>Ga0214469_1000250_pt1 | contig 17687 bp, 19 predicted proteins | sample RVTome_10_FD_187340 | JGI IMG/M metagenome (GOLD analysis project Ga0214469, IMG submission 187340) | Soil microbial communities from uranium-contaminated site in the Upper Colorado River Basin, Wyoming, United States - RVT153D57 HiSeq ... | reverse complement strand
ATCAGGGCAGGCCCGCGGCGCATCGCCGGGTCGGCGGATGCGCCCGTGGCGGGCACTGGCGGCGGCGGGGGTCGCGGCCGTGGTGACCATCGCCCTGGTCGTGGCCCTCGCCGGACGGGCCGGCGATGGAGAGCTGGCCACCACCGCCACGATCGATCCTCCCGTGGCGTCCTCGGTGGCGACCACGACCGTGCCGCCGACGACGGGAACCACGGCGCCCGGAACCGCCACGCCCGAACCGGTGAGCGAGACGCCGACGACCCCCCAGTCCATTGCGCCGTCGACGACGGCAACCTCAACCACGACAACGAGCCCGCCCGTTGTCCCGCCGACGATCGGCGGGTTCCGCGTCACGCAGCTGCCGGAGGCGTGCGTCCGGGGCACGCCGGGGACCGCGGTCGCCTGGCAGTCATCAGGCGGTGAGGCGCACACCCTCCACGCTCCCGACGGCGCCGCGACGGAGGTCGACGCCTCGGGGACCCGGACCGTCTGTCCCCATCAGGCCGGGATATGGACGCTCACGGTGACGGGACCGGGCGGCATGGACACCGCCACGGCCACGGTGTAAAGCGCGCTACGCGCCGACGGCGACCTTCTCGCTGACGACCTTCGAGGAGCCTCCACTCTGCATCGTGATGCCGTAAAGGCAGTCGGCCGCCTCCATCGTCCGCTTCTGGTGGCTGACGATGATGAGCTGCGCCTCCTGGCGGAACTCGGAGACGAGCTCGAGGAAGCGGTGCAGGTTCACGTCGTCCAGGGCGGCCTCGACCTCGTCCATCACGTAGAAGGGCGACGGCCGGCTGCGGAACACGGCGAACAGGTAGGCCAGTGCCGTCAGCGAGCGCTCGCCGCCCGACAGCAACGACAGCTTCTTGACGTTCTTGCCCGACGGCTTGGCGTCGACCTCGACTCCGGTGTCGAGCAGGTCGTCGGGGTTGGTGAGGCGCAGCCGCCCCTGCCCTCCCGGGAACAGCGTGGCGAAGAGCTGCTCGAAGTTCTCGCTGACGTCGGCGAAGGCGGCGGCGAACACCCGCACGATCTCCTCGTCGATGGCACGGATCACCTTGTTGAGCTCGCGGCGGCTGGCCTTGACGTCGTCGAGTTGCTCGGACAGGAAGGTGTGGCGCTCGGACAGGGCCTCGAACTCCTCCAACGCCAGGGGATTGATCGGGCCCATGACGCGCAGCTCCCGCTCGAGGTCGCGCACCCGCGCCGCCGGGGTGACGCCGTCGGGCAGCTCCGGCGCCTCGGCCCTGACGGCGGTGTCGGGCTCGACGTCGAGCTGAGTGCGGCACAGCTCGATCGCCTGCTCCAGCCGCAGGCGGACCTCGGCCTCGTCGATCTCGGCCCGCTGCGCGCGCTCCCGTAGCTCCGCCAGGGCGCGCTCCTTGGACGCGCGCTCCCGGCGCAGGCCCTCGAGCTCCGCCGACAGCGCCCGTTGGGAGTCGGTCTCGCGGCGTCGGCGCTCCTGAACCGCGGCCAACCGCTCGTCCAGCAACACGCGCCGGTCGCGGACGAACGCCGCCAGCCGGTCGAGCGCCAGCTCGGCGGCGTCGAGCTCGCTCCGACGGGTTTCGGCCTCCCGCCGCGCCTCCACCGAGCCGGCCAGCCGCTCCTCCACCTCGCCGAGCCGGGTGCGCAGGTAATCCCGGCGGTCAGCCAGCGCGGTGCGACGCTTGTCGAGATCGGTCCGCGTGGCCGCCACCCCGGCGGCCCGCTCGTCGAGCCGGCGCCGGGCCTCGGCCATGGCCTGGGCCCGCTCGCGCCGCGAAGCCTCCTCGCCCTCGAGCTCGGGCAGCAACGCCGCCAGCTCGTCGGCGCGGGTGCGATCGTGTACCAGCTGCCCGGAGGCCTCGACCTGCTGCTCCTGCAGGGTCGCCAGTTCGGCGGTGATGTCCTCGCGGTCGGCCGCCAAGCGTTCTCGTGCGGCGCCGGCGGCCGCCGCGGCCGCGCGGGCCTCGTCGAGCCGGCGGTCCGCGGCCTCCTCGGCCCGCCGGGCCTCGTCGAGACCGGTGCGGGCGGCGTGATGGTCGGCGGTCGCTCGTTCGGAGGCGGCGAGCGCGGCCGCCGCCCGCGCCCGGCCCTCGTCGAGCGCGTCGCCGGTGGCGGCGGTGGCGGCGGCCCCGATCCGCCAACCCGTGATGCCGAAGCGGCCGCCCTCGCGGGTGACGACGACGGCGTCGGGGTGGGCGAGCGCCGCGTCGAGTGCCGGCTCCCAGCCCCCGTCGACGACCACCGCCGCGGCCAACAGCCCGGCCAGCAGCGGTCCGACCTCGGGGCGGCGGGGCCGCACGTGGGCCAGCACCGGCTCACCGGTCGGCGGCGTCGCAGGCGCCGCCGCCGGGGAAGCACCCAGGGCCAGGACCGCGCCTGGCACGTCCCCGTGGGCCAAGACGCTCAGGGCCCGCCGGCCCGACTCCACGGAGTCGAGCACCACGGCGGCCAGCGCCTCGCCGCAGGCCGCCTCGACCGCGGCCTCCCAGCCGACATCGATCTCGACCAGGTCGAGCAGCGTGCCCACCACGCCCTCGACCGCCGCGAGCCGCTCGACGCCGGCGCGGGCGCGGGCCTCGTCGAGCGCCTGCTCCAGCGCCTCCCGCCGCGCGGTCCAGGCGTGGCGGTCCGCCTCGGCGGCCTCCCGGCTCTGCTCGGCGGCCTGCGCCGCCGTCTCGGCGGCGTGACGGCTGCGACCCGCGGCCTCCACGGCCGTCACCAGGCTCGGCTCGGCGGCCTCGGCCGAGGTGATCTCGCTGGCCGCCTCTGCCGCTTCGCGATCGAGCCGGTCGAGCTTGGACCTCAACTGCGCGGTCCTCGCCGCCAGCCGACGCTGGTCACCGTCGAACCGGTCGAGCGCACTTCGCAACGCGCCCAGCTCGCCCCGCGCCTCGGCCGCCCGGCCGGAGGCCTCCGGGACTCCGCCGGCCCACTGGCGATCGAAGGCGGCGCGGGCGTCGGCCAGCCCCGCCTCGGCCTCCGCCAGCGCCTCGGCGTCGGGTGCGAGCTTGTCGGCCTCGCCGTCGAGTGCGGCCAGCTCCGCCCGGAGCTGGGCGGAGTCGGCCTCGAGGCTGGCGATCACGGCCTGGTCGACGAACGCGGCCCGCTCCCGGTCGACCCCGCGGCGGCGCTCGGCCAGCAGCGCCAACTGGCCGCGGGCCTTCTCCCGCAGCGCCTCGAGCCCGGCCAGGACGTCGCCCACCGCACTGCCCCCCAGGGCACCGAGCCGAGTCTCGGCCGCCACCACGGCAGTGTCGAGCTCGGTGAGACGCCGCTTGAGCAGCGTCTCCTCGTTGCGCAGCTCGGCCCGGGCGGCCGTCAGGTCGCCGAGCCGTCGCTTGAGGGTGGCGAGCTCGCGGCCGGCGACGTAAACGTGCAGCGCGCGCAGCTCGGCCACGAGATCGCCGTGCCGGCGGGCGGCCTCGGCCTGGCGCTCGAGCGGTCGCAGCTGCCGACGCACCTCTCGCAGGAGGTCGCCGAGCCGCAGGAGGTTGCCCTGGGTGGCGGCCAGGCGGCGCTCGGATCGCTCCTTGCGCTTGCGATGCTTGAGGATGCCGGCGGCCTCCTCGACGATGAGCCTCCGTTCCTCCGGCTTGGCGTTGAGCACCGCGTCGATCTGCCCCTGCCCGACGATCACGTGCTGCTGACGGCCGACCCCGGTGTCGCTGAACAGCTCCTGCACGTCGAGCAGGCGGCAGGGCACACCGTTGATGGCGTACTCGCTCTCGCCGGAGCGCCACAGGGTGCGGGTGACGGTCACCTCGGTGAAGTCGATCGGCAGTAGCCCGGCGCCGTTGTCGATGGTGAGGCTCACCTCGGCGCGCCCCAGCGCTGGCCGGCGCGCAGTGCCGGCGAAGATCACGTCCTCCATCTTCTGGCTGCGCACCGCCGACGGCGCCTGAGCGCCGAGCACCCAGCCGATCGCGTCCACCACGTTGGACTTCCCCGAGCCGTTGGGCCCGACGACGACCGTCACCCCCGGTTGCATCTCGAGGGTCGTGGACTCCACGAAGGACTTGAACCCCTTGAGGGTCAGCGCCTTGAGGAACATCGACGCGCCAGGCTACGTGGCGGCCCGGCCGGGTCCGGGGATCCCGGCGCTCACACCTGGCAGCTCGGGCACCAGTACGTGACCTTGCCGCCGCTGCGCACCTTGGTGACGGTGGCCCGGCATCGCCGGCAGGGCCCGCCGTCGCGGCCCCAGACCTGCAGCTCGTCCTGGAAGCTGCCCGGCTTGCCGTGGAGATCGGTGAAGGAGTGCTCGTCGGTGGAGGTGCCGTGGTGCTTGGTCGCCTCGTGCAGGATCTCGACCAGCGACCGGTAGAGGCGGCGGATCTCCATCGTCGACACCGTCGACACCTCGCGGTCGGGGCGCAGGCCGGCGTCGTAGAGGATCTCGTCGGCGTACAGCCCGCCGAGCCCGACCACGAACGTGGGGTCGAGCAGCGCCGCCTTCAGCTTCTCGGTCCGGCGGTTCACGAGCGACTGCGCGAACGCGGTCCAGGACACGGGGGCGGCCACGGGATCGAGCCCCAGTTCGGCGAGCGCCGGCACCTCCTCGAGCAGCAGCTCGGGCGTGACCACGAACGCCTCGGCCTTCGCCTCGGAATCCGCAAGCCGCAGCTGCCCGCCCTGTGTGAACGTGATCGACAGCAGGAGGTCCTTGGGCGGGTCGTCCTTGGGGGCGGCGCGCAGCAGGCGGCCCGTCTCGCCGACGTCGAACACCAGCAGCTCCCCGGTGTCGAGCGCCTGCACGAGCAGGGACCCGCGGCGATCGACGTTGCGGATCTTGGCGCCCTCGAGCCGCGCCTGGAAGGCCTTGCGCGAGCCGTTGCGGTTGGTCGCCTTGGCCACCACCACGTCCACCGACTTGACGCGGCGTCCGACGGTCTCGCGCTCCAGACCCCGCCGCAGGGTCTCAATCTCGGGCAGCTCAGGCAAGGTGGGTCTCCAGCTCGGCCAGGAGCGTCGAGTAGGCGTCGCGCGCGGCGACCTGCTCGGCCTGCTTCTTCGACCGCCCATCACCGGTGCCCCGGGCGATGCCGCCGACGGCGACGGTCACGTGGAAGCGCCGAGCGTGATCGGGCCCCTCGGCCAACGTCTCGTAGCGCGGCGCCTCGTCGAAGTGCCGCGCCGCCAGCTCCTGGAGCCGGCTCTTGTAGTCCTGCCCGCCGGGCCCCCCGGCGTGTGCCTCGGCGACCCGTTCGCCCACGAGGCGCAACACCAGGTCGTGGGCCTCACCCATGCCCGCGGCCACGTAGACGGCACCGAGCACCGCCTCGAGGGCGTCGGCGAGGATCGACGGCTTTTCCCGACCGCCCGATTGCTCCTCGCCCTTGCCCAGCAGCAGGTAGTCGCCCAGTCCCAGCTCGTCGGCCACCTCCGCCAGGGTCACCGCGTTCACGACCGCCTTGCGAACGTCGGTCAGCTCGCCCTCACTCAGCGACGTATAGGCGTGAAAAGCGTGGTCGGTGACGATCAGACCAAGCACGGCGTCGCCCAGGAACTCCAGCCGCTCGTTGGACTCGTACCCGGGGTTCTCGGCGCACCACGAGCGGTGGACGAGAGCCGACGCCAACACGTCGGCGTCGTTCAGGCTGACGCCGAGGCTGCGGGCCAGCTCATCGAGTCGTGATACGGGAAGGGAGATCGGTGCGCCCCTACAACCGGGCGAGGACGTAGTCGACGGCATCGCGCACCGTCTTGATGTCCTCGAGGTCTTCGTCCTCGATGCGGAAGCCGACGCTGCGCTCCCCCAGCTCCTCCTCGAGCGCCTCGGCCAGCTCGATGAGGGCCAGCGAATCGGCGTCGAGGTCGTCGGTGAACGAGTCGCCCTCGTTGATGGTCGACGGCTCGACCTCGAGGATGTCGGCCAAACGGTCGCGGACCAGGTCGAACACCTGTTCGCGATCGAGGGGACTACGCTCGACGTGGGTCTCGGCGGGCACGACGGATAACTCCTGGTCTCGGGCAGAACGCGGCGCAGTGTACCGGGACCGATGTTCGTGCGCTTGTGAACGCGCGGCCCCTGCGAGGCTGCCTAGGCCGATGCGACCGCCGACCGCAAATGCTCGACGACGCCGGCCTGCACCATCTCGCTGGCCACGCGTGTGGCGTTGACGACCGCCGTGGCCGACGACGATCCGTGGCTGATGATGCACACACCGTCCACGCCGAGCAACATGGCGCCGCCGGTCTGGTCGGGATCGAGCGTTGTGTACAGCGGCAGCAGGGCGCCGAGCGCGGCGTCGGCCACATCCGTGGTGCTCAGTCCCTCGATCACCGCGGTGACCAGGGACCGCATCCCGCCCTCGAGGGTCTTGAGGGCGACGTTGCCGGTGAACCCGTCGGTGACGACGACGTCGACCTCAGGGGTCATGATGTCCCGACCCTCGACGTTGCCGACAAAGCGGGCACTGGCGCGGTCGAGAGCTCCGGCCGCCGCCAGCAACGCATGGGTCTCCTTGACCAGCGGGTTGCCCTTGGTCGGCTCCTCGCCGATCGAGAGCAGGCCCACACGGGGCTCGGCGATGCCGTAGCGCTCACGGGAGAAGATCGCGCCCATCTGGGCGAACTGCACCAGCCACTGGGGCTGGCACTCGGCGTTGGCGCCCGCGTCGAGCAGCACGGTGGGTGTGGAGCCCGGGACCGGGATCGGCGTGGCGATGGCCGGTCGGGCCACGCCCTTGATCCGGCCCAGGCGCAGCAGCGCCGACGCCATGGTGGCGCCCGTGTTGCCGGCCGACACCATGGCCGACGCCCGTCCGTCGCGCACCGCCTCGGCGGCGCGTACCAACGACGAGTCCTTCATGGTGCGGACGCTGGAGCCCGGATCGGCGTCCATGCCGATGACCTGCGACGCGGCCACCACCTCGAGGTCGCCTCGCAGCGGGTCGAGGTCTTCGGGCCGGCCCACGAGCACGACCGGCACCCCGATCTCGACCGCCGCCCGCCGAGCGCCTTCGACGATCGCGGCCGGGGCGTGGTCGCCGCCCATGGCGTCGATGGCTACCGGCAGCATCCTGGTTGCCCGAGGCGAGTGCGCTCTCCGAGCGACGGACTTGGTCAGTCGACCTCGACGGCCACCCGGCCGCCGTACCAGCCGCAGTTGCCGCAGACCACGTGCGGCAGCTTCACGGCGCGGCACCGGGGGCAGACGCTGCGGGCGGGCGGCTCGAGGCGCCAGGCGGCGGCGCGGCGACTGCGGCTCTTGGCCTTGGAGGTCTTCTTCTTGGGGACGGCCATCGGTCTTCCTGGAGCGTCTCGAGGGTTCGCGCCGCGCTGGGTGCGAGGGGCAACGATACGCCCGGCGGGCGCAAACCGGAAAGGCTAGCGGGCCCGGCGCCGATGGGCGCAACCTGCCCCGACCTGCGCCTACTGATCGAAGTGGAGGGCGTCGAGGGCCGACCAGCGGGGATCGCCCGGCGCCGCGCCGTTGGTCCGGTCGGCGCCGTGATCCCCGCCGTACTCGACCGCGACCGGATGGTCCTCGGGGTCGGGCCCCGTGCACGCCTCGTCGCAGAGCGGCGCGAGCGGGAGCGCCAAGGCCAGGGCGTCGCGCAGGGCCGGCTCCAGGTCGACCTGGTCGGCGTCGAGCCGGTAGGTCTCGCCCTCGACGGGGTGGGGCTCGAAGATCTCCTGGATGCCGACCATCAGCTCGCCCCCGGTCGTCACGAGGCAGCGCCGGCACTCGCCGGTCCAGCGGCCGACCACGCGTCCCGTCACCGTGAGGGTCGACCCTTGGGCCTCGAGCGTGAGATCGGCCTGCACGTCGTCGTCGGTCAGGCGCGATGTCGACAGCGCCACGCCTGGCAACGGCCCGACGAGCAGGGCTTGCTGGCGGGCGCCAGGGTGGCGGAACAGGTCGCCGGTGGAAGCGACGAAGGGACGCGACATACCGCGGCCCCTTATACCCGGTCTTGGTCGAAAACCGCAGTGTCGCGCGGCAGCCCGCCGTCGGCTCCGGCACCCGCCGTGGGGGAGCCGGGCCCCGCAGCCCCTCCGTTGCCCTCGCCGACCTCGTCCACCGCTGCCGGCTTGGCGCCCGCACGGCCGCCGTCGCCGCGGAGCTTGGCGCGACCGGTGGTCACGACCGTCATCGCCTTCTCGAGCACGGTCTCGAGCTGGGCCAGTCGCTTGTCGCAGTAGTCGTCGGCCTCGTTGCGGCGCCGGCCGGCCTCGGCGCGCGCCTGGTCGACGACGCGGCGCGCCTTGGCCTCGGCCGCCTTCATCACCTCGGAGCGCTGCACCATGCGCTCGGCCTGGCCGCGGGCCGCAGCCAGGATGTCGTCGGCCTCACGCCGGGTGCGGGCCAGGAACTCGTCCCGGTCCTTCATGAGCCAGCGGGCCGATCGGACCTCGTCGGGCAGCCGCTCGATCGCCTGATCCAGCAGGTCGAGCAGCTCGTCGCGGTCGACCTTCACCTGCTGCGCCGAGAGCGCCGCGGGCCGGGCGCCGTCGATCAGCTCGCGGACGCGCTGCAGCAGCGCCTCGACGTCACCGCCGGGGGCCCGCTGCGCCACTCGCATCTCGAAGGACTGGTCGTCGTCGCCCGGCATGGCTATTTCCGAAACCGTTCTGCCAACCGCTTGGCGACCGGCGGGGGGACCATCGAGCTGACGTCGCCGCCGAAGCGAGCGATCTCCCGGATCAGCTTCGACGCCAGGAACGAATGAGCCGGATCCGAGGGGATGAACAGGGTGTGGACCCCGGACACGGCCCGGTTCATCTGCGCCATGATCAACTCCGCCTCGAAGTCGGACACCACCCTCAGACCCTTGACGATGAAGTCGGCGCCGACGTCCTGGGCGAGGTCGACGACGAGGCTCGAGAACATCGTGATCTTGATGTTGTCGAGGTGCGCCACCGACTCGTCGATCATCGCCTGGCGATCCTCCAGGCTGAACAGCGGCTCGCCCTTCTGGGGATTGCGCACCGCCGCCACGACCACCTCGTCGAACAGCCGAGCTGCCACCTCGATGATCCCGAGGTGCCCGTTGTGGATCGGGTCGAACGAGCCCGGATACAGGACGGTCGTCACGGATCCCAAGGTACCCCCCAGCGCGGGCACGACCCCGGCACCTGCGGCGTCGGTTACGGGGCGGGCGTGGCGAACCCGACCCACGTTCCCCCGTAGCGGCTCTCGCGGACGAGCTCGCAGCCGGCGGGGATTGCGACCGGGCCGTCGGACTCGATGACGACGAGGTCGGCCGGCAGCGCCACCAGCAACCGCTCCCAACCGGCGAAGGCGTAGGGGGGATCGCAGAATGCCAGGTCGAACCGCTCGGCGCCGAGTCGCGCCAGGAACCGGTCGGCGGGGGCGGCGATGATGGCGGCGCGGTCGACGAAGCCGCAGGCCTCGAGGTTCCGCCGCACCGCGTGGCGGGCGGCCCGATCGGAGTCGACGAACGTGGCCCGTGCGGCGCCCTGGGACAACGCCTCGACGCCCAGCGCCCCGCTGCCGGCGAACAGGTCCAGCACGTCGGCCCCCTCGACGCCCCCTCGGCTCCGCAGGGCGTTGAAGATCGCCTCCCGCACCCTGTCGGACGTCGGCCTGGTGCGCCCGCCCGTCGGTGCCACCAGCGTGCGCCCGCGGGCGCTGCCACCGACGACTCGCACAGGGCGACGATAGGTGGCGGGCCCGGCTGCGAATGGCATCCTCGTTCCCATGAGCGCCAGCAGCGGGGGCGTGCGGGTCATCCGCATCGACCAGCCCAAGGTCCGCAACGCCATCAATTCCAAGACCGCCCAGCGGCTGCACGACCAGTTCGTGGCGTTCGACTACGACGACGCGGCCAAGGTGGCGGTGCTGACCGGCGATGCCGAGGCGTTCTGCGCCGGCGCCAACCTGCGGGACCTTCCCCGCCTGCGGGACAGCGGCCCGCTGGGGCCCACCCGCCTGGCGCTGTCAAAGCCTGTCGTCGCCGCCATCGAGGGATGGTGTGTGGCCGGCGGCTTGGAGCTGGCGGCGTGGTGCGATCTCCGGGTCGCCGCCCGGAGCGCTCGCTTCGGCTGCCTCGAACGGCGCTGGGGGGTGCCGCTCGTGGACGGCGGCACCTACCGTCTGCCGCGGATCGTGGGTCTGGGCCGGGCGCTCGACCTGATCCTCACGGGCCGCGAGATCGGGGCCGAGGAGGCCGAGCGCATCGGCCTGGTCGACCGCCTCGTCCCCGCAGGAACCGCCCTGGATGCGGCGGTCGAGCTCGCGGAACAGATCGCGGGTTTCCCGTGGCGCTGCGTGATGAACGACCGACGGGCCGTGTACGACGGGTTGGGCCTGAGCGTGGGCGACGCCCTCGCCAACGAGGACCGCCTGGGCCGCGAGGTGATCTTCGCCGACGACTTCGCCGCGGGCGTGGCGCGCTTCGGCGAGCACCAGGCCGAGCGCCGGCATTAGTTGGCATGGAGGTCGACGTAATCATCACGTGCGCCGACTGCGGCGGCCGCGCCCACCTGCTCAGCGAGCCGCCGGAGTGGGGCTGGCAGCCCGGCGACCTGCTCGTCTACCGCTGCGAGGACTGCGTCGACCGGTGGGATGTCGTGATCCCCGGCGACGACACCGCCGTGGACGCGGACGACACCTGAAGCTGCCGAGCCGCCATCGGTCACGGGTGCGGCCGATGCCACGCCCGTTCCGTGTCACATGACGGCGTATCCGGACGCGAAGCCGCCGATCATCGCGTCATGATCGGATTCACGATCGCGATCCTCGTCATCGCGGGTGTGCTCGTCGCTCTCGCCGGATTGGTCGGAGGGGAGATGCGCGAGGACGCGCGCAAGCGGGACGAGGTTGCCGACCTCTTCATGGGTCCGCGGGCTTCCCGAACCTGACCCGGCAGGCCGGCCGGCGACGCCGTTCTGTACCTGCTCGCGGATCTGGTGGGCTCGAAAGGGGCGACCGCTGGCCGCTCTCGGTGTTCAGCTCCACGCGAGACCGCGACCCGCGTCGAAGTCCGCGACCTCGGCAACCACTCGGTGTCGGTGGTGTTCGACGATGACCGGTCCGGCGTCCGCCTCATCGGCGACACGGACGAGGTGGTCCGCCTGGTCGCCCGGGGCCCGCCGACTGCTCCAGGTCGCGCAGGGATGACGACTCGGCGCCTACGTCGGGTCGAGGACAGCTGCGCCGCATGGCCGGCGAGTGGCAGCTCCACGGTTCTGCGGTGCGGGGCTGGCTCGCCGTGCGTGACGCCCTGCGCGAACCCGGGCTTAGGTCCAGTGCGGCGACGGAAGAGTCGCAACACGATCATTGCTCCACACCCGCCAGGTCCGGCACACGTCGCCATCGGCCTGAGAGCCTTGCCGAGGTCTCGAGGGCGAGCGTGACGCTGGCGGGGCCGCCAGCACCCGGGCTGGTGACTGGCCGGCTGGCTGAGTGCCCAGGGGTCCCCTGTCTTTTCATCTGATGGTGGGGGGTCCTGGCAACGGTGTTTCGCACAAACTACCCCTTGAGCAGGAACTCCTGGTCGTCCTCATCGAGGAAGAGGGCGACCTCGTCGAGGAGGTCGGCGTGGGCCTCGAGTCCCCCGTCGCCGTCGATGATGGCGAACGCCAGCTCCCGGGCCCTCTCCACCCACTCCCTGTCGCGCCGCAGCGACGCCAGCTTGAGGTCGCTGCGGCCCTTTTGGCGCTCGCCCATGATCGTGCCCTCGCCCCGCAGCTCGAGGTCCACCTCCGCCAGCGCGAAGCCGTCGGGGGTCTCGACCAGTGCGCCGAGGCGAGCTGCCGCCTCGGGAGTGTCCGACCGGCTGACCAGGTAGCACCAGGACCGCTCGCTGCCGCGGCCCACGCGACCGCGGAGCTGGTGGAGCTGGGCGATGCCGAAGCGGTCGGCGTCGAGGATGACCATGGCGGTGGCGTTGGGCACGTCGACGCCCACCTCGATCACGGTGGTCGCCACCAGCGCGTCGAGCCTGCCGTCGCGGAACTGGTGCATCGTGGCCTCCTTGTCCGCCGACCCCAGGCGGCCGTGCAGCAACCCCAGCCGCAGCCCGGCCAGCTCCCCCGCTTCCAGCCGGGCGTAGGTCTCCTCTGCCGAGCGAGCCTCGAGCTTCTCCGACTCCTCGATGAGCGGGCACACCACGTATACCTGCCGGCCGGACCTCACCTCGCCACGGACCGCGTCCCACATCGACTCCTCGTCGGCGTCGGTGCGAACCCACCGGGTGGTGATCGGCTGCCGACCGGCGGGCAGCGACCGGATGACGGTCACGTCGAGGTCGCCGTAGACGGTCATCGCCGCCGTCCGAGGGATGGGAGTGGCGGTCATGACGAGCACGTCCGGCAACGCAACACCGGCCGACTTGTCTCGCAGCGCGGCTCGTTGCTCGACGCCGAAGCGGTGCTGCTCGTCGATCACGATCGCGCCCAGCGCGCGGAACTCGACACCCTCCTGGATGAGCGCGTGCGTGCCGATCACCAGGTCGACCTGCCCGGCCGCCAGGCCGGCGAGGATGCGCCGTCGATCCGCCGCCCCCACCCGGTTGGTGAGCAGCTCGACCCGCACCGGGCGGGCCTCGAACAGCGTCGCGCCGTCGTCGGGCACCTCGACCCCGTCGAGCAGCTCACGGATACCCTGCGCATGCTGCTCGGCCAGCACCTCGGTGGGCGCCATGAACGCCCCCTGGTAGCCGCCCTGCACGGCCGCGAGCAGGGTCGCGACGGCGACGACCGTCTTGCCGCTGCCGACGTCGCCCTGGAGCAGCCGGTGCATCGGATGGGGGGCGGCCAGGTCGCGCTCGATCTCGCCGATGGCGGCGCGTTGGTCGTCGGTCAGGTCGAACGGGAGCCGGGCCACGAAGGCGTCGACGAGCGCTCCGTCGACACGGTGGGTGATGCCCTGGGTGGTGCGCTCGACGTGCCGCTTGCGCTGGACCAGCGCCAGCTGGACCCGCAGCAGCTCGTCCAGCACCAGCCGCCGGCGGGCCACATCCCGATGCGCCATCGAGTCCGGGGCGTGGATGCCGGCGAACGCCTCGGGCCGGGGGACGAGGTCGAAGCGGTCGAGCACCCAGTTGGGAACGGGATCGAGCAGGCCCCGAACCTGCGAGCGGCGCAGGACCTCGGCGACCCAATCGCCGATCTCCCAGGTCGACAGGCCCGCCTTCTCCGACTGGGGATAGATGGGGACGATGCGGCCCGTGCGATCGCCGATGAGATCCACGACCGGGTTGGTCATTTGCTTGCGACCGGCGTAGAGCTCGAGCTTGCCGAACAGCGCCACGGTCACGCCGGGCCGGAGCTGCCGCTCCCGCCATGCCTGGTTGAAGAAGCTGACCCGCAGGTGTCCGCTGCCGTCGGTCACGTCAGCGGACACGAGCACCTTGGGGGGACGGCCCCGGGTGCGCCGTGACGACACCCGCTGGACCGTCACCAGGACGAGCGCCTCCTCCCCCACCACCAGGTCCCGAACCCGCGCCTCGTTGGTGCGGTCGACGTAACGCCGCGGGTAGTAGGTGAGCAGGTCGAGCAGGCTCTCGACGCCGACGACAGCCAACCCTTCGGCCTTGCGCTCACCGACCCCCTTGAGCCGGGTGACCGGCAGGGCCGCCAGCTCCCCCAGCGTGATGGGTGCGGCGTCGGTAGCGGTGCGGTTCACCTACTCGATGCCGAACAGATAGGGATAGAGCGGCTGGCCGCCGTGGTGGACCTCGGCAGACACCTCGGGGCGGTGTTGGTCCAGCCACTCGGTGATGGCCCGCGTGTCGGCCGGGGTCGAACCCTCGCCCTCGATGACGGTCACGATTTCGTGCTCGTCGGTCACGACGACGTCGAGCAGCCGGCAGGCCGCGGCCGCCGGAGTCTGCTCCACCGCCCGGATGCCGTCGCGCGCGATGCCTAGGAAGTCGCCCTCGGCGATGCGCCCCACGTCGCAGGTCGAGTCCCGCACGGCCTGGGTGATCTCGCCCGCCACCACGTTGGACGCCAGCGCCGTCATCTCCTTGGCGTTCTCGTCGGCCCGCGCCTCGGGGTCGTAGCACATGAGGGCCGCGAAGCCCTCGGCGACGCCCCGGGTCGGCACCACCCGTACGGTGCGGTCGGTATGGGCGTCGACCTGTTCGGCCACCGGGATGATGTTCTTGTTGTTGGGGAGGATGACGACCTCCTCCGCGGGCACGGCCTCGACCGCGGCCAGCAGCTCTGCCGTCGACGGGTTCATCGACTGCCCACCGGCCACGATGCCCTGCACTCCCAGGCTGTAGAAGATCCGCTTGATGCCGTCGCCGGCGGCCACGGCCACCACGGCGGTTCGCACCGGCTCGCTGGCGTGGGGGGGTAGGTCGACGACGTCGCCGGCGCCGGTGGCCTCGCGCACCCAGCGCTCCTCCTCGACCTGCTCCGCGAGGTCGGTGACGCGGATCTTCCGGGGTCGGCCGGCGTCGACGGCCGCCTCGACGGCGGCACCGATGTCGTCGGTGTGGATGTGGCAGTTCCACAGGCCGTCGCCCCCGACGACCACGATCGAGTCTCCGATCCCGGCCCACACGTCCTTGAACGCCGGGATGGCCTCGTCGGGCGCCTCGAGGAAGTACATGACCTCGTAGCGGAGGTCGGAGGATCCGTCGCCGTGCTCGTCGGCCGCCACATGCACCAGGCGGGCGTCGGCGCGCAGCGCGCCCTCCCCCACCCTGGGCACGGGGACGGGGCGCCCGTCGACGACGTGCAGGAGCGCGTCGAGCAGCAACAGATAGCCGGTCCCGCCGGCATCGACGACGCCCGCCTCGGCCAGCACGGGCAGCAGCTCCGGCGTGCGGGCCAGCGCCCGCTCGGCCCGCTCGTGGGCGGCGACCAGCACGTTGACGAGGTCAGCCTCGGGATTGGCCGACAAGGCCTGCGCGGAGGCCTCCGCCGACTCGCGTACGACGGTGAGGATCGTCCCCTCGACCGGCCGCATGACCGCCTGATAGGCGGCGTCGGAGGCGGCCCGCAGCGCCCGGGCGAACCCGGGTCCGTCGAGTCCCCCCGACTCGGCCACGACGCCCACGAAGCCCCGGAGCACCTGCGACAGGATCACGCCCGAGTTGCCCCGCGCCCCCATGAGCGAGCCGTGGCTGATCGCCTTGCACACCGCGGCCAGGTCGTCTTCGGCACCGCCCAGCTCGTCGCACACCGACCCCAACGTGAGCGACATGTTCGTGCCGGTGTCGCCGTCGGGCACCGGGTAGACGTTGAGCCGGTTGATCGGCTCCCGGTGTGCCGCCAGGGCGTCGTTGTAGGCCTCCACCACCGCTCGCAGGTCGGCGGCACCCAGGTGATCGAGGGTGGTCACGTTGGTGGATGGTAGGTGAAGGTCGGCGTGTCGGGGCCGCTGGTCGCGGCCGTCCCACGAGTTGTGACCCTGGGGGGTCGCCAGTACAGTTGCTCGGTCCTCAGCCAGCCCGAGACAGAGGTGACGCGTCCATGGCAGCCGTATGCGAGGTGTGTGGCAAGCACCCGTCGTGGGGTATGAGTGTCAGCCACTCGCACCGGCGAACCAAGCGTCGGTGGAACCCCAACATCCAGCGCGTGCGGGCCCTGGTCAACGGCGCGCCTCGCCGCATCCACGTCTGCACGGGCTGCATCAAGGCGGGCAAGGTCGAGAAGCTGGCCCACTGACGCGAGCTGTCAGCGGCCTGTCCGGGACTCGGCCGACCTCCACCCGTCAGCCACACGAAGCTCTCCGCCGAGCCATCGCTGGACCTCGGCGACAGGCACGAAGATGACGCTCTCGGAGCACTCGGTCGAGGCGTGCTCGCCGCAGCCCACGCGTGCTCCTTCCACACCTCCGTGGATCACGCCGACCGCGTTGGCGTCGTTCCCGGCCGCACCGCGGGGAGCGAACAGCGGCCCCCCGCTGTCGCCGCTGCCCGACGCCACCCCGCCGTCGGCGCGGTAGCCCCGGGCCGTGTGGCGGACGGTGTACGTGGCCCCGAACGGGGCAGCGTCGCCCGCTGCTTGACCTCCACGTCGCTCACCTTGATGCCGCAGTTCTCGCCGGTGGTGGCGCCGGAGCTGCAGACCCACATGCCCTTGATCGTCGGCGAGATGTCGGTGACGGTGCGCATCGCCTCGCGGCTGTCGCCCGGACCGCCGGACCACACGTGCGCCGACGTGCCCGGCCCCGAGGGCGCTTGGTCGGTCGCCACGTAAGCGATGTCGAGCGCCAGGGGACATCGCTCCAATCCCCGATCGCGGCCCGCCGGCTGCCGTTCCAGGCGGTGGCGCCGACCGCCTCGTCGAAGCAGTGGGCGGCGGTGACCGTGTACTCCCGCATGGCCTTCGGGTCACGCAGGCCGTATCCCAGGGAGCAGGCTGCCCACCGCTCCGATCCGCCCGCATCGGTGACGCCGCGGGGACGGCCGTCGGCAGAGCAGGTGGCGCCGCCGGGACGGCCGTCGGCGGTGCCGTCCGCGCCGGCGGACGCGGGGACGAGGCGGGTGCCGGCGCCGACCGGACCGGCGGCTTCGCCGAGCGTGCCGGCGCGGTGGTCGTCGGCTTCGGCCGCGAAGGCGCGGTCGTGGTCGACGGCGGCCGGGACGGGGTGTGCATCCTGGGGGTTGGATCCGCCGGGCGGCGTAACGACCATCGGTACGTCGGCAGCCGGGGCGTCGCTTCCCGCCTCGCGGTCGGCGCCGCTGCCAGCCAGTGCCGCCATCGACCAGCCGGCCAGCAGCGCAGTGAGGCCGACGAGCATTGCTCCCAGGGGTGGCCTGCGCTGCTGCATGGTGCGGCTCCGGTGGTCGTGGTCGGACTGACTTCGCAGCCGACGCCCCGCCCGGATGAGCACCGCTGTGGCTCGCCTTGGGCCGTCGCGGGAACCGTCCGGTACGGTGGGGGACCCACCGCAGCCAGCCCAGCGAGGAGACCACGGTGCAAGGCGTGATCAAGTCGTACGACCCCGGATCCAGGGACGGGATCGTGATGCGGGACACCGATCTCGCCGAGATCGATCTCGCCCCCGACGCGCTCCGCGGCTCCGTCTTCCGCCAACTCCGCCAGGGCCAGCGTGTGATCTTCGACCTCGATGGCGAGGGTCGCGCCACACACCTGCGGCTGGGCTCGGAGGTCGACATGGGGACGCCGGGGCTGGATCCCGAGCGCTTCCCGGTAGGAGACGACGCGACCTCCGACTGAGGTGACAGATCAGACCATCGCCGCGGAGGACCATGGCCGCAACCACCACCAACCGGAAGCTCGAGAACTGGGTCGACCATTGGGCCCGCGTCCTGGAACCGGACCGGATCGAGTGGTGCGACGGCTCCGATGAGGAATGGGAGCGGTTGACGCAGCTGCTGGTCGACGGTGGCACATTCGGGCGCCTCAACCCCGAGCGCCGGCCCAACAGCTTCCTGGCCCGATCCGACCCGGCCGACGTCGCCCGGGTCGAGGACCGCACCTTCATCTGCTCCGAGCGCGAGGTCGATGCCGGTCCGACCAACAACTGGCGGGACCCCGCAGCGATGAAGGACGAGCTGACGGCCCTGTTCATGGGCGCGATGCGTGGCCGCACGTTGTACGTGGTGCCGTTCTCGATGGGCCCGCTCGGGTCGCGCATCGCCCACATCGGCGTCCAGCTGACCGACTCGGCCTACGTCGCCGCCAACATGCGGATCATGACCCGCATGGGCCAGGGACCGCTCGACGTGCTGGGCGCCGATGGCGAGTTCGTCCCCTGCCTGCACTCGGTCGGCTATCCCCTGGTCGATGGCGACGGC
>Ga0214469_1000249_pt1 | contig 17708 bp, 19 predicted proteins | sample RVTome_10_FD_187340 | JGI IMG/M metagenome (GOLD analysis project Ga0214469, IMG submission 187340) | Soil microbial communities from uranium-contaminated site in the Upper Colorado River Basin, Wyoming, United States - RVT153D57 HiSeq ... | reverse complement strand
TCTGTGGCTCGTGCGACCGGATCCGGCTCACCGCCGATGGGCAGCTGCGATCGTGCCTGTTCGCGGTGGACGAGGTCGATCTGCGCGCCCTGCTGCGGGGCGGCGCCTCCGACGACGAAGTCGCCGCCGCCATTCAGCGCTGTGTCTCCGCCAAGTGGGCCGGGCACATGATCGGACAGGTGCAGTTCGTGCGCCCGCGTCGGTCCATGAGCCAGATCGGCGGCTAGGACCCCTCGCCGCGCAACCGGCGGCGGGGATGAACGTCGTCCCTGCTGGGGCCACTAGTGTGGGGCCCATGTCCGACCGGGGGCTCACCCATCTCGACCCACTGGGCAGAGCCCGGATGGTCGACGTCACGCCCAAGGAGGCGACCCACCGTCGCGCCGTCGTGCGGGGGCGGGTGCACATGCGGCCCGAGACCACGTCGCTGGTTGCCCGAGGGGCGATCAGCAAGGGCGACGTGCTTGCCGTCGCCCGGGTGGCCGGGATCCAGGCGGCCAAGCGCACCCCCGAGCTGATCCCGCTGTGCCACCCCCTGCTGGTGGGCAGCGTGCTGGTCAACTTCCGCATCGAGGACGACTACATCGAGGTCGAGGCGCACGTCGAGACCATCGACCGCACGGGCGTCGAGATGGAGGCAATGACGGCCTGCTCGGTCGCGTGCCTCACCATCTACGACATGTGCAAGTCGGTCGACCGGGGCATGACGATCGGCGACGTCGCGCTCTGGGAGAAGACCGGCGGCCGCAGCGGCACCTACAGGCGCAGCGACGGCATCGACGCCGAGCTCGGCTTGTAAAGCGCAGGTCAAACAGCATCCACCGCGTCCGCGACGGCGGCCTGTACGGTCGCCAGCGAGACCTCGGAGTGGATGCCGTGCCTGCTTTCTTGCTTCTTGGAGTGATCTGGGCTGCGGTGCTGCTGCCGCCTTGGTTGCAGAGCCGCCGGGAGGCCAGGCCCACCGCTTCTATGGTCACGTTCCGGCGCCAGCTCTGGTCGCTGGCGCGCACGTCCCCCGGCTATGGCCCGGTGTACACGGACGCGTTCAACGGCTACGAAGACGACGGCTACGGCAACCTTACCGACGACGTCGACGGTGGTGCGAGTGGGCGGGCGGACGCCCCTTGGCGGTTAGCCGACGGCGACGAGCTGGCCCACCGACGGGCGCTGGCGCCGCCGGCATCGGGGCAACGCCCGTCGCCGCAGCGGCTGAGACGTGTCGGCGGCTCGTACCGTCGGCGGCGTCACATCCTGACCGCCCTGACCGTGCTGGCAATCGGCAGCGTGGCGCCGGCGGTGCTGCTCGGCGGTGCCTGGTGGGTCGGGCAGGGGGTCGCCGGGGGACTGCTGGTGACGTACCTGGCGCTACTGGTTCGACGTCAGCGCCGGCTCACCGAGCGGCTCCAGAAGGTGCGCTACCTGACCCCGATCCGCGCACCGCGCCCGGCGGTGGTGGTGCTGGGCACCGGTACCGCCCGCTAGCTCGCCGTCCCACGATGTCGACGTTCGACGCTGGGCGCGAGGCCCGCCGCGAGAGCCTGGCCGGGGCAATCGCGGCCATCGACGACGAGCTCGCCGAGGCCAACCGGGCACGCGAGACCGCGCTGGTGTCGTGCCGCCGCGTGATCCGGGCGGCGGGGTCGGCCATCCGGGCGATCCACAGGCTGGATGCCGACGCCGCAGGTGCCCTGGCCGACGGCGCCGAGACGGCATTGCGGGAGGCCCAACGGATGCTGTCCCCGTTCCCGGCGGTCGGCCACGCCGGGTTCCTTCACGACGCCGAGAAGGAGTACACCGAGGCCCGGGCCGTCGCCGCCCTGGTCGCCGATGGTCCGGTGCCGACGCCTTCCGAGTTGGGTGTGGCCGCGTCGGCGTGGATGCGGGGCGCGGCCGAGGCGGCCAGCGAGCTGCGACGCCACCTGCTCGATCGGCTGCGGGAAGGCGACGTGGAGCGGGGCGAGTCCTTGCTGGCGGCGATGGACGAGGTCTACGACGCGCTGGTCGTCGTCGACTACCCGGACGCGCTGACCAACGGGCTGCGCCGGACGCTCGATGCGTTGCGAGCGGTCCTCGAGCGGAGCCGCGTCACCACGACCGTCCTCCAGACCCGCCTCCAGAGAGCCATCGAGGGGCTCCCGCCGCGGGCTTGAGTCGGACACGGAGGGCCCGGCAGGTCAGGCCCGGCGTCAGGCGAGGTCGTGGTCGTAGGCGTAGGCGGTCGCAGCGGCGCGGGAGGACACGCCGAGCTTCGTGAAGATGTGGCTGACGTGACTCGCCACCGTCTTCTCGCTGATGAACAGCTTCTCGGCGATGACCCGGTTCGTCTTCCCTTCCGCCAGCACGCGCAGCACCTCGAGCTCCCGAGACGTGAGGCCGTCGGGTCGGCCCGGCTCGTCCGCGCCGAGCCGCGCGAGGTCGGGTGCCGCGCCGAGCGCTTCGAAGGCGGCCCGAGCGGCGCTCCTCGCGAGCTCCGCCCCCTCGGTGTCGCCGACGGCGACGCAGGCGTCGGCGATCAGCGCGCGCGTGAGGGCCGCCTCGTGCCGTGCCTCCAGCTCGGTCCACTTCTTCAGCGCCTGGCGCGAGGCGAGTAGTGCGTCCTTGGCGTGACCCTCGGCGAGGAGGACGGCAGCGGTGGCGTGCGCCGCCCGCGCCTGGAGGAACGGTGATCCGAGCTCGCCCGCAACCGCCGTGAGCTCGTCGGCGGCGGCCCGTGCCGCAGCGACATCGCCGGTGGCGAGCACGATCTCGGCATAGGCGCCGAGCACCCGGGCTCGCGAGATGGGGTCGATCCCCTCGTCGAGCACCCGCCGGATGGTGGCGTCGGCCGTGTCGGTCCGTCTCTGGGCGAGCCTCATGAGTGCCAGGCCGGGCTGGGGCTCGCAGCCGTGCTCGTTGGCACTGCGGTAAGAGGCCTCGGCGGCGTCGAACTCGCCACGGAGCCGGTGGAGCTCGCCTTCGACGTAGTGGGCTCCCCCGAGCGTGAGGCGGTTGATCGGCTCGGCGAGGCGCTCGCAGGCCCGGCGGGCGGATTCCACGGCATCGGACCAGTCACCGTGGAGGTGCAGGATCTCGGCACGGTGCAGCAGGCAGTGGCCCCGGTACAGCACGAGCTCGGTGTGTTCGTCGCACCAGCGCGAGAACGACTCGGTCCAGGCCCGGCAGCGAGTGACGTCGAACAGCTCGGCGCACGCGTCGATCACCGTGCAGTAGGCGTCGCCGACGGCGATCGGCGAGATCTCCCGGGCCTCTACCGAGATCATCGCCTCGTCGAGCAGCGCAATCCCCTCGGCGAGGGCCCCGAGGTAGATGAGCATCCGGCCCTCACCGATGCGAGCCAGGGTGACGAGCTCCCGGTCGCGAAAGGTCGCGCCGATGGTGCCGGCCTGGACGAACAGGTTGTGCGCGGCGGCGACATCCCTGGCCTCGAAGATCTGGCCCATCGCCGAGGCGTACGCGAGGTAGCCGAGCTCGACGCAGTCGATACCGGCGTCGTCGAGCAGGCGGCGGACCCGCTCGGCCCAGCCGGCGCTGCGGGCGATGTCGCCCTTGAACCCCATGGTCTGTGCCAGCCGGAGGCCGAATCGGGCCGCCGGCTCGATCTCGTCGGCCTGGGCGCAGTCCCGGTGTGCCCGTGCCCACAACTCGAACGCGGTCTCGTCGCGGCCGGTCAGGTAGGCAGCGGTGGCGAGCCGGTCGAGGTCCTCGACCGAGAGATCGTCGACCGGCAGCCCGGACAGGAGTCGATGCGTCTCGCCCCAGTCATGACTCTCGAAGGCCGCTCGAGCGTCGTCGATCGCTCGCCGCATCGCGCCAGTATCGCCGATGCGGCGCGCGTTGCAGGAGGGTCCCGCGGAACCATCGCGTCGGGAGCCGCGAGCGTCTACTAGGTGATTCTCCTGAGGCGCGGCGCGGCCGGAAATCGTTGGTTCGACCGACGCCGCCGTGTGCGTCGCGTTCGTACCGTCAGCCCCGACGACCGATCACGACGGAGGAGGACGAAATGACGGCAACCACGACGCTCCCGATCGACGACGGCACCGCCCAGGAGCTCAGCGAACGAGTGGCGGACGTGTTCCGCACCGGAAAGGTCGACGACGTGCTCACCGACGACGTCTTCCTGGACGGCCATCCACCGTTCTGGCGGTTCCAGCTCCAGGGCCGGGATGCGTTCTCCAAATGGCTCAGCGGCTACACGCCGGCTGGGGTCGACACGACCGTCGTGCGCACCGTTCCGACGGCGACCGGCTTCGTCACCGAGCTCGTCGGGCGCCACGACCAGAACGGCGAGGAGATGACCGACCGCAAGATCGTGTTGTGCGAGGTGCGGGGTGGCCAGGTTTCCGAGCTGACCGTCTACTGCAGCGGCGATTGGGACGCCGAGCTGCGTGCCCGCCACGCCGCCGAGGCGCCGATGATCCGTCACTGACCTCGGGGGACCGTGGTGCCTCAGAGCGTGGCGACGGCGGCGTTGCCGAGGCCGGTGGGGTAGTGGTTCCGCAGATCGACCTTGTACTCCAGGGCGTCGATCACCGTCTCGGCGAAGTTGGTCTCGTACAGCTTCCCGCAGGTGTGCAGGCCGCCGGGGCTGAAGACGTTGACCTCCATCAGCTTGTCGCCGACGACGTCGAGGCCGACGAGAAACATTCCGTCGGTCCTCAGCTTGGGCCGGACCACCTCGACGACCTGGAGCATGCTGTCGGTGACCTTCACCTTCTCGGCCTTGCCCCCCGCGGTCATGTTCGACCGGAGGTCGGCGGACCGGTTGACCCGCCGGAAGGCCGCGTACTGACCGTCGCGCATCAGGGGTTCGCCGTTCATGACGAACATGCGGACGTCGCCGCCCGACGCCTCGGGCAGGACCTCCTGGGCGACGATGTAGCCGTCCCGGGAGATGGCCTCGATCATCTGGTTGAGGTTGGGAGACTCGTCGCTCGAGACGAGGAAGACGCCGCTGCCACCTGAGCCTTGCAGGGGCTTCAGGATTGCCGTGCCGCCCATGTCGTCGACGAACCGTGAGATCTCGTCGGCATCGCGCGAGATCAGCGTCGCGGGCCGGACCGCCTCGGGGAAGTGTTGGAAGTAGGTCTTGTTGACGGCGTCGGCCAGGTTGGTCGGGTCGTTCAGTACCAGGGTGCCGCGAGCGACCATCAGCTGGCCGAAGAGGATGCCGGACGTGACGGCCCACGGCCGCTCGACCGCGTCGTCGGCCGGGTCGTTGCGCATCATCACCACGTCGAGCGCGTCGACGGAGATGCGTTCCTCCACGCCCTGGTCGCTCCGCAGCTTGTCGAGGTACGAGCTCGGCGACTTGTAGGTGCGGCCGGGGGCCGCCCGCGCGCATGCCGTGATCGACCCGTCCGGTCGCTGCGAGAAGTCGTCGACGCCGATGAGCCACGTCTCGTGCCCCATCCGGTTGGCCGCCATCGCCAGCTGGACGGTGGTGTAGAGCGGATTCTCGGTCTCGAGGCTGTTGACGACGAAGCCGACCTTCATTGCGGGTCTCCAATCAGATCGACCATTGCCTTGACCGCGCCAGCCTGGCGCAGTCGCGCCTGTGCTGCCGGGTCGTCGAGATAACGGGGCCTCAGGACCGGCTCGTGCAGCACGCCGCGAGATGTGAGCTGCTCCACCAGCGGAGCGTCGGCCAGCGCCATCTTGCCGAGCCAGAGGACATCGAGCTTTCCGCCCGCGTTCAGATGGGCCATCAGGTCGCTCAGACCCCGTAGGTAGACGGCGTCCTTGGTCAGTCCACCCGATCGGAACACGCGGGCCGCTATGGAGAACGCAGGCACGCGCGGCACGCCGTAGGCGGTCAGCGCCCGCTGCACGTCCGAGAACGACGCGCCGTCCACCATCTGGTGGACGGCGACCGCACGGGCCGCGAGCTGGCGCAGGCGAGCGGGGGTCAGGCCGCCGACCAGGTGCTCGGCGAGGACGGCCAGCCCCTCCTGCGTCTCCTCGTGGCCCGCCAAGCCGGCGGCGAGCAGGCGCAAGGGCTGATGCGTGCCGTTCACGAAGGTGACCACGTGTGTGCCGATCTCGTGCTGCAACAGCGCCACCACCCGCGAAGCTGGAACGCTGGCGGTGGACGCGATCAGCAAGTCGCCGTTGGCCACCATCACGCTGCTGCCGTCGTCGCGCACCTCGACGTGCACGTCGAGGTCGGGGAACCCCTGGCGATACCGGTCCAACTCGGCCTCCGCCAGCTGCGCGAACGTCACTGCGTCGACCGGCTGCTCCCCATCCGGAGGCGGCATCACGATCTCGTCGAGTAGCTGTTCGGCCGTGGCGAGCAGGAGAGGGCTCACCGCCCCGTACAGCTCCGTGCTGAGCGGGAGGAAGTCCGTCGATCCCCGGCACCGCAGCATCTCGATCTGCAGACCAACCTCACGATGCTTGGCCTGCAGCAGGTGCGACAGCGTTGCGTCTTCCACAGCATGCGGGTCCACCTTCGCCAGCCGGCTCGCGACCACGTCGACGTCGTCCTCGAGCGGCCGGTAGCGGAACTCGGGTGGCGTCCCGTCGTCGAAGAACCGGCGGCGCGCGTCGATCAGGTTCACCGGGGTGACGTCCAGCAGAAACCGGTACCCGAGGGCGATGTCCGCGAGCTCGCGGTCGATTGCCAGGTCGCCCGCCGACAATGCGTCACCCTGGGTCATGCCGGGCCCTGGACGACCAGGTCCACCAAGCGGGGGACCACGGCCCCGAGCGCCCGTCCGAGGTCGGCGATGTGGTCGTCGTCCGGCTCGCCGGTCCACTCGTCCATGAAGACCTTCTTGAACTCGAGCGCCAGCGCGCACCCGGTGTCGGGGTAGCGCTCGTGGATCCACTCCGCCAGCTGACCTCCGCGGAAGCGGACGTTCTCCCGGACATCCAGTGCCCGGCCAGCCACCTTTTGCGCGCGCATCTCGTCGATGAAGCCATCGACGACGCGGTACCAGCGGCCACGGTCGAGCGACCCCGTGCCCACGTTGAGCTCGGGGTTCTCGGCCGGGGGAGCCGGACGACCGGCGCGACGGTGGTTGTAGGAATGGATGTCCACAACCACGAAGGCGCCATGGGCCGCGAGGCCGTCCAGTCGGTCGGCGAGCCCCGCGTAGAACCCGTCGTAGACGGCCAACGACCGCTCGACGGCGTCTGGTGACAGTGGCCTCTTCCACACCCGGAGACCCCAGGCGTCCCCCGGCGTGCGGTAGACGGCCTCACACCGGGGACGGTTGAGGTCAACCTCGAACCGGGACCGGTGAACGGCGATCCGTGTCCCCGCGACCGCAAGGCGGTCGGTGAACGGATCCTCTTCCCGGAATCGGGTCGCCTCGTCGACCATGACGAGGTCGGCAAGCTCGGGGCGCAGGTCATGGCCCGCATGGATGGCCGTCATCACCACTGGTCCAGGCGCTTCTCGGACCGTGAAGGCCGGCAGCGCGCCTGCCACCGTCAACGCGCTCATCCGGACGGCTACCCGATCCACGCGGCTCGAAACGGCCGACACCGCCTGGCCACCTCACGGACCGGGACTGCCGGCGCGCACCGGCGAGGAGGACCTGGCCGTGACTGTGCGGCTCGACGAGGAGCTGCAGGACGTGAAGCTGGCCGCACTACGTGCGCAGGCGACCCAGACCCAGGGGCTGGTGGCGGCGATCGGGGAGGACCGGTTCCGGGCCTGGTGGAGCGAGGAGACCTTCATGACGCCGGGCGTCGCGTCGCAGCTCCCGCCGATCTCCACCTGCTCCCCACGCCGTCTCCAAGGTCGCGCCGGCGCGTTCCGTCAGAGTCGCTGAACAAGCGATCAGTCGATCCAGGAGAGGATCCGATGCGTACCAGCCACCCCATCCGTCACGACGTCGTCGTGGTCGGGGCACGTGCAGCAGGAGCAGCGACTGCGCTGCTCCTCGCACGCATGGGTCACGACGTAGCGGTGCTGGAGCGCTCGCAGTTCCCGAGCGACACGCTCTCGACCCACTCCATCTCGCGCAGCGGCGTCGTCCAGCTCGCCCGCTGGGGCCTGCTCGATCAGGTCCTTGCCAGTGGCGCACCCGCGATCCGCCAGGTCACCTTCCACGCCGCGGGTGAGTCGGTCACCCGCCCCGTGAAGCACCGCGCCGGGGTAGACCACCTGGTCGCCCCCCGGCGGCGCATGCTGGACACCATCGTGGCCGACGCCGCCGATGCCGCAGGTGCCAGTGTCCGCTTCGGCGTCACCGTGACCGGCGTCCGCCAGGAAGGCGGCCGGGTCGTCGGCGTGGCCGCCCGTGACCGGGCAGGTGAGCCGCTCGAGCTCGACGCACGATTCGTCGTGGGCGCCGACGGGCTGCGCTCGCGGGTCGCCCGCTCGGTCGGCGCGTCCGTCGATGTGGCCGGGCACTCCAACGGCGCCACCCACTACGCCTACTACACCGGGCCGATCTGGGGGGGCACCGAGTTCTTCGTGGCGGGCGGGACCTTTGCCGGCGTGTTCCCCACCAACGACGACGAGGCGTGCATCTGGGTATGCAGCACGTCGGACCGCGCCGAGACGACTCGACGGCGTGCCTCGTCGCCCGCCGACGCCTTCGACCGGATGCTCGTCGAGGCTGCGCCCGACCTCGCGGCGCGGCTGCGTCGGGGGCGCCGGACGTCGCCCGTGCGAGGGGCCCTGCGCCTCCCCAACCAGGTGCGCCGGGCGTTCGGTCCGGGCTGGACGCTCGTGGGGGACGCCGGCTACCACCGCGACGCGATCACCGGGCATGGCATCAGCGACGCGTTTCGCGACGCGGAGCTGCTCGCGGTCGCCCTCGACCGTGCCCTGCGGGGCGAGGTCTACGACACCGCCGCGCTCGCCAGCTACCAGCGCCAACGCAACGAGGCGCTGCGGGAGATATTCGAGATCACCTGCGCGCTCGCGAGCTACCCGCCGATGGCCGAGTTCGTCGAGCTGCAGAGGCGCCTGAGCGGAGCCATCGAGAAGGAAGCGGCCGCTCTCGCCGCCCGCCCGATCCCCGGGCAGCGCCAGCTGGCCGTCGCTTGACCACAACACACATACACGCACAAGGAGATACCAATGCACCCCATCTACATCGAAGAGCTCTACCGGGCCCGGCTGGCAGAGCGCCTGGCAGAGATCGACCCCTCGACGGCCCCGGTCCGGATGCGTCCGGCGAACCGCCGACGTCGCCTTGGCCGACGGAGACGTCCGGCCAGCAACGCCTCGACCGCCTAGCAGATCAACAACCAAACCAGGAGAGAACCCAGATGACCATCACCGAAAGCAACCCGGCGGCGCGCAACGGTGTCGACACCGCCACCCTGTTCGCGACGCTCGACGCCGTGAAGGCGGCCCCCCAGGCGGCCCGGTTCCAGTTCCGGGCCCGAAACGAATGGGTGAGCGGGACGCACAACCGCACCACCATCGACGACTACTTCGGTGTCGGCGAGGAACGCTTCCACGAGCACACCTGGGTGTTCGATGCCGATCACCCGGCCGTGCTCGTGGGCCACGACAACGGCCCCACACCCGTCGAGTTCGTGCTGCACGCCCTCGCGGCGTGCCTCACCGCCGGCCTGGCCAACATCGCCGCCGCCCGTGGCGTGAGCCTCACCGAGGTGCGGTCGACCGTCGAGGGCGACATCGATCTCAACGGCATCCTCGGGCTCGACCGCGCGGTGCGCAACGGCTACGAGCAGATCGCTGTGCGCTTCACCGTCAAGGGCGATGCGCCCGCCGGGAAGCTGCGGGAGATCGTCGAGCAGTCGCGGGCCCGTTCGGCCGTCTTCGACATCATCACCAACCAGGTGCCCGTCACCATCGACGTCGAGACCGCGTGACGCCACCCAACCCTCCTCGATGGCCGGCCTTTACGGGCCGGCCATCGCCGCGTCCGGGTGTGAGCGGCGATCCCTACGGCGAACCATCGCTATGCGGGTTCGTCACTGGGCGCCGCCGATTTGGTGTCCAACGAGTAGTCGACCCATTCGGCGCGGCTGGCGCCGACCCGTTCGTAGAGCCGTTGCGCCCGGGCGTTGTCCTTCCTGGTCTGCCAGCCCATCGAGACGGCGCCGCGGCGACCGGACCGAACCCGGCACTCCTCGACCAACGCCTCGGCCAGGCCCGTCCCGCGGGCATCTGGGTGCACGAACAGGTCGTTCATGATCGCGGTGCGGGCCGCGGCCAGGGTGGACCAGCTCCAGTAGACGGTCGCGAAACCGACGGCGCGGCCCTCGTCATCGCGGGCGATCAGCTGGAAACCCTCCCCGTCGGGATCGGCGACCAGTGTGTGGGCGAGGCCCAGCAGCGCATCGTCGTCGGGACCTACTCCGTAGAAGTCGCAGTAGGCGCGCATGAGCGGCAGCAGGTCCGCCAGTTCGGGCTCGCCGACAACCGCGATGTGCACGGGTCCGATCCTACGGTTCGCCACCGGCGTGTCGAGCGGAGGGAGGCCAGCACCCAGTTCCCGGTTCCCAGCTGCTGACGTGGGTAGTCGCTTGGTAGCCGACAACCTCGGAGGTGGCACGTGTCGCTGTCCCCGGAAGACCAGCCGGGCCCCGAGACCGGGTCGGCACAGCCAGCACGTGCGGAACGGCGCGCGGGGGAAGCGGTCGGCGGTGGGGGAGCGGTCGACGCCGACGGCAGTTCGTTGACCCACGACGTCGACGAGGTCGAACGGGGCAGGCCGGAGCGGGCCTTCAACATCGGCGCCGCGCTGGGGATGCTGGTCACCGTCGCCGCGGCGATCTTCGTTCTCCAGAATCGCCAGTCGACCACGTTCGACTGGCTGTGGCTCGACTTCGAGCTGCCGTTGTGGACGGCGCTCGTGGGTGCCGTCGGTGTCGGCATCGTGCTGGTTCTGACGATCCTCGCCGTCCATGCCCGGCGCCGGCGCCGGGTCAGGCGCCGGCGCGACGCGGCGGGTCGGCTGCGTCGAGCGGTGGCGCGAGGTCGTCGTCCGGCGGAGACCGGACGCTGACGCTGGGTGGTGGCCGACGGTGTGCCATCGTCGAGCATGACCGACGATCGCTACGAGGCGGGGCGTCTCTCGTTCGTCGTCCGCCCTGCGAGCGGTGCCCATGGCGAGCGCGATGAGCCGCTGGGCCTGGACGTGGGCCGCGACGGCGTGGTCTATGTCCCCGAGACCGCCGATCCGGATGCACCGCTGCTGGTCTTCCTGCACGGCGCCACGGGCACGGGCCGCGCTCACCTGCGCGCGGTGCTCGCTGCCGTCGATCGATACGGGGTGATCCTGGTCGCCCCCGACTCACGCGGGCCGACCTGGGACCTCATCGCGGAGCGCCGCTTCGGCCCCGACGTCGCTTTCCTCGACCGGGTGCTCGACGCTGTCGTCGACCGGCTGGATGCCGATACCGGGCGGCTGGCGATCGGAGGGGTGTCCGACGGGGCGTCGTACGCCCTGTCGATCGGGCTGACCAACGGCGACGTGTTCCCGACCGTTCTGGCTTTCTCACCCGGCTTCCTGGTCGCGCCCCACCGAGCGGGCAAGCCACGGGTCTTCATCTCGCACGGCCGGGTCGACCCCATCCTGCCGATCGACGCCTGCAGCCGGTCGTTCGTCCCTGCGATGCGAGAGGCCGGCTACGAGGTGGCCTTCCGTGAATTCGACGGCGGCCACAACGTCCCGCCGCCGGTCTCCGACGAGGCGGTCCGCTGGTGGCTCGACGGTGCACCGTCGTGATCCGCCGAGCGTTCACTGTCAGTGGGCGCACGGGTAGCGGCAGACCTGCACGCCCGTGACGCGTCACGAGAACTCGGCCGGAGGCCGTGCGTGTCCCAGGCGATCTCGGCCGAGTGAACGTGTCCTGTGGCATCGGTACCCTTTGGCATGTGGCGGACAAGGCTGTGCCGCGCCGCGTCCTCGCCGGGTATGTGCCCGCGGTGGCCGCCGAGTGGGCGGACGTACGCGGCTCCGAGCGGTGGCGCGTGGTCGACGGCACCCTCTGCCTGATCGACATCTCGGGCTTCACCGCGCAGTCCGAGCGGTTGGCGGCACAGGGGCGCGTCGGCGCCGAGGAGTTGACCCACCTGCTCAGCGACGTATTCAGCCGCATGATCGAGCGCGTGCACGAGCGCGGCGGCACCCAGCTGAAGTTCGGCGGCGACGCTCTGCTCTCACTGTTCACCGGCCGCAACCACGCCACCCAGGCGGTGTGCGCAGCCGTCGAGATGCGCTCGTTGATGTTCGCGGTCCATCGCGGGGACACAGGCTTGTCGGGACGGGCGATAGGACCTCAGCGCTCGAGATCGTGTAGGCGGGCCAGCAGCTGCCGGACACCATCAGCGACGGCGCTCAGGATGGGGTGCACGGTCGCGTCGGGAACCGTGTCCGGCGGCGTGGGCAGATCGATCTCGATGCGCGCCATCCCGGGCTCGGCGGTGGAGATCCGCGCTCCCTCGTCACGCAATCGCGCCACGGCGTCGGCGTTCTCCCACAGCACGTAGCTCACGAAGCTGCGCACGCCGTTGCGCACCGCGACGTCAGCGAGCAACTGCGTGAGGAGCGTGCCGAGCCCCCGGTGCTGGTACCGGTCGAGAACGGTCACCGCGATCTCGGCGACCGTGGCATCCTGGTGATCGCAGATGTAGCGGGCGATCGCGATGCCGGGACTGTCAGACTCGTCGATGGCGAAGGCGGCCCAGGCGAAGTGCGTGCGGTAATCGAGGTTGGTCAGGTAATCGAGGACGTGCTCGCTGAGGCGGTCGGGTGTGGCGAAGAATCGTCGGCGACGAGACGCCGCTGACAGCTGCTCGTACCCGGCCGCCAACTCGGCCCGATCGCCGGGGAGCAGCGGGCGCACGAGCACGCGGGTGCCATCGGCCAGAGTGTGAACCTGCGCCATGGATTCCGCGGTCTCGAGGTCTGTGGCCATCGGCGACTCAGCTGTAGAGCCCGTCGATGACGTGCTGGTAGGACTTCTCCACGATCGACCGCCGGACCTTGAGCGTCGGTGTCAGCTCTCCGGACTCGATGGTGAGGTCGCGGGGCAGCAGCGCGAACTTGCGGATCGATTCGGCTCGCGAGACCGACCGGTTGGCGTCGTCGATGGCCGCTTGCACCTCGGCGCCCAGGGTCTCGTCGTCGACCAGATCGGCCGCGGCGGCGTCACCGCGTCCGTGCCCGGCGGCCCACTCCCGCACGGCGTCCTCGTCGAGCGTGACGAGGGCGGCTATGAACGGACGGGCATCGCCAACCACCACCGCCTGGCTGACGAGCGGATGGGCACGGATCCGGTCCTCGAGGGGCTCGGGCGCCACGTTCTTGCCCGCGGCGGTGACGATGAGCTCCTTCTTGCGGCCGGTGATGCGCAGGAAGCCGTCGCCGTCAAGCTCGCCGATGTCGCCGGTACGGAACCAGCCGTCGTCGGCGAAGGTCTCCGATGTGGCCGCCTCGTTGCGCCAGTACCCGCCGAACACCTGCGGCCCCTTGGCGAGGATCTCGCCGTCGCCACCAGTGCGGATCGCGGTGACCGCCAGCGGCCGGCCGACCGTGCCTGGCTTCCAGGCCCCCGTGCGGTTGAGCGTGAGGGTCGGACTCGTTTCGGTGAGGCCGTAGCCTTCGAACACCGTGACCCCCGCCCCGTTGAAGAAGTGGGTCAGCCGCTCGCCGAGCGGGCCGCCGCCGCTGAACGCGAATCGCATGCGCCCGCCAAAGACGGCCTGCAGCTTCCGGTAGACGAGGCGGTCGAACGCGGCGTGCTCGGCCGCCGTGATCGGACGGTGCCGTCCTGCCACGTGGTCTCGGGACCATCGAATGGCCACCTCGACCGCCTTGTCGAAGATCGAGCCATGGCCTTCGGTGTGCGCCTTGCTCTGGGCGCTGTTGAAGACCTTCTCGAAGACCCGGGGCACGGCGACCACCATCGTGGGGCGCACCATCGCCAGCTCCTCCTGCAGGTGCGCCATGTCGCTGGCGAATGCCAGCTTGATGCCCCACTCGGTCCCGACCAGGGCGATGATCTTGGTCAGCACGTGTGCCAGCGGCAGGAACAGGAGGGTGACCTCCTCAGGTTCGAGCACCTCGCGCAGCGCGTCGATGTTCTGCAGCACGTTTGCCTGCAGGTTGCGGTGGGTGAGGGCACACCCCTTCGGGCGACCGGTGGTGCCGGACGTGTACACGATCGTGGCCACCGCATCGGTGCCGATGCCGGTGATCCGGGCGTCCAGCTGGGCGTCGTCGACGCCTGCGCCCCGGCGTTCGAGCTCGGCCAGGCCGCCCTCGTCGATCACGAACGCCTCCCGACAGGTCGGCGTCTCGACGGCGACGCCCGCCGCCATCGCGCGCATCGCCGGCGTCTCGGCGACGAGGAGAACGGCGTCACTGTCGCTGATGATCCACTGCAACTGCTCGGCGGACGATGTCTCATAAACGGGGACGGTCGTGCCGCCGGCGGCGAGGATCGCGTAGTCGGCGAGCAACCACTCGAACCGGGTGTGCGCCATGAGGGCGACGCGGTCTCCGGCGTCGACGCCGCTGGCCATCAGGCCCTTGGCGAGCTGGCGGACCCGGTCGTGGAATTCGCCGGCGGTCACGTCGGCGAACTCGTCATCGACCCGGAAGGCCGCCACGGGCTTACCCGGTTCGCGCTTGGCCCGGTCGATGACCGGTTGTAGCAGGTGAGTCACCGCCTCGGTCGGCGGCATGGCCGTGTTCAACGGGTCACGCATCGCTTCTACTCCCTCGCTCGCTTCGGTCCTCGTCCCGGTCGCTGTCGCCGCCCACCGTTACCCCCTCGGGTCGACGCCCGTCGGGAGCGGGCCGAGCGCGCAGGTCGATCTCGGCGACGTGCTCCTGCTCGGGCCGACGCCGGCGGTAGGCAAGCAACCCCACGACCAGCGACAACAGGGCCGCGATCAACAGGCCGAACGGCAGGTAGACCTTCGCCAGCAGGATTTGCCGCCGCATCGAGGTGACCTCGGCGGCGATATCGGCGACCGACTCAGGGGTTTGGTCATAGCGGTACTCGAACAGCAATGGCGCCGGCGCCGCGGCCATCTCGTCGAGAGCCGCGATAGCCCCGACCGCTTCCGGCACGTCCGGGTAGCGGCCGAGCAGCGCCTCGAGCTCGGGCAGGGCGGTGAGCTCGGGCCGGGCCCCGATCCGTTCGGCGACGCCGACGTCGACCTCGGCACCGGTGGTCTGCTCGACCGCCGCACGACCCTCGAACGAGATCACGTAGCGGAGCGGAATCGGGTTGGCGGCCAGTTCGCCAAGCGCAGCGAAGTCGGCGGCGGTCAGCGACGGGGCGAGCGCTGCGAGCAGCGCGTCGACGTTCACCCCGTACTGCTGGAGCTGGGGCTTGAGCTGGTCGAGCGTCATCGCCTCGGGCAGCGGGACCGTCTTGCGGAGCTCGGCGAGGTACGCCTCGCTGAGCGGCGCCTCGTCGATCGCGGCGAAGTTGGCCAGCGTCAGCCCTTCCTCGTCGGTGGTCGGGTCGGCGGTGTTGGGTCGCAGCCGGTAGGTGGCATCGATCTCGTTCTTGTAGATCGGGTACGTCTCGTCGCGGCTGGTGTCGAACGGGAGGTTCAACCGATACGCACCCGCACGGTCGACCACGTTCTCGGGGCCGAAGGCGTAGGCGCGGTCGTCGGCGAGGTTCTCGAGCGTCTTCCGGTCCATGACGTAGACGTTCGTTTGCGTAGTGTCGACCAGATTGCCGGCCTTCTGAACGATGGTCTCCTTGACAACCACGGTGTCGGCGCCGCTTTCGTCACCGACGGCGCGTATATGCCGGTCGATCGTCAGCGGCTGCTCCAGCGGCGTGGCCAGCGGCGCCGCCGTCGTCGGATCGACGTGGAGACTGAACGTGCCCTCGTAGCGTGGGTTCACGTCGAGGTCGGTCGGGTATTTCACCAGAGCCGACACCCCGAATGCCCACCAGAGCAGCGCAGCCACCACCAGGCCGCCCGCCAAAGCCAACGCGATCCTCGGAAACCGCCGTCGTCGCGCCATGAGGCTCTCCTTTCGCCGTCTACCCCTCATGAACGCAGGTGAGGGCAGCGCGTCACCAGGTGCATAGGTCATCAACGCGAGGGGCGAAGGTCACCTTCGTGCACGCGTCCAGTCAGAGCGCAACCGCCCAGCGGGCCGGGAGACGTAGTCGACGGCAGGTTCCCGGGTCTCGAGTCACGAAGTCAGCGGTATCGGGGCCGGCATCGCCGCGGTCGGTCAGATGTCGGGGATCCTTCAGGTTCGAAAAGGGGGCTGCTCGTGGACGATGCGTCGACCAGAGATGAACGTCGGCTCGATCCGGACGATCGCCGTCCGGCTCCCATCGGCCAACGGTTCGAGTCGGGCGTCGAGCACCTTGGAGGTCATGGCGAGATCGTGGATCACCTCGGCCCGGCCGATGGCCAGCACACTCCAGCCAGAGCGGTCCGCCAGGTGGTAATCGTCGACCTCGAAGGCGACCACCGCGCCCTCCGCGGCGGCCGACATCTTGGAACCCGGCGCAGTCCGGAACACGATCGAACCGTCGATCAGCCGGTAGTTGACGGGGAAGATCGCCGGCAGCGCACCGATGGTGATCCCAATCCGCCCCACCTCGCCCATGGCCAGCAGGCCCCGCGCTTGGTCCTCGGTCAACAGCTCGAGCCCGTCGTCCACGATCACAAGCCCCACTGTGCAAACGGCTGGCCCAGACGGCTAGGGCCGATGGTCCTCGTCCACCGGGCCGAACGGCGGCCCGGCCATGCCGCTCGCCTCGATCGGCGCTTTCCGGGGACACCTTCGCCTCTGACGTGCCCGCCCGACGCACATGGACTGACCGGCGACGGGTCGTCCGGAGCACAGGGCAGACGAACCCCGATGACCGGGTCCTGAGTCCGGCGCGATCTGGACCAACGGCCCTGGATCCGCAGACCTCCCGAGCACACCATCGTCACGACGACCTCAGAACGGTTCCAGCACCACATCGGCGCCGCGATCAAGCGGCTCTGGGCGACCTAGGGCGCGATCGAGTAGCGCCGCGGGCACAGTCTCACTCAGAACCGCCGGGTCCGTTCATGTGTGCCGGCGGGTCATGTGTGCTGGCGGGGAAGGGAGGGGCGGGGGAGTTGATGGTCCGCTGGGCTCCACAGCCGGTCATCACGGTGCTGACGCGTCCCCGGTGGCGAGGTGGTGCGGGTCGGCCAGATGGGCCATGCGGTCGCCCGCGAGAGCCAGCGTCTGCCGTTCCATGGCACGGGCCAGTTCGGCATCGACGGCCATCTGCGCGAGCGGGCGGAGCCGCCTGACGAGATCGCCGAGCTCTGACAGCTCGTCGTCTGAGAGCTCTTCGGTGCGGCGCAGATAGCGGTCGAGCGCATGGAACGCCGCCAGCCGGACGAAGCGACGAGCGATCCGTTCCATGTCACGTCGTAGGGCCCGGGCGTGATCGAGCAAGGATGCGATCGGGACGCCCGCAGCGACAAGCTCGGCACCGGCGTGCAGCAGGCGCGGACTGGGCACCCGCAGCCGGTCGCCCTCCACCTCGAGCAAGCCGAGGCGGGCGGCTCGCTCGACGAAGCGACGGTCGACGCCGGGGAGGAGTTCCTCCAGTTCGGCGAAGCTGATGTAGGCGGGGACCTCGTCCGACCACGGGCTGCTGACAACGTTCTCGAGACCGAGCACCGTCTGTAGGTCGCGTCCACGTTCCCATGCGTCCAGGAGCTCGGCGATGTTTGCCAGTGTGTAGCCCCGGTCGAGCAGTTGCCCGATCAGGCGTAACCGGGCGAGATGGAC
>Ga0214469_1000246_pt1 | contig 17790 bp, 18 predicted proteins | sample RVTome_10_FD_187340 | JGI IMG/M metagenome (GOLD analysis project Ga0214469, IMG submission 187340) | Soil microbial communities from uranium-contaminated site in the Upper Colorado River Basin, Wyoming, United States - RVT153D57 HiSeq ... | reverse complement strand
CCGCCGCTGCGTCGGCGAAGCCGGCGCGAGCGAGCCATGCCTTCCTGCTCGACGCCCGCGCTGCTCGGTCGACCACGGCTCTGAACCTAACGGATCAGGCCAGCGCGGTACCGAGGGTCCACCCGATGGAAGCCGCGCCCAGCCCCGCCGCGATGCTGATGCACACGTTGGCCAACGCGTAGAAGCGCGCGCCGCCATCGATCAGCCGCAGGGTCTCGTACCCGAAGGTGCTGTACGTGGTCAGCGCTCCACAGAAGCCGACCCCGAGCCCCGCCACCACACCCGCGCCGAGATCACCATCGCGGGCCAGCGCTGCGATCACGCCGAACAGGAACGAGCCCACGACGTTCACCGACAACGTGCCCCACGGGAACACGCTGTTGTGGCGGCGCTGGACGGCCACGTCTGCGAGGTACCGCAACGGCGCACCCACCGCGGCGCCGAGCGCGACGTAGAGCACGGTCACGTGGTGGATCGCCCCGCGTAGTGCAGGACCTGCACATCGTCGACCATGACCAACCCTTCCACGGACAACTCGTCGAGCAGCGGCAGGAATAGGTCGATCTGCTCGGCGCGGTCGACGATCACGATCGAGACGGGCAGGTCGTCGGACAAGCTCAGAATTCGCGTCGTATGGATGTGGTTCGACGCGCCGTAACCCTCGATGCCACGGAACACGCTGGCGCCGGCTAGGCCCGCCGCGTGGGCACGGTGCACGATCTCGGTGTACAGGGGTTTGCCGTGCCAGGTGTCGTCCTCCCCCACCACGATGGTGAGCCTGCGCGCCGGGCCGGTCAACGTCATCGATGTCCTCCTCGCCGATGGTTGATGACAGTACGGGCCAGCGCCGCGCCGGCCCAGCAGAACGCGACCGCGAGTACGGGAGTCGCGGCCAGGTACCCCAGCGCCGCGAGGGCCCGCCCGTCTGTCAGGAGTTCCTGGACCTCCACCGCGTAGGCCGAGAACGTCGTGAATCCGCCCAGCACGCCGATCCCGAGGAAAGGCCGGAGCAGCCGGTGTGGCGCGGTTAGCTCGAGCAGCACGACCATCAGCATGCCGATGAGCAGGCACCCGCTGGCATTGACGGCCAGGGTGGCCCACGGAATGCCACTCGGGTTGCCCGCCGACAACCGGTCGATCCCGTAGCGCGCCTGCGCGCCGAGCACGCCGCCGGCCGCGATGACGCCCATGATCTGCAACTGCTTGCGCATCACGGGGCGCGTTCGGGTGAACCGCGGACGCGCCCGGCGAACCTCTCGGCCAACGCGCGGCCCGCGGCGGCGACCTGGCCGTCGCGCCGCTTGAATTCGGCCGTCACGGTTTCGACGTCCACCTCCGGGTGTTCACGGGCCCAGCCGGTGAACGTCAGGATGCTGACCTCGGGATGGAACTGGACGCCCCAGGCGGCCGCGCCGACCCGGAACGCCTGATGCGGGTATAGCTCGCTGCGCCCGAGCCAGGTCGAGTCCGGCGGCAATTCGACCACCGCGTCGGCGTGCATGCTCGGGCCGGGGAAAGGATCGGCCAGGCCCGCGACCAGCGGGTCCAATGCAGCCTCCGGCCGCCACCGCACGTCGATGACGCCCGACTCACGTCCGGCAGCGGCGGCCACCTCGACGCGTCCGCCACAGGCGACTGCCAGCAGCTGCGCGCCGAGGCAGATGCCCAGGGTCGGGACGCCGTCGGCGGCCGATCGGGCCAGGAGGTCGCGGACCGCCGGCAACCACGGCGCCACACCGTTGTCGTAGGCGGACATCTGCCCGCCCAGGACGATGAGCCCATCGCGGACGTACGCAGGGACGCCGTCGCCGGCATGCGGGCGCACGACCTCGATCTCCACACCGCGCAGCCAGCCGCCGAAGCGGTCCAGCGGGCAGCCCGGCTCGTGCTCGATCACGACGACACGCCGACGTTCGTCCCTTTCTTGCATGATCGGCGCGGTTCTACAGGACGGGGAGCATGCGGTTGCGCTCGTAGCTGCTGACCTGGCGGCGGTAGTCGTCCCACTCTGCTCGCTTGTTGCGCAAGAAGAACTCGAAGACGTGCTCTCCGAGGGTCTCCGCGACCAGCTCCGAGCGCTCCATCACCCGGATCGCCTCGGCCAGTGAGGAAGGCAGCGGGTCGATGCCGAGCGCCGAGCGTTCCAGCTCGGTGAGTGCCCAGACGTCGTCCTCTGCCCCGGGTGGCAGCTCGTACCCCTCTTCGATGCCCTTCAAGCCGGCCGCGAGCATGACGGCGAACGCCAGGTACGGGTTGCAGGCCGAGTCCAGCGCCCGGTACTCCGCCCGCGTCGACTGGCCCTTGCCCGGTTTGTACATCGGCACACGGACCAGCGCGGACCTGTTGTTGTGCCCCCAGCAGATGTAGGCCGGCGCCTCGCCCCCGCCCATCAGCCGCTTGAACGAGTTGACCCACTGACAGGTGATCGCGGTGATCTCCGGTGCGTGCGTCAGCAGCCCGGCGATGAACGACCGGCCGGTCTTGGAAAGCTGGTACTGCGCCCCTGCCTCGTGGAAGACGTTGGTGTCGCCCTCGAACAGCGAAAGGTGGGTGTGCATGCCCGAGCCGGGCCACTGGGTGAACGGCTTGGGCATGAACGTCGCGTAGATGCCCTGGGTGAGCGCCACCTCCTTGATGACCAGGCGGAACGTCATGATGTTGTCGGCGGTCGTGAGCGCGTCGGCGTACCGTAAGTCGATCTCCTGCTGTCCGGGCGCGCCTTCGTGGTGGCTGAACTCGACCGAGATGCCCATGTCCTCGAGCATGGTGATCGCGTCGCGCCGGAAGTCGTGCGCGATGCCGTGCGGGGTGTGGTCGAAGAACCCGCTGGCATCGACCGGCTCCGGCTCCTCCCCGGGTTGCGGGCGGTCCTTGAACAGGAAGAACTCGATCTCGGGGTGCGTGTAGAACGTGAAGCCCTTCTCGGCGGCCTTGCCGAGAGTGCGCTTCAGGACGTATCGGGGGTCGGCGAACGACGGCGAACCGTCCGGCATCAAGATGTCGCAGAACATCCGAGCCGTCCCGCTGGTGTCGCCTCGCCAGGGCAGGATCTGGAATGTCGTGGGGTCGGGTTTGGCGAGCATGTCGGCCTCGTAGACCCGTGCGAAGCCCTCGATCGCCGAGCCATCGAATCCGATGCCCTCGGCGAAGGCGGCCTCGAGCTCGGCGGGTGCGACGGCGACGGACTTGAGGTAGCCGAGCACGTCGGTGAACCACAGCCGCACGAACCGGATGTCTCGCTCCTCGAGGGTGCGGAGCACGAACTCCTGCTGCTTATCCACGCCACGAGTGTTGCAGGCTTTGCGTTACGACGGTGTAACGCCCTCATTTAGAGGGGCTCCCAGCGCCGCGAGAGCCTTCGCGCCACTGGCCGCGTCGTCGCCGCCTGCCAGCACCAAGGTCCGGGCCGCCTGGTAGGGGCAATCCGCCCTCTCGAAGGCAGTGGCGACGGCTCGGATGCCGTCCGGGCTACCGCGGATCACGGCCTCGGCGCGATCGACGATCGCCTGCGCGATCGGATTGCCCGTGGCAACGTCGGCGGCCTTGGTCAGCAGTTCGCCGGCTCGGCGATCTCCACACAGCACGGCGGCTTCGGCTTTTAGCGACGAGTACCACTGCACCCACATCCCGTTGATCCATCGGCGGAGCGTCTCGGGCTCGGCCCCCAGCCGCCGCAGCGCCTCGGCCGGCTGGTCACGGTGCAACAACACGATCGCGTCGAAGACCGCGCCATATCCGGCCAACCGCGACGACTCGACCCCCAGCTGATCGAGCGCGCTGAGCCAATCCGCCCGGCCGTGCTCGTCCCCCGCCAGACCGGATGCCATCGCGGCCGCACACACCGCCATGCCGAGGTTCGACGCCCGCGGCCGGCCCGAACGCTCCCAGCTTTCCCGGAAGAGCTCACCCACGGCAAGCGCATCCGCTATTCGCCCGGCGACGGCGTTGACCACGAGCAATCGGGCCACGACCAGGTGGTGTTCTTCGGCCAGGACACCGAGGCCGGCTATCCGTTCGGCGGTCCGGCGCGCCGTCCTCAGGTCGCCTGCGCAGACGCTCGTCTCGGTGACCAGGTCGAGCATGTCGACAACCTCCGCGATCGTCGCCACATCGAGCCGTACCGGAGCCAGCACCTGCGCACGCTGGGCCGCGGTTTCGGCCGCCCCGACCACGTCGCCGAGGCCGGCCCGCACTGCGGTCAGTGCGTCGAGCGCCGCACTTTCGGCCAGCCGATCACCGGCCTGGCGGGCAAGCTCCACGGCACGCTCGGCGATGCGCGCCGTCGATTCGTGGGACTCCATGACGTCCGCCCGGAACGCTTCGGCGGTTAGGACGGCTGCCGCGGCGGCGGCGTCGTCCCCAGCTAGCTCGCGGGCTCGGGCGATCAGCTCGTCGGCTTCATCCGGACTGTGCGGCGTGGAAAGTGAGCCCGAGCTGCGGCACATGACCAACGCGGCCTGGGCGAAGTCGTAGGCGGCGCCGGCCGAGTCGCCGTCATCAAGGGCGGCCTCTGCGGCCAGTAGACAGAACCGCAGCGCGGCGTCGCCATCCAGGCGCCCCGATGCCGCGCCGTACGCGAGGCGCAGGGCAGCCGCCCGGGCGATCCGCGTCGGCGCGAGATTGGCCGCCTGCTCGTAGCGCTGCTGTGCCTCGCCGACCAGGCCGCGGGTGAACGCAAGGGCCGCGAGGTCGCCGGCCAGTGCGTGCGCCTGCTCGCGCAACTCAGGTCGCGTCGAACTCCAGGAGAGCGCGGCGCGCACATCGTCGGCGATGTCATCGAACCGGCTACGCCAGGCGCCGCGATCCATCTGGTCGTCGGCGCCGAGTTGTGAAGCGATGGCCCGGCACCACTGCACGTGCCTCGACCGGGTCTCATCCAGCTCGCCGGCGTCGGCCAGCTTGGCGAGTCCGTACTGCCGGATCGTCTCCAGAGCCCGGTACCGGGTGCCTCCCGTCGTGGAAGCGGCGATCAGCAGGCTCTGCTCGGTCAGGCTTGCCAGACCGTCGACGATCTGCGACGGTTCCAGCGGGGTGAAACCAGCTACCTCGGCGGCGTCACCCACTGCGAATGGGGCCGCGAACACGCTCACGCGGCGCAGCAGGGTCCGATCGGCTTCGTCGAGCAGCGCGTTGCTCCAGTCCAGCACCGCCCTGACCGATTGGTGACGCTCGATGGTCCCGCGCCGGCCGGCCAGCACGCGCAGGTGGTCACCGAGGGCCGCCTCCAGGCCGTCCAGCCCGAGGGCGGGCAGCCGCGCGACGGCCAGTTCGATGGCGAGGGCGACGCCGTCCAGCGCACGGCATACTCGCTCGACACCTCGCCGGTCGGGTTCGCCGGCCGGCGTCCAGCCGGCGGCCTCGGCGCGCTCGAGGAACAAGGCGACCGCGTCGGACTCTCCGCTCGATCCGGACAGCGACAGCGGCGGCACGGTGAAGACCCATTCGAACGGTGCCATGAACCGTGCCCGGCTAGTCGCCAGAATCGTCAGCCGAGAGCATTCCCGTAGTAGCCGCTCGACGAACGGCACCACGCCGTCGAGCACGTGTTCACAGTTGTCCAGTACGAGCAGCGCTTCACCGGCGCCGAGCGACGTCGCCACCGCATCGTCGATGGAGCGGCCGCGCTGGTCGCCGACCCCGAGCGCGGCCGCGACGGCGGCACCAACCATGGACTGATCTGTGACCGGCACGAGATCGACGAACCACACGCCGTCGGCGAAGTCGTCGGCGGCCTGCGCGGCCACGGCCAAGGCGAGCCGCGTCTTCCCGACACCACCCGGACCGACCGCCGTCACCTGCCGGTGGTGGCCGATCGCCTCGGCGAGGGCCGCCTGCTCCGCGACCCTGCCTACGAACGACGTGAGCAGTGGCGGCAGTGCCACCGGCGCCGAGCCGTCAGCCTGCCCGGCTCGGTTCAGACGTCCCGCGAGATCGGCCAACTCCCGACGGTCCGCAGCGCCGAGTTTGTGCAGCAGGGACGAGACATGGCTTTCCACCGTACGGACGGAGATGAACAGCTTCGCACCGATCTCGGCGTTGGTCAGATGCTCGCCGACTGCTGTGAGCACTTCGGCTTCGCGCGCCGAGATGCTCGCCACACCCGGTCCCCCCTCCTCGGACATGCCCCCCATTGTGCCGCGCCGCGGAGTCCGTACGGCGGTGGCGGGCCGTCGCCGTGAGCCGAGCCGCTGTCCCGTGATCATTGCGCAGACGTAGGCTTGCCGGGTGGCACAGATCCGAATCGCGCTGGCCCAGGTCAATCCGACAGTGGGAGCGATCGACGCCAACTTCGAGCTGATCGTCCATTTCGCGAAACACGCGGCCGGCCGAGGCGCGCACCTGATCGCCTTCCCCGAGATGGCGCTCACCGGTTACCCGGTCGAAGACCTCGCACTACGCGGCTCCTTCGTCGACGCATCCAGGCGAGCGCTGGACAAGCTGGCGACCCGGCTCGTCGACGACGGACTCGGCGAGGTCGCCGTCGTGGTGGGGTACCTCGATCGGGACGAGGACATCGCCCACACCGAAAAACTCGGCCGGCCCAGAGGTGCCCCCCGAAACGCCCTCGCGGTCCTGCACGGCGGGCGAATCGTGCTCACCCAGGCCAAGCACCACCTGCCGAACTACGGCGTGTTCGACGAGTTCCGGCATTTCGTCCGGGGCGACCATCTTTCGGTGCTGCGGATGCACGGGATCGACATCGCGTTCGCCATCTGCGAGGACCTGTGGCAGGAGGGCGGGCCGGTCGCCACGGCCCGGGCCACCGACGCCGGATTGCTGGTGGTCATCAACGCCTCGCCCTACGAGCTCAACAAGGACGACGTGCGGCTCGACCTGTGCCGGCGCCGGGCCGCTCAGGCCGGCTCCACCCTCGCCTACGCCGCCATGGTCGGCGGCCAGGACGAGCTTGTCTTCGATGGCGATTCGGTGGTCGTGGCGGCCGACGGTACCGTCCTGGGCCGCGCACCGCAGTTCGAGGACGGTTGTCTCGTCGTCGACCTCGAACTGCTGGAAGCCACGGCGGTCGCGCCGCCGGCCGGTGAGACGAGCACCGAGGAGGTCGCCGGCTATCAGGTGCGCCGGCACACGATCTCGACCGATCCGCTGCCCGCGTACGAGCCGCAGGCGGCCGGCATCGCGCAACGGCTCACCGACGAAGCCGAGGTGTACGCCGGCCTGGTCACCGGATTGCGCGACTACGTCCGCAAGAACGGGTTCCGTTCGGTGGTGCTCGGCTTGTCGGGCGGGATCGACTCGGCACTCACGGCGGTCGTCGCCTGTGACGCGATCGGCCGGGAGAACGTGTATGCCGTATCGATGCCGAGCAGGTACTCGACCGAACACTCGCGATCCGACGCCCGCGACCTGGCCGACCGGACCGGGCTGAAGCACAGCGTGATCCCCATCTCACCGATGGTCACAGCGTTCCTGGACAACGTCGAGCTGACCGGCGTGGCGGAGGAGAACCTGCAGGCGCGCATCAGGGGCATGCTGCTCATGGGCCTGTCCAACCAGCATGGGCATCTCGTACTCGCCACCGGCAACAAGAGTGAGCTGGCCGTCGGCTACTCGACCATGTACGGCGACGCGGTCGGCGGGTACGCACCGCTGAAGGACGTTCCGAAGACGATGGTCTGGGAGCTCGCCCGGTGGCGTAACCAGATCGCCGACAAGCGCGGCGAGACGGCGCCGATTCCGGTCAGCTCCATCGAGAAGCCGCCGAGCGCCGAATTGCGCCCCGGCCAGCTCGACACCGACTCGCTTCCCGACTACCAACTCCTGGACGCGATTCTGGACATGTATGTAGAGCAGGATCGGGGTGCCGCCGACATCGTCGCAGCCGGCCACGATGCCGAACTCGTCCGGCGGGTGATCCGGATGGTCGACGGGGCGGAGTACAAGCGACGCCAGTACCCACCGGGACCGAAGGTCACCGAGCGCAACTTCGGTCGCGACCGGCGGGTGCCGATCACCAGTGGGTGGCGGGAGCCGCTCCCCCCGGCCTAGGCCCGCTCCGCCGGTGCCGCGTGCCTGGTGATCTCCGGCCGCGGCGCGATCAGGTACTCGTACACGGCCCAGGCCAGCACGCCCCCGAGCAGCGGGCCGATCAGCCAGGCGGCGGTGCCGCCCCACTCACCGCCGACGAGTGCCGGACCGAACCCCCGCGCCGGGTTGAGCGCGCCACCGGTGAACGTGGCCGTGGCATAGATCCCCACGGCGACGGTCAGGCCGATCGCCATGGGGTAAACCGTCGCAGGCGCTCGCCGGTCCACCACAGTGCCGAGGAACACCAGCACCAGGAAGAACGTGGCAATGGCCTCCAGCACGATTCCTGCGAACGGGTTCACGTCGTCGGCCAGGATCGGCGCGCCGGTCGCCACCGCGCCGCGGTCGACCGTCCAGGCCACGATCACGGCCGCGACGAGCCCGCCGATCAGCTGCGCCGCCCAGTAGACGACCGCCATCGCCGGGTCGATGCGGCGGCCGAGCAGGAAGGCCAACGTCACCGCGGGGTTGAAGTGTCCCCCCGACACGTGCCCCAACGCGGCGACCATGACGGCGATCACCAGTCCTTGCGCCAGCGCGACGCCGGTGAGATCGACGGCGCCGCTGTTGATCACCAGGATTCCTGCGAAACAGAGGGCGAACGCACCGATGGCTTCGGCGACGGCGTTGGGAACCCAGGTCGGGGGCATGACGGTGCTCCTCAGGCTGACGATGGGGGTTGTCGTCGGAGTCCCACGTTACGGGTAGGCACTGCTCGTGCTGGGACCTCCGTGGCAGGCTGGCGTGTCAATCGGCTCCTGCCTCCTTCCGCCGGACATGGTAAGCACGTGGCAGGATCGGGCGCGTCAGGGGACCCGACTACGGGCCTCGAGACCGCAAAGGAGACGAGATGTCCACCGAACCCGTCCCGCTGTACGGCGGCGAACGCAGCCGACGCGTCACCATCCACGACCTGCAGCAAGCCAAGGACAGGGGCGAGCGCTGGCCGATGCTCACCTCGTACGACATGTACAGCGCGGAGATCTTCGACGAGGCCGGCATTCCCGTGTTGCTGGTCGGCGACTCGGCCGGTAACAACGTGCTCGCCCACCCCGACACGGTGCCGGTCTCCGTCGACGAGCTCATCCCGCTGGCGCGGGCTGTCGTGCGCTCCACGACCAAGGCTCTAGTGGTGGGCGATCTGCCGTTCGGTTCGTACCAACTGGGACCCGAGCAAGGGCTGGCGACGACGATCAGGTTCATGAAGGAGGCCGGGGTGCAGGCCGTCAAGCTCGAAGGCGGGCTCCCGGTCGTTCCCACCGTGGAGAAGATCGTCAGCGCGGGTGTTCCCGTCATGGCGCATGTCGGATTCACGCCGCAGAGCGTGAACGCGCTCGGCGGCTACCGGGTGCAGGGCCGGGGTGACGACGCCGCCCGGGTACTTGGCGCGGCCAAGGCATTGGAGGATGCGGGTGCGTTCGCCGTCGTCCTGGAGATGGTCACTGCCGACCTCGCGCGCGAGGTCACTGAGGCACTACGGATTCCGACGATCGGCATCGGGGCCGGTCCGCACTGCGACGCGCAGGTATTGGTGTGGCAGGACATGGCCGGATTGCGAGGTGGCCGTCTGCCGCGGTTCGTCAAGACCTATGCCGATCTGCGCGGTGCGCTGCTGTCCGCCACCCGCGACTTCGCATCGGACGTCATCGAAGGCAGCTTCCCCACCGCCGACCACTCCTACAACTAGCCGTCCCAGGAGTCCTCGGCAGCGTCCTCGGCGTCCCACGCCTCCGTTCGCTCGCGGGCGATCTCCAGCGCTCGCTCAGCCTGTTCACGGTCCTCATACGGGCCGAGCCGCCGATCGTTGGGGCAGCCCTCACTGGGTTCGACCCGCTGGTGGTCCAAGCACCAGTACCACGGACCTGCCATGTGACCCCCTCAGCCATCCGTACACTTGTCCATCATGACTTCTGTCGTACCCGGCCGGACCTCTCCGATGCGAACGGTACCCGCGTCCATCCCCCGACCTGAGTACGTAGGCCGCAAGGCACCGGCCCGATTCACCGGTTCAGAGGTCAAGGACGCGGAGACGATCGAGCGGATGCGTGTCGCGGGCCGGCTCGCCGCCCGGGCGATGGGCGAGGTGGCCAAGTACATCGAGCCGGGCGTCACGACGGACGAACTCGACCGGATCGGGCACGAGTACCTGTGCGACCACGGTGCTTACCCGTCGACTCTGGGTTACCGCGGCTTTCCGAAATCGCTGTGCACGAGCGTCAACGAGGTGATCTGCCACGGCATCCCCGACTCCACGGTGCTGCGGGACGGCGACATCGTCAACATCGACATCACGGCGTTCATCGGCGGTGTGCACGGCGATACCGACGCCACCTACTTCGTCGGGGACGTCGACCAGGATTCCAAGCTGCTGGTCGAGCGCACGCGGGAGGCGCTTCACCGTGGGATCAAGGCGGTGGCACCGGGGCGCGCCATCAACGTCGTCGGCCGGGTCATCGAATCGTACGCCCGCCGGTTCGGCTACGGCGTGGTCCGCGAGTTCACCGGGCACGGGATCGGCGCCTGGTTCCATTCCGGCCTGGTCATCCCGCATTACGACGACCCGACGGCCACCACGATCATGCAAACGGGCATGACGTTCACCATCGAACCGATGCTGAACCTCGGCACCCACGAGTGGGAGATGTGGGACGACGGCTGGACGGTGGTGACGAAGGACGGGCGTCGCTCGGCCCAGTTCGAGCACACCATCCTGGTCACCGAATCCGGTGCGGAGATCCTTACCCTGCCGTAGCCAGCGCCTCGTCGTACCTTCGGAGCACCAGCTCGGCGAGTCGCGCATCCGGGAGTAACGGTGCGGCCACCACCTGGGCGCCGACGGTGCGGAGCCGGTCGTGAAAGGTACCCGGCGCGAGCAGGTACGACGCGATTGCCACGGACTCCCCCGCCGCTTGCAGTGCGGCTACCGATTCGCTGACGGAAGGCCGGCCCGCCGTGGCGTACGCGGCCGTGACAGGCCGGCCCAGCCTCGCCGTGAGGAGCTTGGCCATCTGCTCGACGTCGGTCGCGGCGCGCGGATCGGACGAGCCCGCGGCGGCCAGCACGACGGCATGATCTCCCACACCCGCTTCGGCCAGCCGGTCGGCGAGCACCTCGGCCAGCACGGGATCGGGGCCGAGTGGTCTCGTCGCCCGAACGCCGGGCCGGTTGGCGCCGGCGATCGCGTCGGGCACGTCGACGTGGACGTGGTACCCGGCAGACAGCAGCACCGGCACGACCACCGCCTCGTCCAGGCCGGCCAGGACGGACCGCAAGCCCGGTTGCTGGACGTCCTCGTCGACGTATGCCTCGGCGACATCGATATCCGGGCGGCGGTCGGCCACGGCCGTGCGGAGCAGGTCGATCACGGTACGACCGGCTGGATCCCGGGTCCCGTGGGCAGCCGCGACGAGTACCGGCGAATCAGACATACCTGCCAGCCTACGCATCAGCGGTCGGCGAGCCGCCGCGCGAACCGCAATCCGGACCACGATGGCGGTATCCTTGCGATGGCGGACGAGCCGGCCGGGCGGCCGCGTCGGGGCGTTCTGCGTCCCGCCGAGGAAAGTCCGGACTCCACAGGGCAGGGTGGTGGCTAACGGCCACCCGGGGTGACCCGCGGGAAAGTGCCACAGAGAGCAGACCGCCGGTGTGCTTCGGCAGACCGGTAAGGGTGAAACGGCGGTGTAAGAGACCACCAGCGCCCGAGGTGACTCGGGCGGCTCGGCAAACCCCACCCGGAGCAAGGTCAGACAGGGAGCGTTCGAGGGCGGCCCGCCCGAGCTCCCGGGTAGACCGCTGGAGGCCGTCGGCAACGACGGTCCTAGATAGATGGTCGCCGGCCCTTCGGGGCGCACAGAATCCGGCTTACAGGCCGGCTCGTCCAGCCAGCTCAGCCGGCCGGCGTGTAGGTGAGGTTGAGCACGCCGGTGGAGAAGGTGGCGCTGTCGGTAAGGGTCAACTTGTGCGTCGGCGTGTTCTCGAACAGCCGTTGACCATGGCCTACGGCGATCGGGTGGACGAGAAGGCGAAGTTCGTCGAGCAATCCGTTGGCGAGGAGCCAACGCACCGTCGTCGCGCTGCCCGACATGCCGATGTCGCCGTCGATGCTCTCCTTGAACCGGCGAATCGCGTCGACATCCCCTGGCAGCACCATCGTGTTGGTCCAGGCCGGGTTGACCAGTGAGTTCGAGATCACGTACTTCGGCATGTTGTTGAAGTGGGTTGCGACCGGCTCATCTGTGCTGTCGGGCCAGTACGCGGCCCACTCGTCGTAGAGCTTGCGTCCCATGAGCAGCGCCTTGTTCTTGTCCAGGCCGGCGCTCACGGCCGCGCCCATCTCGTCGTTGAAGTACGGGAAGTGCCACTGGTCGGGTGCTTCGACCACTCCGTCGAGCGAGATGAAGAAGTTCGAGATGATCTTGCCCATGGTGCTGTTGTTCTCCTTCTGATTGCGGCTGTACGACACGCTGCGGCACCAGTTTCGTGCCAGTACGCGCAAGACTACGAACGCGATCAGGAGCTGGTCTTGTACAGAAGCGACAGCGGTTCAGCCGAATCCCCTCGCCGCAGCTGGGTCGCCGTGCGGCCGATGAAACGCGTGAGTGACCTGGCGAGGTGCGGCTGGTCATAGTAGCCGAGCCGATTCACCACATCGAGAGCCGCGATCCCCTCACCCAGCTGGATCGCGGCCTGCCGGGCGCGTTCGATCTGCCGGATCGCACCCTGGGTGAGGCCGGTCGCCGCGGCGACGCGCCGCTGCACTGAGCGCGCACCGACCCTCGGTGTCTGGCCATGGACGGCCTCACCCACCAGCGGATCGCGGACGAGCAACCCCTTGCGAACGAGCCGTCCGACGAACTCCTCGGCGTTGTCGAAGGTCGGCAGGGACCACTCGTCGCCATGGAGCACGAACTCGCTCGGGGTCACGTGGGGGCTCTCCACGGCGGTGTCGACGAGCCGCGACAGCGGTAGATGCGGCATCGACGTGCCGAGTGCGAAGCTGATACCGAATGACTCCGACTCGTCGGGCACGCCGGCCACGCTCGCGACCGTCTCCGGGCCACGGGCCGCGACGTGGACGCGGCCATGGTGACTCCACACGACGAGTTCCCAATGCGACGTGGCCACGGACATCATGCGCTCGACACCGGAGGTCCTGCTGCGCCAGACCCGGGCGACATACGGCGAATCCGACGGCCGGTCCTCGGTCTCCAGCGCCATCCCGCCTCCTCGTCATAGCTCGACTCAGTCTGACACGGCGGCCGCGCTCGTCCGGTGCCGACCGGCGCGGGTAGCTTGGACGCCGTGACCGACCAGACAGATCCGTACGTGGTGCACTGGGCCGAGAAGGTCGCCGGCCTGGTGGAGATGGCCCAGGACGACCGGCCGTGGTACGACGAGCTCGCCGGCTGGCTGCTACGACCTGCCGACCGGGTCGCGGTCGACATCGGCTGCGGTGGTGGCGGCATGACGCTCGCGCTCGCATCCGCCATGGATGTCGGCGGGCAGATCGTTGCCGTCGATGCAGAGCGGGAACTCCTGACTGCGGTGCGCGATCAGGCGACGGCCGGCGGCACTGACCGGCTGGCCGAGGTGACGATCGTCCTGGAGGACCTGGGCGACGGTGTCGAATCCGTGCGCGAGGCGATGGCGGCCCCGGCCGACCTGGTCTGGGCGTCCGCCGCCGTGCATCACGTGGGTGACCAGCAGATGGCGATCAACGCACTGGCGAGCCTGCTGGCGCCGGCCGGGCGGCTCGCGCTTGCAGAGGACGGCCTGCCGGCGCGGCACCTGCCGTGGGATCTCGGCGTCGGCGCACCCGGCCTGGAACAGCGGCTGGACGCGGCAAACGACCGGTGGTTCGCCCGCATGCGCGACGAGCTGCCCGGCTCCGTCCCGATGCCGTACGGCTGGACGGAGGCGCTGCGCCGAGCCGGCCTCACTGGGGTCTCCACCCGCACGTTCCTGCATGAACGCCCGAGCCCACTCGAGACGCGCGACGTCGAGCGGGTCATCGATCGGTTCACTCGCTGGGTCGACCGGATACGCCCGACCGGCTTCCTCGCACCAGCCGATCTCGAGGCCTGGGATCGGCTGCTGGATCCCGCTGATCCGGCGTGGCTCGCACACCGCTCGGATCTGTTCTCGCTGGCTGCGCGCAGCGTCCACGTCGGCGAGCGAATGGACTGAGCCCCGTCGACAGACCGGCCTCAGCTCGGCTTCGGACGTTCTCCGGCCACCGCGGCGGCGACGCCGAGCGTGATGTAGGCGCCGCCTGTCACCAGCCGCCCCCGCCGGAGCAGGTGGGCCCGCCGGCGCAACCAGGCGCTCGCGCTGCCGGTGAGCAGTGCGTAGCAGGTGTCGCTGGCCGCCGCGATGACGACCAGCAGGATGCCCAGGATCACCAGCTGCAATGCCGCCGGCCCGCGTGCCGGGTCGACGAACTGCGGCAGGAAGGCCAGGAAGAACAGCGCCGCCTTCGGGTTCAGCACCGCAACGATCCAGCCCTCCCGGAACACCCGCGAGAGCGGCTGCGTGGCGATCTCCGGCCCCGATGCGGCATCCGGGCGGCTCCGCAGAGCCTTCACGCCGAGGTAGATCAGGTATGCCGCACCGGCGTACTTCACCACGCTGAACGCGGCAGCCGACGAGGCCAGCAGGGCGGACAACCCGACGGTAGCGGCCACCACGTGGACGAGAGTGCCTGACGCGACCGAGGCCGCCGACACGACGCCGGCCCGGCGCCCCTGGCTCACGCTCCGCGTGACGATGTAGAAGACCGCCGGCCCGGGGACGACGGCGAAAACCACGGCGGCGGCTGCGAAGACCGCGACGGTGTTGAGCGTGGGCATCACGTGACCTCCTCGAACTCCACGGTGCCGATGCCGGCGAACTCGCAGAGCCGCTCGGCCTCGGCCGCGACGGCATCGGTCTCGCCAGGGGTCAGCGGCCGGAACGGCGTGACGCTCAACCGCTCGCCCTCGACCGCCCACGTTCCCCGCGCGAATCCGTCCAGCAGGAACACGGGAACGCCCGCCGACGCGTCGCGGGCGACCCGTTTGCGGTCGCCCTCGTCGATGATTCTCGTCCGGTCCTTGTGACCGAGCAACGCGTTATCGAACGCGGGCATGAACCGTACCGGGGCCGGGACGTCAGGATCGGCGATCGGCGCGTGCGGCAGATCGAGCAACTCGCGGCCGCTCTCGTCACGCGACACCCGCAGGGCGGGTCGCATCCTGTCGGCCACCTCACCCAGCCTGGTCAGACCAGACCAGGCCTGAATGTCCATCACCGTGGCGGGACCGTACCCGGCGAGATATCGGCTGATCATCGCTTCCGGATCGGGATCGCGCATGGGGCGGCTGGCCCATGCCTCGGTCCGGCTCACGCTAATCGGCCCCACGCTCCGCCACGAGCCCCAAGCGGCATTGGCCAGCCCGTGAACAAGCGGTTCGAGCAACTCGACGGTGCCGGCGAGCCGACCCGAATGCCGGCCGGGGAAACGCTGCGCGAGCAACCTGCCCAACTCGCGCCGGGTGAGCGTGCGGTCGCTGAGGATCTCACGGCCGACTTCGGCTACCTTGCCGATGTCGAGCCCGTCGATCTCACGGGCGTAGTACGCGTGGCGGGTCAGCCTGGCGATGACCGGTTGCACGGTCGGCCGCAGCCAGCAGAAGTCGTCGGCCAGCACAAGGTGCACCGTCGCCCGGATCGCCGTGCCGCGCACGACACGCCGCTGCTCCAACAGGCCGGCAAGGTCGTCGGTGCGGAAGCCGGCAACTCGAGCCCACAGACCGACGTAGGGCCAGTTCGGCTCCTGCCCCTGGACCGCGACGAGCCGCTCCAGCACCGCGGGAACCGGCAGGTCTGTCCGCTGAAGCAGGAACTGCCGCTGCAGAAGCGTGCGGTTGAGCGTTCGTAGCGACAGCACCCTCGCACCGTAGTAGGCGGGGCTGACAAATCCGCCGGGCCGCGAAAACAGGGCCATTAGTCCCTGCCCCGGACACGATCGATCAGGTGATGCTGGGTCAATGCATCGAGATGGGGCCGGCCTGGAGATGCTCTCCCGCGAGGAGAGCCTCACTCTGCTCGCCTCCGTTCCTGTGGGCCGGGTCGTCTACACCGATCGAGCATTGCCCGCGATCCTCCCGGTGAACTTCGCGCTGGACAGCGACCAGACCGTGGTGTTCCGCACGGGAGCCGGGTCCAAGCTCGCAGCCGCCACCCGCGAAGCCGTCGTCGCGTTCGAAGCCGACTCGTTCGACACGGCCGCCCAGTCGGGATGGTCCGTCGTCGCGGTCGGGCGGTCTCGGGTGGTCGAGGACACCGACGAGATCGAGCGGCTCAGCAAGCTGAACATTGGCACCTGGGTGAAGACCGATCCAGAGCACTTCATCAAGATCGAGTTGTATCAGGTCAGCGGCCGGCGATTGCGGCCCGACGATCAGCTGGAGTAGACCACGGGGACGCGCCATTCCAGCACCGTGCCGCCGGTCTCCCCCGCGCGAACTTCGAAGTCGCCACCATGACGAGCCGCCCGTTCGTCCATGTTGGCCAGTCCGCTACGGCGGCCGGATTCGGGTACGCCGACGCCGTCGTCGCGGATCCGCAGCAGCAGGCTGTCCTCGCGCACGTCCACCAGCACGTCGACGTGGCTTGACTTCGCGTGCCGCACCACGTTGGAAAGGCCCTCCCTCAGTACGGCCAGCAGGTCGTCGCTGAGCTCGTCCGGGACGTCCGTGTCGAGCAGGCCCTCCATCCGCACCCCCGGCGTGAATCCCAGCTGCTGGGTGACCGCGTCGACGATGCCGAGGATCCGCGCCCGCAGTCCCACGGCGGTGGCCGCGTGCTCGGTGGACTGGAGTGCGAAGATCGTCGAACGGATCTGCCGGATGGTCTCGTCCAGATCGTCGACAGCCGAGTGGACGCGGGTGGCGGCCTCGGGGCGGTCGATGAGCCGGACCGCCCCGGTGAGCGTCATGGCTGTGGCGAACAACCGCTGGATCACCACGTCGTGGAGGTCGCGGGCGATCCGGGCCCGTTCGTCGATCAAGCCGTACCGCTCCGACTCGCGCCGCGCGTCCGCGAGCTCGAGCACGATGGCGGCCTGGCCCGCGAAGGACCTGAGCAAACGCATCACAGTCGACGGAAAGGGCGATTGCCCCCGCCTTTTCGCCACCACGAGCACACCGCGCACGCTGCCCCGCTCACCCAGCGGCACGAGCAACCTCGGACCATCCGGAAGCCGCACCACGAGGGGCGCTTCTTCGGGGTCGCCGGTGAACTCGGTGATGGCACGAGGCTCGCCGGTGGCGAACACCCCCCCGATCAAGGTCTCCCCCACCGGGAACTCCAGGCCGGCCAGCTCGTCGTAACCCTCTCCGGCGACCGCGGTGACCACCATGGCGTCCAGGCCGCTCGACGGCACGGCCACAGCGGCCACCTTGGACCCCGACATCTGCTGCGCCTGTGCCGCGACGAAGGCCAGCGCCTCCCGCGGCTCGGAGCCGGACAGCAGGATCCGGGTCAGTTCGGCCGACGCTTCGAGCCATGTCTCACGCTGGCGGGTCTCCTCGTACAGCCGGGCGTTCTCGATCGCGACGCCCGCCGCCGTCGCGAGCGCGGTGACGATCGTCTCGTCCTGCTCGTCGAAGTCGCGGCCGTCGCTCTTCTCGGTCAGATAGAGGTTGCCGAACACCTCGTCGCGAATCCGGATGGGGACACCGAGAAAGCTGCGCATCGGTG
>Ga0214469_1000245_pt1 | contig 18011 bp, 20 predicted proteins | sample RVTome_10_FD_187340 | JGI IMG/M metagenome (GOLD analysis project Ga0214469, IMG submission 187340) | Soil microbial communities from uranium-contaminated site in the Upper Colorado River Basin, Wyoming, United States - RVT153D57 HiSeq ... | reverse complement strand
CGATGGCGGCCAGCAGCAGGCCGGCGATCCGGGTCAGCAGCAGAATCCCCGACTCCCGCAGAATACGCAAGATCACCACGCTGTACCGCATGAAGATCCACAACAGCACGTGCACTGCGATGATCGCCGCCGCGATGGCCAGGTAGTCGGCCGATTCGTCCGAGCGCTGGACGAAGACCATGGTGGCCACGATCGCACCCGGCCCGGCCAGCAAGGGGGTGCCGAGCAACTGCCAGGTCATGCCGCCCCGCCGCTGGTCTCACCGGCCGGTTCGGAACCGCCGGCGCCGGCGGACCCACGTCCGGCGAGGTCCAGCAGCCGCTCGTACTGCTCCGGAGCGGTTGTATTACGACCCAGTTCATGGCCGATCTTGCCGGTTCCATGGTGATCGCTCGATCCGGTCACGATCAGGCCGAGGTCGGCGGCGAGCGCCCGCAACTCGTCACGATCGGCCTGGTCGTGGTCATCGTGGTCGACTTCCAGGCCGGCCAGACCCGCGCCGGCCAGCGCTTCGACAGCGGTGGGGGTCAGAACACGCCGCGAGCTCCTACCCCACGGGTGAGCGAGCACGGCAACTCCGCCCGCTCGCTGGACCAGCGCGATCGCTTCGGCGGTCGGCGGCGCGTACTTCGGGACGAACGCCGGCCCGCCCTCGGCCAGCCAGTTGTCGAAGGCCTCGCCGCGATTGCGGACGTAGCCACGGGCCATGAGCGCATCGGCGACGTGCGGACGGCCGAGGGAAGACGCCCGGCTCGCGACCGCGAGGACGTCCTGGCGGGTGATGTGCACGCCGACCCGGTTCAGCCGCTCGATGATCGTGGTCAACCGGCCGTTGCGATGTGCCCGGATCTGTTGCAGTTCGGTGACAAGCGGGCCGAAGCCGGGGTCGGGCAGGTAACCCAGCACGTGCACAGCGGCACCGCGTAGTCCGGTCGAAATCTCAACGCCGCCGAGCACGGTCAATCCATGCTCGCGCCCGGCCGCCACGGCCGCGTTCCAGCCGTCGAAGGTGTCGTGGTCGGTCAGCGCGATCACGTCGAGGCCGGCATCGACCGCGTTTCGTACCAGGGTTTCGGGGACGTCGGTCCCGTCCGAGACGCTGCTGTGCGTATGCAGGTCGATGCGCATTTACGCGCTACCCACCAGCCAGGGCGGCGGCGTACCGTACGGCAGAAGGTCGGCCTCGTGGCCGAGCGAGCGCAGGTCCGACAACTGCAGGTCCTCCAGCAGCAGCACTCCGGCGGATTGCGGCCACAGTATGGTCCACAGCCACTGGCCCGCCCATTGCCCGACGTACGCAGCCCGGTCGTTCGGGCTGTCCAGACACCACAGCGGGACGGTACGACCGTCGACCTCGACTCGCGCGTGCGGATCGTGCTTGACGGCGTCACCCGGGTCCGGCCCGTCCACGCCGGCGAACCGGGCACCCAGTCCCACGCCCATCCCCTCCGCGACGAGCATCATGTCACCAGGCCCGCCGAGGGGGTGGGGACCGCTGATGACCACGGCGGTCGCCTGGATACCCGATGCGTCGTCGCCGGAATGCATGATCGCGCCGATGACCCAGCCGCGGGCCAACGGCCAGGTCAACCAGAGCGGGACCGACGAGCGTTCACCGAGCTGGCGGGCCAGCCGGGCGCTGGGCACCACCACCGGCTGGAGCGGGTAGATCTCGCCGTGGTCGGCACACGTCCAGCGGCTGGCCCACACCCCCGGTGGGCGCACGGGTCCGCCGCAGCGGGGGCAGGTCGGGTCAGCCTTCACGTGGCTGACCGTCCCGCGAGTTGGCCCTATCCGTCAACTCAACTTTGGTCACCTGATCGCCCCTTTCGCACCTGATCGGTTGGTGAACAGCGATCAGGTGACCTGAACCGGCTATGCAGGCCGTCCGAGTCACCTGATCGCGTCTCAACATGTGGACACCAAACGATCAGGTGACCAACCTTAGGAGAGTCGCAGGTCACAGCACCGGGTGCTCATCTGATCGTCTGCAAGACTCGGCTGTTGCGGGCGTTCGCCGGCACTTACCCAGCGTGAACACGAAGTCGACGTGATCGTCTTGGATCACGACTCAGAGGCCCTGATCGGCAGGTTCACGACGGCGCGCAGGCCTGGTTCGTTGTCCTCGAGCGCGACCGTCCCACCGTGAATGCGAACCAGCTCACGGACGATCGGCAGCCCCAAGCCGGTGCCGCCCGCGTCGCGGCTACGCGCCTCGTCCAGCCGGGTGAACCGGTCGAAGACCAGCTCGGTATCGGCCGCCGGAATGCCCGGCCCGTCGTCGGCCACCGTCAGCGCGGCCATGCCACCGTCGGCCACCGCAACGTCGACGGTCACCGCCGACGCCGCGTGCCGCACGGCGTTGTCGATCAGGTTGGACGCGATCCTGCCCAGCGCATCCACGTCGCCGGTGAGATGCACCGACGCCGCTCCGACCCGGCGTACCGGCACCGGGCTGGATTCGTACCGGGCCACGACGTCGTCGGCCACTTGGGCCAGGTCGACAGGTTCGAAACGCCGGCGCGGCGCCTCGTCCGCCCGTGCCAGTACGAGCAGATCGTCGACCAGCCGCGACAGCCGCTCGACGTCGGCGAGCGCATCGGTGCTCGTCTGGTCCCAGTCGGCGTCGGCCGGGTGCGCGCGGGCGACCTCCAACTGAGTGCGGATAGCGGCCAGCGGGCTGCGCAGTTCGTGGGCCGCGTCGGACACGAAGGCCCGCTGACGGGCATTCGAGCGCTCGAGCCGGTCCAACATGTCATTGAGCGTGACGGCAAGGCGGTGGACCTCGTCCTCCGCCACCGGAAGCGGCAACCGCCGGTGCTCTCGGGTCGTCGTGATGTCCTCGGCGCCCTGGCGTAGAGCCGCCACCGGCCGCAGTGCCTGCCCGACGAGCAGCCAGCACGCTACGGCGAACGCACCCACCAGCAGCGGCGCCGCCGTGAACAGGACGACACGGACTACGCGGGTCGCGTCCTCGACCTCGCCGAGTGACCTGGCCACCAGGACGGTCAGCGGCTCGTCCACCTCGCCGGCGGGCGCACCGACCACGTACAGCTCGCCGGACATGCCGAGCCGCGATCCGTCCAGCCGGCGTGATTCGCCGGCCCGCACCGCAGCCACTTCCTCCGGCAGCAGGATCGGTACCAATCGGTCGCCGCCGGGCGAAGCAGCCACGACCCGGTCCCCCGCATCGACGACCTGCACCAACGGCGTGCCGGCCTCGACCGGAATCGGATCAGGCAGCCGGCCGGTGTCGATCAGCAGTGCGACGTCGACGGCGCGCTGCCGAGCCGCCTCGTCAACCGCCGTCAGCAAAGACCGCTGCACGGCTGCGGACAGCAGAATGGCTCCGGCGGCCAGTGCTCCGGCGACGAGAATGGTCGCCACCGTGGTCAAGCGCGCCCGCAGGCTCAGCCGGCGGAACCATTCAGCCGCCATCGGCAGCCAGCCGGTACCCGGCGCCGCGGACGGTTTGCAGCGCGTTGCGGCCGAATGGTGCGTCGATCTTCCGGCGAAGGTATCCGACGTATACCTCTACGACATTCGGGTCGCCCTCGTAGTACGCGTCCCACACGTGGGCCAGGATTTCGGTCTTGGACAGCACCTCGTCAGGGTGCCGCATGAACAGCTCGAGAAGGGCGAATTCACGCGGGGTAAGCGAAATTTCGTCGTCACCGCGCTTGACGGTGTGCGCGGCCGGGTCCAGCGACAGGTCGCCGGCCGTCAGGACGGACGGACGGGGCGGAGCGGTGCGCCGGAGCAGCGCGCGCAGCTTCGCGACCAGCACGACGTACGAGAATGGCTTGGTCAGGTAGTCGTCCGCGCCGATGTCGAGCCCATCGGCCTGGTCGTATTCGCCGTCCTTGGCCGAAAGCATCAGTACCGGCACCCAGTTGTGCTCTGCCCGCAGCGCCCGGCAGATCCGGTAGCCGGACAGCTTGGGCAGCATGATGTCGAGGATGACAGCGTCATAGCCACCTTCACGGGCCAGGAACAGGCCTTCCTCGCCGTCGTAGGCGAGGTCCACGGCGAAGCCTTCGGCTCGCAGGCCGCGTTGCAGTGCCTGGGCCAGCCGGACCTCATCCTCCACCACAAGAATGCGCACGTCCTTAGCCTGCCGTGCTTCACCTGAGCCAGCACTGAGAGGCTCAGGACTCGTGACCGAGTCGCCTCGATTCGTACCGTGGTAGGAATCACCGCGGTACCCGGGCTGACCCGCAGGCGACTCTGCGCCATGCCTTGGATGAGAGCGAGTCGGATACGCTCGTAAAGGCTCCAGCCTCGCCACTCTCGCTCGTATCCGTGACGACGCACCGGAGCTGTGCGGCTGGTCATGGCCCCTCCGACAGCGCGTGTGGAATCGCGAGCTCTCAGGTTGCTCACAGGCACGCGGGCGCACAGTGGCAGTATCGATAGAGGCAGCACAATGCCGTGGAGGCAGCTATGAAGTCCTTGCTCCGCACCCGCCGTGCCCGCTGGGCGGTGCCGGCCGTGGCGATCGCCGGGGTGGCGGCGGCCATCGGCGGTGGTGCGCTGCTTGCCGGCGCGTCGTCGCCCACACTTCCCGAAAAGACCGCAGCCGAGTTGCTCGCCGACGTCCACAACGCGGAAAAACAGCCCTTCTCCGGGACGCTCGTCCAGACCTCCCGCCTCGGGCTCCCTGAGTTGCCGGCATTGGAAAGCGACCACCACACCACGAGTCTGCTGTCGATGCTGACCGGGTCGAACACGGCACGCATCTGGTACGTCAGCCCCCAGCAAGTGCGATTCGCGCTGATGGGTGCGTTCGACGAGACGAACGTGATCAGGGACGGCAGCGACCTGTGGATCTGGTACAGCTCCACGAACACCGCCGACCACCTGACGCTGCCACCTGCTTTCAGCCTGCCCGACGCGGCCGCCACGGCCAAGGCCCCGATCACACCGGCCGACGCGGCCGAGCACGTGCTCGGCGAGCTCGACGACACCACTGAGATCACGGTGGACGGGACGGCCGAGGTTGCCGGTCGCGCGGCCTACGAGCTGGTCGTCGGCCCGCGTGACGACCGGTCGCTGATCGAAGACGTGCGCATAGCCGTCGACGCCGACACCTCGATGCCGCTGCGGTTCGAAATCAATGCTCGTGACGCCGGCGACCCGGCCTTCGAGGTCGGGTTCACCTCGGTCACGTTCAGCGAGCCGTCGGCCGACGTGTTCAGGTTCAACCCGCCGGACGGCGCCACGGTCACCGAACGAAACCTGCTCGAGTTCATGGACTTCGACAAGGGTCCCATGCTGGCCGATCCGCCCGAGGTGCTCGGAGCGGGCTGGACGTCGGTCGTCGTCGTCGACGACGTGACCGTTCCCGAGTCCGACGACAGCGGGATGCTAGACGCACTTCTCAGCGCCGGCACGCGAGTCGAGGGCAGCTACGGCGCGGGGACTCTGTACGAGACCGCACTCGTCTCGGTGCTCTGGCTCGACGACGGGACGCTGCTGGCCGGCGCCGTCACGCCGGACGTCCTCGAGGAGACCGCTGAAGGGATCGGCCCGTGACCACCGTGGTGAGCCGGCCCAACACGGCACGCGTGTCGGCACCGAGCCGGCACGCTGCCGTGCTGCGTACCGAGGGGCTCACCAAGCAGTTCCCCGGTGGTCAGGTGGCCGTCGACGGGCTCGACCTCACCGTCCCGGCCGGGTCGGTGTTCGGGTTTCTCGGGCCGAACGGCTCGGGCAAGACCACGACGATCCGAATGCTGCTCGGCCTCATCTCGCCGACCACGGGGTCGTTCGAACTGCTCGGACGCCCGATGCCGGATGCCGCCGGCCAGGTGCTACCCCAGGTAGGCGCGCTCATCGAAGGCCCGGCGTTCTATCCGTACCTGTCCGGACGCGACAACCTGCTGCGCCTCGACGCCGCGGATCGCACGGTGAGCGGGCGGGGCGCGCGGCAACGGGTCGACGAAGCGCTCCACCGAGTGGGCCTTAGCGCTGCGGCCACCAAGCGCTACCGCGCGTACTCCCTCGGCATGCGCCAGCGGCTCGGCCTGGCGGCGGCGCTGCTGCGCCCGCGCGAACTCCTCGTGCTGGACGAGCCGACCAACGGGCTCGACCCGCAGGGCACCCGCGAAGTGCGGGCCATCATTCGCGACGTCGGAGCCGGCGGCACAACGGTGTTCCTGTCATCGCACCTGCTCAGCGAGGTGGAGCAGGTGTGCAGCCACGTCGGCGTGATGAACCACGGGCGGCTGATCTTCTCCGGCGAACTGGGAGAGCTCCGGCAGGCGGCCGGAACGAGAGTGCGAGTCGAGACGTCGCGTCCCGCGGCCGCAGCGGCGGTGCTGCACCAGCGCGGCACCGGCGAGCCGGATATCCGCGCCAACGGGGTCGTCGCAGACCTCGCAGACGCCGATTCCGAGCACCTCGTCGAGGCACTGGTCACCGCCGGTGTACCCGTCCGGCAGTTCGTCCTCGAACAGCCCGATCTGGAGGATGTCTTCGTCGAGCTGACCGGGGAGGGCTTCGATGTCGACCAGTGATGTCCTGGTGCTGGACGGTCCCGCGAGCACGCCCGCCGATCGACGGAGCCGGGCCGATGCCCGATTCTTGCGATCAGAGTTGCGGCTGGTATTCCGCCGACGGCGCAACCTCGCCATGCTCGCCGTCCTGGCCGCTGCCCCGATCCTGCTCGGCGTAATCGTCCGCCTCAGTTCGCCGGCGGCAGGCGAGGGACCGCCGCTGCTGAACCAGGTGACCCAGAACGGGTTCTTCCTCGGATTGGCCTCGCTAGTTTTCGCGTCCCCACTGTTCCTGCCGATGGTGATCGCTGTCGTGTCCGGCGACTCGGTGGCCGGCGAGGCCAGCCACGGGACTATCCGCAACCTGCTAGTGGTGCCCACCGGCCGCACCCGGCTGCTGCTGGTCAAGTACGCCGGGGTGGTCGCCTACGCGCTGGCGTGCATCGGCGCGATCGTGGCGAGCGGACTTATCATCGGCTGGATCCTGTTTCCGGCCGGCGACGTCGTGCTGCTGTCCGGTGCGCCGGTCGGCCTTGCGGAGGCCCTCGGCCGGGCCGGCCTCGTGGTGCTTTACATGGCAGCGATGCTGGCCACGCTGGGCGCGATCGGACTGTTCTTCTCGACGCTTACCGAGATGCCGATGGGCGCGATGGCGGCCACGGTGACCGTGGCGGTCGTGAGCCAGATCCTGGACGCGATCCCGCAGATCGAGGTGATCCACGAGTACCTGAACGCGCACTGGTGGATGGCCTTCATGGATCTGCTGCGCGAGCCTATGCTGCTCGAGAACGTGCGCACCGGACTGCTCGTCTCGGCGGCCTACGTCGCCGTGTTCGGCTCGCTGGCCTGGGCCAGGCTCACGACCAAGGACGTCACATCGTGAACCTCCAGCGAGACTATGTGCCGTGCGTCGGTGCGGTGATCCGCGACGAGGAAGGGCGGCTGTTGCTGGTGCGGCGAGCCCGTCCGCCGGCCGCTGGCACCTGGTCGCTGCCCGGTGGGCGCGTCGAACCGGGTGAGGACGATGCGGCGGCAGTGGCCCGAGAAGTTCGCGAAGAGACGGGGCTGGAGGTCGTGGTGGGCGGGCTCGTCGGGACGGTGGAGCGCAGCGCGGGCGCGGACATCGTCTACCTGATCAACGACTATGCCTGCCAGGTATTCGGTGGGACGTTGCGGGCCGGCGACGACGCTCGTGAAGTCCGCTGGTGCACACCTGCCGAGGTCAGAGCGCTGCCGACATCCCCTCAGCTGGTCGAGTCCCTGGAAGCCTGGGCAGTCCTGCTCCCGTAGACCACATCCAGCTTTGATCATGGACGAACCGCGGTACCGGACGCCCTGACACCACGATTCATTTTGATCAACTCGGAAGTGGGATCAGAAGTACGTAACGACGCAGTCGACGACCCAGTGCGACTCGTCGAGCACGGGGATGAGCCGCCACTTGTCCATCGTCGTGCAGGGGTGCGAGACGCCGAACCCGAGCAGGTCACCGACCTCGAGCCCGCTCCCGGACACGAACGCGTGCTGGTCGTTCAGTGCCGTCACGCTCAACCCGCTGGTCCGCCTCGGGCCGCCGTCCCGCCAGATCACCTCCGGCACGGGCAGCCCGGCATCGAAACCGACGTCGCGGCGGCCGACGCCGGCGATCGCCAGCGACGACTCGGGGACGGATTGGACGTACCCCCACACCCGCAAGGCAGGACGCAGTTCAGGTAGCGGCGTAAGGTCCGCGTAGTGGCCGGAGTCGTGCAGGACGGTGCACCCACTGCGCAACACGACCGGCCAGTCGGTCGCCAGCTCGGCTACGACCAGGTCGAAGTACGCGCTGCCGCCTACCGTGACATCGAATCCGGTGCCGTCGCCGTAGGGCGCAACGGCGGCGGCGGCATCGCCCATCTCGCGCAGGAACCTACGCACTCGACCGATCGCGGACGGCGTCCGGTCGCCGGCCAGCACGCCCTCCCAGCCGGCGACGCCGGCCAGCCGCAAGCCCGGCGCCGCCGCGACTGCCCGAGCCACGGCGAGCGTCTCATCGAGTGTGCGGCACCCGGCGCGGCCGCCGGCGGTGCCGATCTCGACGTAGACATCGATCGACCGGCCGGCCGACGTCAACCGGTCCACGCCGGCCAAGGAGTCCACGAAGCAGCCGAACCACAGTTGTTCGTCTTCGGCCACCGCATTGCGTACCCATCCGATTCCCACCGGGTCGATCAGCTGGTTCGCGAGCAGCAGCCGCCGGACACCGTGCGCGTAGAAGACCCTCGCTTGGCTCACTGTGGCCACCGTCAGCCCGACTGCACCCGCCGCGAGCTGCCGGTCGGCCAGGCTGGGGCTCATCGCGGTCTTCGCGTGCGGGGCGAGCCGGACCCGATGAGCGCTGCAGTAGTCCGCCATCGCCCGGACATTGGCAGCAAGCGCCGCACTGTCGATGGTGGCGATCGGCGGCATGAAATCGGTGACGGTCAGGTTTCGGGATGCGATGTCCCGAACGTTCGTCCCGTCGAGTTCAGGTGGGAAGCCCTTGAAGCGCCAGTCGATCTCAATCATCGTCCGGCGACAATACGCCGGCTCAGGACTGCAGGGACAGCTTGGCCAGTAAGTTGCGGGCCTCGTCGGCCTGCTGGTGGGCGCAGAAGATCTCGTAGTGCGCGGCCACGGTCATGCTGCGGGAGGTGAAGTCGCGCCGGCCACCGGTCAACCCGTATCCGACGAGCGCGAAAATCGTCATGAACAACGCACCCCAGGCCACGCTGAACAGGATGATCCGTCCCCAGCCCTCCTCGATGAACAAGCCGAGGACCAGCCCGACGAACAGTCCCAGCCACGCGCCGCTGGCCAACCCGCCGAGGGCGGCCTTGGCCCAGCTCATTCGACCTGTCACGCGCTCGACCTGGCGCAGGTCGGTGCCCACGATGGCGAGGTTCTCGACCGGGAATTTCTGATCGGCCAGATAGTCGACCGCGCGCTGAGCCTCTTCGTACGAGTCGTACGTGCCGACGCTGAGGCCGTGCGGCAGGCCGGGGACGGGAGATGCCATAGCGGGCAGTGTAGTCGCGTGATCGCCTCGCGCACCGCAATTCAGGGTTGGGCGAGCGCAGGCTCCAGCCAGGCGGGCAGGCTCTCGCGAGCCTTGATGCCCAACGCGAGGACGAGGGCGGCCTGTGCCTTCGGCTCGTACGGCCGGACGAGCAGCTGCATGCCGGCCTCGCGCGGCGTGCGGTTGGCCTTGACCTGGTTGCACGGCGGGCAGGCGGCGACGGTGTTCAGCCAGCTGCGCGCCGCGCCGCCGCGAGACACCGGCTCGATGTGATCGACGGTGCTCGCTCGCGAGCCGCAGTATGCGCAGCGGTGCCGGTCGCGGTCCAGTACACCGCGGCGTGACCAGGGAACCCGGCGCCGGTACGGGACCCGGACGAACCGCAACAGCCGAACCACGATCGGCATCGGAATCTCGCGGGTCGCGGATCGGATCACCCGCTCGTCATCGACGTGCTCGGCGACGGCCTTCTCGGTGAGTACAAGCACGACCGCGCGGCGCACCGAAACCACGGCAAGCGGTTCGTAGGAGGCATTCAGCACCAGCGTGTGCATGAGTTACCTCCTCCCGCATCGCCTGCCAAGATCGTAGGCTACGTCACCCTGCGAGGACATAATGCCTGGTCACATAACTTTACGCACGCACATATCCGTTAGCCGAAACGATGTTGTCCGGACGTCAACCCGCGGGCCGTTCCTCGTCGGGCGTCCCTGCAAGCGAACGCCATACCGCTGTAACACGCTCCTGGACGAGGGCGGCCGTCTCGGCGATGGTCCGCCCGGCATACTCCGCCGCCTTGATCTGCGCCCCGACCCGGATTCGAACCGTCGGCCGCCGCACGATCGAGGTCACCGCGCCGAGTAGGCTGCGCGCCACGGATCCGGACCCGATCTGCCGGGCGTCATGATGCGCGACCGGGACGATCGTCGCTCCTGACTCCAGAGCCAGTTTGCTGATACCCACCCGGAACCTGCGTGGCGCGCCGTCATCGGTCGCCGCGACGTCTCCCTCGGGGTAGATGCCGACGATCTCGCCCCGCGTCAGTGCGGCCAAGCCGGCCTTCAACGCGGCTTCCGCACCGCGTCCTCTCCCGACGGGTACGAACCCGGCGTGGCGTACCAGCGGGCCCAGGATCGGGTTGGCGAACACCAACTCGGTGGCGAGGAACCGAACGTGTCCGTGCGTGGTCTCGCAGCCGTCCGCGCCGCATGGCCGGCTCGGGCGCAGCCCGGCCTGGTAGAGCGCGGCGAGCACCGGCGCGACGTCCACGATCGTGGTGTGGTTGACCGCGACGATGGCCGGCCCGGAGAAGGGCAGGTGGTTCGTTCCGCTGACGTCGATTCGGCCTACCGCACGGGTCAACCCGACAGCGATCGGACCTACCAGCTCCACGTGGTGACCTGTCGCGCGTCAGAGTCGCGGCGCCCGGCGCGGACGGCGATGGGCGACCCAAGGTCTTGGTCCACGTGTCGTCGCAGGCGTAGCCGGCGGCGGTGCGGCCAGCGAGTCGTCCGGGTACGAGCCGGGGTACTCCACCAGCTCGCCCGTCGGCGTCAGCATTGTGATCGTCGATTCGGCGGCCCAGACCTCGCCGAGGGCATCGATCGTCGCCGCGTTCAGCCGTTCCGGCGCCAATGCATCGACGGCCACGCGCCACTCGCTGGTCCAGGGCACCAACGTCTCAGTCTCCGCGACCCATGACACGACTCGCTCGCGGGTGTCCTTGGCGCGTGCGGTCACCACGACCCGATCGGTGTTGAGGATTCCCGGTAGCGGCTGCTCAGGGCCGCCGGACACCACGTAGGCCACGCCGTTCTGCCACGCGTGCCACACCGGGCGAGCCCGTTCACTTCCCTCGTAGGTGAGCCAGACAAGCGACGACCGCTTCATGACCTCGCCCACCAGAGCTGGGAGCGCCACCTCACCCACAGGTCAACTCTGCCACGGCCGCCACCCCAAACCCAGCATCAGTCCGCCTCGAGGTTCTCGGCGTCGACGACGTCGTCTTCGGCGGGAATCTCTAGCTGGACCTCCGCCCCGATGCCGTCGAACTTGAGGACACCCTTGCCGCCCGACGCGCCGGCCTCTTCGAACCGAAGCGGCCGCGGATCGCCGGTTGCGGCAACCCAGAGAGTCGCGCCGGTCTCGCGGAACAGGAATCCTATCGCCGGCTGCCCGTCCACCTCACGGACGCCGGTCGTCTCGATCTGTCCCGTCCGGTCGCCGAATACCGCCCTGGCGAACTTCTCGCCGTCGGCCAGCACATCGAAGTCGGTCGCGGAACCGTCGGCGAGCAACAGCCACTTACCGCCGATGGTCTTGGCGGCATCCTCGCCGACCGTCTCGATCAGGAAAGCCTCGTCACCGGCGACGTAGATCCGCCCATCGGCAGCGACGATCTCGACCGGGCTGCCTTCGCCCCCAGCGTCGCCGAAGCTGCCGATCGCGCCCTGGCCGAACAGATACGTGATGTCCAGGGCGCCCCCGGTTACCTGCCCGCTGACGTGGAACGAACCCTCTTCCTGCAACTCCTGCACGACCATGTCCAATGCATCCGCGGGTTGCATCTTGTCCAGACCGTTCTCGGCACTGACCCGTTCCGTTGCTATGTCGGCGAGCGGCGCTGTGTTGTCCTCACCGGCAACGATGCCGCACGCAGCGGTCGCAATCACACCGGCCAGCAGCGCGGACGCCGCGACGGCACGGCGGAGATCGGACGGCATTATCGGTGCGACACCTCAGCTGGTCAGGGGCGCTCAGGACGGTCCCGGCGGCCGCAGCGCGAATATTACCCCCGGGCACGGTCGGGAGTGCGCATCGGCCCCGTGGGCCCCGCCGGCCGCGCGGCCGGATCCGCTGTACCATGGAGGCGCAATTTGCACGACAGGGGAGCGCTAGAGCGCTGAGAGTGCGGGCCTGACCCGCAGACCCTCGAACCTGATCCGGGTAATTCCGGCGAAGGGAGTCGATGTGTCTCTCACCAGTGGTGTACCTGCCCTATCTCGATCCGGCACGCCCTGACCCCGGTCGTTCCGCTTCCCGACAGAGGAGGAACACCGTTGAGTAATCCCACCAACGTCGATTCGACTCGACCGGCCCGCCCGCCGCGCCGTTGGCGCACCGTCGACATCGTGGTTGCATCCGTGCTCGGCGTGGCATTCGGTGTTCTGTTCGCCGCATGGAACAACTTCGTCTGGCCGACGATCAGCGCACCGCTGTCGGCCACGCCCGCGACCCCGCTGCTCGCCGGCGTCTGGCTGCTGCCCGCCGTGGTGGGCGCGTTGGTCGTCCGCAAGCCTGGTGCCGCCTTCTACACCGAACTGCTGGCCGCCACCGTATCGATGTTCTTCGGCTCCGCATGGGGGCTTTCGGTGTTCATGTCCGGCGTGTGGCAGGGACTCGGCGCCGAACTCGTGTTCGCTGCTCTGGCCTACCGGCGCTGGGGGCTCGGCGCTGCCGTGCTGGCCGGTGGCGGCGCGGGTGTCGCCATGGGCGTCTACGAGACGATCGTGTACTACCCAGCGTTCGATATCCCGTGGAAGGCAACGTACATCGGCTCCGCGATCGCGACCGGCATCGTGGTCGCCGGCGGCCTCGGCTGGCTACTGGTGCGCTCCCTGGCCGGTACCGGTGTGCTGGCGTCCTTCGCCTCCGGCCGCACGCAAGCCGAGATCTGACGGCCGTGGTCGAACCCGAAGTCAGGACGCCGCGCGTTCGACCCACCGGTCATGAGCGCCGGGCCCGGCTCGCCTGGCCGGTCGCTCCGCGTGCACCGATCGAGGTCCGGGGCTGGGGCTGGCGGTACGCCGGACGCCGGGCATGGGCCTGCCGTGGCGTCGATCTTCGGATCGAGCCGGGCGAGCGAGTGCTGCTCGTCGGCCCGTCCGGCGGCGGCAAGTCGACCCTGCTACACGGAATCGCCGGACTGCTCGATCCGGAGGCCGCCGCCGAGGTTGAGGGTGAGATTCTCGTGGGCGGGCGACCTGCGGGTACCGATCGCAGCCTGGTCGGGATGTTGTTCCAGGATCCCGAGTCGGCCCTGATGATGGCCCGGGCCGGCGACGACGTCGCCTTCGGCCTCGAGAATGCCGGCGTGCCGACCGCCGAGATCTGGCCGCGGGTGGACGCCGCCCTCGATCTCGTCGGATTCCCGTACAGCGGCGACCGCTCGACGGCGGCGCTCTCGGGCGGAGAGCAGCAACGTCTGGCCTTGGCCGGCACTGTCGTTCGCGGCCCGTCTCTGCTCATCCTGGACGAACCCACGGCCAACCTCGACCCGCTCGGTACGACCACCGTCCTGGACGCCGTCGACCGAGTGCTCGCCGGGACCGGATCGACGCTGCTGATGGTCGAGCACCACGTCCAAGCCGCCCTCCCTCTTGTCGACCGCGTGGCGGTGCTCGAGCCGGGCGGCGGGATCATCGACGACGGATCGCCGGACGCTGTCTTCGGCCGCCGGGGTGCCGATCTGGCCAAGGCCGGCGTCTGGGTTCCCGCGCCGTGGGGCCCCTCGCCACCGACGCCACGCCGCGGGCCTGGTCCGGGGCCGGCTGTGCTTGACGGCCGAGGGCTGAGCGCGCGGTACGCCGCCGGTGCTGCTCCGGCGTTGGAGGACGCGGACATCACACTGCACCGCGGCGAGGCAGTGGCCGTGACCGGGCCCAACGGCAGCGGGAAGTCCACCTTGGCGCTGCTGCTGGCCGGGCTGCTCACGCCGTCGTCCGGGGCGGCGACGTTGCGCGCCGATCCGTCCCGGCCGCTCCACCGGTGGCGCGCACGCGATTTGTGCCGGCGCATCGGCGTGGTGTTCCAGGATCCCGAGCACCAGTTCCTCACCTCTCGCGTCGACGCCGAATTGATGATCGCTCCGAGGCAGGCCGGTGTGCCGGCCGAGACGTCGGAACGCCGTCGTGACGAGCTGCTCCAGCGACTGGGGCTGGATCGGTTGTCCGCAGCGAACCCGTTCACCCTCTCCGGCGGCGAGAAACGCCGGCTGTCGGTCGCCACCGCGCTGACGACCACGCCGGACGTAGTCGTGCTGGACGAACCCACCTTCGGGCAGGACGCGCGAACGTGGGCGGAGCTGGTCGAGCTGTGTGCCGACCTGCGCGACGGCGGCTCCGCACTGCTCGTCGTCACGCACGACGAGCAGTTCGTCGATGCCCTTGCGGATCGCCACGTGACCGCGGACGAGGGGCGGCTGTCGTGAGCGTGCTCGCCGTGCCCGCGGTGTCCGATGCGGGGGCGCCGATCGCCCGGCGAAGTCCGCTGGCGAAGATCGCCGCGGCGCTGCTACCCGGGCTGGCGTTACTGGCCAGCATCGACCCGGTAGCCCCCGCGGTGGTACTGGCGTCGACGTTGTTCTGCGTTCCGCTGTGCGGCGTCACGTGGCGTGCCCTGGCCCGACGGGCCTGGCCACTCGCGCTTGCCGTTGTGACCCTGAGCTTGGGCAACGCGGTGTTCACCGGCCGCAAGGGCGGGGCGACGCTGTTCGAGCTTGGACCTTTGGTGCTCACCACCGAGAGCCTCGGTGCCGGCGGAGCGGCCGGGTTGCGGGTCGCGGCCATCGCGCTGCCGGGCGTCCTGGCGATCCTGACGATCGATCCGGTCGACCTGGCCGACGCGCTGGTCCAGCGGCTGCGGGTGCCTGCGAGATTCGCCTACGGGGCGCTGGCCGGGCTACGGCTCGCGCCGCTGCTGGCCGCGGACTGGCAGACGTTGGGGCGCGCTCGCCGGGCGCGTGGCCTGGCCGCAGGGGCCAACCCGGTGCGCGGGGTCCGCCTGTTCGCCGGCAAGGTCTTCGCGCTGCTGGTCGGCGCAATGCGACGGGCGACCCGGCTCGCGGCGGCCATGGAGGCGCGCGGGTTCGACAGCGGCCAGGCCCGCACCGCGGCCCGCGAGCAGCGGTTCGACGGTGGGGACGCGGCGCTGGTGGCGGCCTCGGCTGTAGTCACCGTCGCCGCCGTTGGTCTGTCGATTGTCACAGGGGCCTGGAATCCGTTGCTGTCCTGAGGCCCGGCCGGCGCCGCGCCCGGTCCTTGGTGGTCCGCCCACCAGAGTTGCCGACGGATCTACACGCATGCGTGCCTGTAGGTAAGTCGCGCCGCATGCCGAACGTGATCGAACGTCAGCGGTCGAGGCGGCTGAGGTAGGTGGCCAAAGCTCGCAGATCGTCGTCGGTGTAGCGGGACATTACGTGCTCGCGGATGCCGCGCAGGTGGGTACCGGACGCCTCCCGGAGCCGCTCGTAACCCTGGTCCGTGAGCACCGCGTAGAAGCCGCGGCCGTCCTGCTCGGCATGTTCGCGCCGCACGAGGCCCTCCGCGACCAACCGGTCGACAAGCCGGGTCAGCCCGCTGGGTGAGAGCATCACCCGGTCGGCCAGCTCGCTCATGCGAAGCCGATGCCCATCGGCCTCGACCAGCCGGACGAGGACGTCGTACCAGGCCAGCGGCAGGTTGTGCTTGCTCTGCAAGTCGTCCTCGAGCCGTCTGATCAACCGGGCGTGCACGCGCAGGAACATCCGCCACACCTCCAGCTGCTCAGGTGTGATCCGCTCGTCGGTGCCCGGCCGGGTCTGCATCGCGATGCGATCGTAGCCCGACCACGCCCAACACGTAGCATCGTGAGTATGAGTTCCGTCCCGACGACAGATCAGGTCATGGCCGCGCTGGCCACGGTCAACGATCCCGAGATCCGCCGGCCGATCACCGAACTCGACATGGTGAAGGCCGTCGACATCGACGAGTCCGGCCGGGTCCGCGTCGAGGTGTACCTGACGGTCGCCGGGTGCCCGCTAAGGGACACCATCACCCGCGACGTCACTGCTGCGGTGTCCGGACTGGCCGGGGTGAGCTCGGTCGACGTCGTACTGGACGTCATGTCGGACGCGCAGCGCGGCGAGCTGAAGCAGAAACTCCGCGGCGGCCAGCCCGAACGCGAAATCCCCTTCGCCCAGCCAGGGTCGTTGACCCGGGTCTTCGCGGTGGCGTCCGGCAAGGGCGGGGTCGGCAAGTCGTCGGTCACAGCCAATCTTGCTGCCGCGATGGCGCAGGAAGGAGTCCGCGTAGGACTGCTCGACGCCGATATCTACGGACACTCCGCACCGCGCATGCTCGGTATCGATGGCAGCCACCCGACGATCGTCGAGCGCATGATCATGCCGGTCCCCGCACACGGCGTGAAGGTCATCTCGACCGAGATGTTCAAGCCGGACCGCGACGCGCCTGTGGCGTGGCGCGGGCCGATGCTGCACCGGGCGCTGCAGCAGTTCCTGTCCGACGTGTACTGGGGTGATCTGGACGTACTCCTGCTCGACCTGCCGCCTGGCACGGGTGACGTCGCCATCTCGCTGGCCCAGCTGTTGCCGAGCGCGGAGGTCGTGGTCGTGACCACGCCGCAGCTCGCCGCCGCCGAGGTCGCCGAGCGGGCCGGTTCGATCGCCCTGCAGACCCATCAGCAGGTCGCCGGCGTCATCGAGAACATGTCGTACCTGCCCTGCCCCCACTGCGGGCCCGAACACCGGTTGGAGATCTTCGGCAGCGGCGGCGGCCAGCACGTCGCCGACGGGCTGGCCCGCCGGCTCGGCACCGAGGTGCCGCTGCTGGGCGAGATCCCCCTCGATCAGCGCGTCCGCGAAGGCGGCGATACCGGAGTTCCGCTTGTGGTGTCCGAGCCCGACGCCCCCGCCTCGACGGCGCTGCGCGACATCGCCCGTCGCCTCTCGCACCGCAAGCGCGGCCTGGCCGGAATGTCGTTGAACCTCACCCCCGCGTCCCGTTGATCATGCAACCGTGGGGCGACACGCCGTAATGTCCTACTACCGCGACGTGCCCGTACGTGGACAACACGGCGTGTCGCCCCACAGTTGCATGATCAACGTGCGGGGTTACGTGGTGTCGGGGTCGTAGGGCAGGTCGGGCTGCGCGGCCGCGGGCGCGGCGGTCTGCGCGGGCGGAGCCTGGTCCGCGTTCTGGCGGCCGCCGCCGTTGGTGCCGGCCCCGCTGTCCGGTTGACGAGCGCCGTTGGCCGTGGCGGACGGCTTGGTGCTAGAGGCGACGTCGTCCAAGTTGAGTTCGTCGAGGTCGATGCCGTCCAGCACCTTGTCGCGGACGAAGGCCTTCGGGTTACGCAGTTGCCTCAGCGTGCGAAGGTCTTCCTCGTCGATGCCGAGGTCCTGGATGCTGACGCCGATGTCGCGTCTGGCGTTGGCGACCATCTTGCGCATGTCGCGCACGAACGACGCCGCCTGTTTGGCCATCTCGGGCAGCCGGTCGGGACCGAAGACGACGAGTGCCACGACCATGATGATCGCGATCTCGCCCAACCCGAGGCCGAACACGGCGGCTCCTTATCGACTAGCCCGGACAGCTGTCTCGTTCCAGGGTACGGCGCAATCAGCCGGTCTCCGAGTCCAGGGTTAAGCTCACCTCCGCCTCGACCCCGTCGCGGACGTAGCGCAGCGTGACTTCGTCGCC
>Ga0214469_1000244_pt1 | contig 18031 bp, 17 predicted proteins | sample RVTome_10_FD_187340 | JGI IMG/M metagenome (GOLD analysis project Ga0214469, IMG submission 187340) | Soil microbial communities from uranium-contaminated site in the Upper Colorado River Basin, Wyoming, United States - RVT153D57 HiSeq ... | reverse complement strand
ACGTCGTCCGCCTTCTCCACGATCCGTGCTCCGGCGGCGGAGAACTCGGTGTCGGAGATGGACGAACCGGCTCCGGCGCCTTTCTGGATCACGACCTCGTGACCGTTGCGCACTAGTTCGTGCACGCCCGCGGGCGTCATTGCCACGCGGAACTCGTTGTTCTTCACCTCGGTGGGGATTCCGACTATCACGGCGTTCGCGACCTTCCCAGCCTCGCATCACCCGGCGACGTTGCCGGGTGGTCACCGCTTGTTGTGGTGGCGGGGCGAGTCTAAGGCACAACGATGATCATGTAGTTTCGACGGTGGCGTCGCTCGCTTAACCGGCATCATGGCGGGGAGGGACGATGATGGGACTCGGCCACAGCCACGGCGACAGTACGGCCGCATACCGTTACCGCGGGCGCATGGTGGCGGTTCTGTGCATCATCGCGACCATCACCGTCGTGCAGGTCGTCGGGGCCGCCTTGTCCGGCTCGCTGGCTCTGCTCGCGGACGCCGGTCACGGCTTCACCGATGGCATCGGCGTGGGCCTTGCCCTGCTCGCCACCGTCATCGGGGCCCGCCCGCCGAGCGACCGGCGCACCTTCGGCCTGCAGCGCCTGGAAATCCTCGCCGCACTGGCCAACGGGCTCGTCGTCGGTGTGGTCGCCGTCCTTATCCTCATCGGCGGAGTCCGGCGCCTGCTCGACCCCGCCGAGATCGAGACCGGCGTCATGCTCGCAGCGGCGGTCGTGGGGCTGGCGGGCAACGCGGTCGGCCTCGTCGTCCTGCGTCGTGGCCAGAAGGAGAGCCTCAACGTCAGGGGTGCCTACCTCGAGGTGCTCGGGGACACGCTGAGCTCGATGGCGGTCATCGCCGCCGCGTTGATCATCATGGCGAGCGGGTGGACGAGGGCCGATGCGCTCGCTTCTATCGCGATCGGACTGTTGATCCTGCCCCGAGCCTTCATGCTGCTCCGTGATGTCGTCCACGTGCTGCTCGAGGCCGCTCCGAAGGACGTCGACCTCGCGGACGTCCGCCGCCACATCATGGCCGCCCCAGCCGTCGTGGACGTGCACGACCTGCACGTGTGGACGATCACCAGCGGAGTCCCGGTGGTTTCGGCGCATGTCGTGGTCGAAGACGCGGTGCTGGCCGAACACGGCTACGGCCCGGTGCTCGATGGCCTACAGCGCTGCCTGGCCGGCCATTTCGACATCGAGCACAGCACCTTCCAGATAGAGCCGCAGGGCCACGCCGATCACGAGTACGCCAGCCATGACTGAGCAGTGTGACGACAGGTGGCGCTCGATATCGGACCGGTGACGGCGGGGCGGGCGGCCGATCGTCAACAAGCAACCGCGTTGATCATGCACAAGTGGGGCGACCCGCCGCAGTTCCAGGCGAGGTTGGGCTGATGAACCCGGACAAATCGGCGTGTCGCCCCACTTGTGCATGATCAACGCGGGGAGGTGGGGGCCGTCGGCCAGGGTGCGTCGACGGGACGCAGGGAGTTATAGCCCGGCCCGTTGCGCGCCGTCCATGCGGCCAGCCCGGCAAGGCACAGGACCGCATTGTGCAGCCGTCCGGCCAGGATCGCCGCCACGACCTCGGGCAGCGGCGCCCAGACCACCGGCATGTCCGCTTCCTCGGCGCGACCCACGTGCCGGTCACTGTCCGGGACATGTTCGAGGTCTCGGGCGAGGTAGACCCGGATTGATTCGGTGGTCATTCCGGGCGAGGTGAACGCGTCGACCAGGACCCGCCAATCGCGGGCCCGCACGTGACCTTCTTCGTAAAGCTCGCGAACGGCCGCCTCGTGGTACGGCTCGCCCGGCACGTCCAGGAGTCCGGCGGGCGCTTCGAGCAGCCGGTGTCCCACCGGGTGGCGGTACTGCGACACGAGCAGCACCCGCTCCTGCTCGTCGAGCGCAAGGATGCCCACCGCACCGGGATGAACCACGACGTCTCTGGTGAAATGCTCGCCCTCCGCGGGGGCCACGACATCCCTGCGCACGGTGATGACCCGGCCGGTGCGATGTGCGACGATCGAGGAGCTGACCGGCCACCGCTCCGCGCGATCTTCGACGGCCATCGCCGACAGGCCCTCCAGCCCGCCGGTCACGATACGGCGCCGACGTGCTCGGCCAGCTCCACCGGCTCGACGTCCACCGGCAGCTGAGTCTCCTGCTGGCGCCGGATCGCGGCTTCGATGAGCCCGGCGAACAACGGGTGCGGCCGGGTCGGGCGGGACTTGAGCTCCGGATGGGCTTGGGTCGCGATGTAGTAGGGGTGGACGTCGCGGGGCAACTCGATGAACTCGACCAGTTCCCGGTCCGGGGACAGGCCGGAGATCACCAAACCCGCGGCGGTGAGTTGCTCGCGGTGCGAGTTGCTGACCTCATAGCGGTGCCGGTGCCGCTCGCTCACGGTGGCCGTGCCGTACAGCTCGCGGGCGAGCGACCCTGGCGCCAGCTTGGCCGGGTAGGCCCCCAACCGCATAGTGCCGCCCATGTCGCCCTCACCTGCGACGATGCCCTTCTGCTCCTCCATGGTGGCGATCACCGCGTGGGGCGTGTCGGCGTCGAACTCAGCCGAGTTCGCGCCCGCGAGCCCGGCCACGCTGCGGGCATACTCGATCACCATGCATTGCAGTCCCAGGCACAGGCCGAGCACTGGCATCGCGTGCTCGCGGGCGTACCGGGCCGCGCCGATCTTGCCTTCGATGCCGCGCACACCGAACCCGCCGGGGATGCACACGGCGTCGACGTCGGAGAGCCGGGCCGCGGCTCCTTCGGGCGTCTGGCACTCGTCCGAGGCCACCCAGCGCACCTGCACCCGTGCGTCGCCGGCGAAACCGCCGGCACGTAGGGCCTCGGTGACCGACAGGTACGCGTCCGGCAGATCGACGTATTTGCCCACCAGCGCCACGGTGACCTCGTACTTGGGGTGGTGGACGCGGCGCAGCAGCTCGTCCCAGGCTGACCAGTTGACGTCGCGGAACGGCAGCGCCAGCCGCCGCACGACGTAGGCGTCGAGACCTTCGGCGTGCAGCACCCGCGGGATGTCGTAGATAGAGGGTGCGTCGACGGCAGCGACCACGGCCTCGGCGTCGACGTCGCACATCAGCGAGATCTTGCGCTTGACTCCTGACGGGATGGGACGGTCCGCCCGGCAGACGACGGCGTCCGGCGTGATACCAACCTGCCGCAGGGCGGCCACGGAGTGCTGAGTCGGCTTGGTCTTCAACTCGCCGGACGGGGCGAGGTATGGCACGAGTGACACGTGCAGGAAGAAACACCTGTCGCGGCCCACGTCGTGACGGACCTGCCGGGCGGCCTCCAGGAACGGCAGCGACTCGATGTCGCCGACCGTTCCGCCGATCTCGTGGATCACGACGTCGACGTCGGGCCCGGCCATACCGAGCATCCGGTCTTTGATCTCGTTGGTGATGTGCGGGATGACCTGGACGGTGTCGCCGAGGTACTCACCACGCCGCTCCTTGGCGATCACCTCCGAGTACACCTGCCCGGTCGTGACGTTCGCCTTGCGGTCCAGGTCGCGATCCAGGAAGCGCTCGTAATGGCCGATGTCGAGGTCGGTCTCGGCGCCGTCCTCGGTGACGAACACCTCGCCGTGCTGGAACGGGTTCATCGTGCCGGGATCGACGTTGAGGTATGGGTCGAGCTTCTGCATGGTGACGCGGAGCCCGCGCGCGGTGAGAAGCATCCCGAGGCTGGACGCCGTCAGGCCTTTCCCGAGCGAGGATGCCACGCCCCCGGTGACGAACAGGTGTGTTGTCGGCTGCGGCGCCAAGAGGGCTCCCGTGGTCGAAGAATGCGGGTAGTGAACGTCCCGGTCCACGGAACTCCAGAGTATCAGCTACGCCCGGAGACCTCGCGATACACGCGGGCAATCTGCTGGGTCGCCTCAGCTTCGTCCGGCCACTTGGCCGCCGCCGCGCGGGCCCGCTCGACCAGCGCCGCCCGCGCGGCCGGGTCGTCGAGCAGCGCGCCGACGGCGCGGGCCACGGCCTCGGGGTCCGCACGGGGAACGAGAACCACTCCGTTGCCGGTGAGGGCGGGCACGCCACCCACCGCGGTCGCCACGACGGGAACACCCGCGGCCATCGCCTCCTGGACCACCAGCGGCGATCCTTCCCACCGAGACGTCATGACGAACACGTCCGCGGCCGCCAGCAGATCCGGTACATCAGCGCGTCGCCCGAGCAGGCGAACCGGCAACCCGCGCGACTCGATCAGGCGGGCCAGGCGGTCGTACTCTGGCCCGTCCCCTGCGGCCAGTACGAGAGGCGGCGGATTGCGGTGGCGCCAACTCGACGACGCTTCGAGCAGGGTGTCGTAGTCCTTCTGCTGCGCCAGCCGGGCCACGGCAAGCACGATCGGCCGCCGTCCCGCACCGAACTCGTCCCGCACCTGCGCCCGCGTCCGGGACGGCGCAGCCAGCCTGGGAGCCGGGACGGGGGCGAGCCTGGCCTCGGGCGCGCCCAGCTCGCGGGCCCGATCCACCAGGTCGGGAGATACGGCCAGGGTCAGATCGGCGCGGCGGGCCGCAACCGCCTCGATCAGGGCCAGGACTCGCCTGCGCCGCCCCCCCACCAGCACGGCGTTGTGCCAGGTCGCCACGAGCGGCGTGCGGCCGGGGCGGCGCCGGCCGAGTGCGATCCCGGTCAGCGCGGCCGCGCGGAATCCGTGGGCGTGCACGACGTCGGAGCCCCGGGTGACGGCCCGCAGGCGCAGGACCGTCGCGGCATCGCTGACCGGACGCGGACCGGCGGCGATCGAGACCGGGCGGTAGGCAGCGCCGGTGGCGGCGAACCCGAACCTCTCCTCGGTACCGGGCGGGCACGCCACCGTCACCTCGACTCCGCTGTCCGGGAGCCGCTGCGCCAGCATCCGGACATGGGCGCCGACCCCGCCGGTACTGGTGCCGAGCACGATCGTCACCTTCATCGCCGCAGCAACTTCCGCAAGTCGTCCCTGTCGCCCACCAAGAGGGCACCGGCGACGCAGGCCAGCGCCACCACCGCGGCCAGCACGCCCGTGCCGACGGCGATCACAAGGCCACCGTCCGGCATAGCCCTGGCGGCGAACCACCCGGCCACCGCGCCCACCGCCGCGCCGGCGCAGGCGCTGGCCCCCGCGCGCGCCACCCCGGCCAGAGCCGGCGCCCCGCTGTCCGCGTACACAGCCCGCAGCAGCAGCCCACCGGCGACCAGCATCCCGATCGCATGCGCGAGCCCGAGGCCGGCAATGACCCGTTCACCGTCCAGCACGTACGCGAGGAGCAGAGCCAGCGCGGCCGCCAGCATCCAGCCGGTCACGATCGCCGTGGCCGCGGCTCGACCCCGCCCGCGTGCGTAGAGCGCCCGGCCGAGGAGGGCGACGAGCCCGTACCCGATCAGGCCGGGCGCGAAGCTCACAAGGGCGAGCGCCATGCGCTCCGGCGGAACGTCCGCCTGGCTGATCAGCTCGAAGAAGTCGGCGATCGGGCTGGACGCCGCGACGAGCATCGCCGCACCCGCGGCGGACGCGATCAGCACCACCCGCGTGGTACCGGAGAGCGTGCGGGTGTAGGCGCCTGCATCGTCGTGTGCGTGCTGGGACAGTCGCGGGAACGCAGCCGTTGCGATCGGGACCGCAAGCACCGCATAGGGCAGCAGATACACCATCCAGCTGTTCACGTACGTCACCCAGCCGCCCTCCGGTGCCTGCTGGTTCGCCATCGCCATCGCCACGAGGTATGCGACCTGCTGTGCGATGAGCGTCGCGAGCCCCGCCACGGCGAGCTTGCGCGCGAGCCGTGCGACACCTGGCGGGAAGCGCAAGCTCAGGCGGATGCCGGTGATCCGCACGAGCATCGGCACGAGCGTGGCGAGGGCCAGGGCGAGCACTCCGAGCGTCGTACCGCCGGCCAGGATCCACTCGCTGGTCGGGCTCACCGTCGACAGGTCGTCCCGGTCACCTTCGAAGGACCGGTTGAACAGCAGGTAAGCCGACGCCACGACGATGCTCGAGAGCACCGGCGCGAGCGCGGCGGCGAGGAACCGGCGATGCGCCTGCATCACGCCCGCCGTCACGACGGCGATGCCGTACAGCGGTATCTGCGGAAGGAAGATCAGCAGCATCCGCCGGCCCACGTCGACCCCGAGTGGTCCACCGGTCCCGCGGAGCATGAACTCCATGACCGGACCGGCCACGAGCACCCCGAGCAGGGCTACCGGCACCAGCAGCACCAGCGTCCAGCTCAGGAGCGCGGACACGACCTGCCGAACGTGATCGGCATCGCCGCGGGTGGCCGCCAGCGCCAGTAGCGGGACCACCGCGCTGGCGAGCGCCCCACCGGCGACGATCTCGAACGCCACGTTGGGCAGGGCGTTGGCCGTCTGGTAGATCGATCCGAGCACGGTCTCGCTGACCGTACCCTGGAAGACGAGTTGCCGGCCGAACCCCACGATCCGGGCCAGCACGCTGACCGCGGCGACCAGGGCCGCTCCCCCGGCGATCCCGGCGGCGGCGCCGGCAGCGATCCGCCGAGCGTTCACCGGCTGGTGCGGCCGAGTTCGTCGAGCCAGCGAAGCGCCCGATTGCCGGCGATCACCTGGGTGAAGCTCACCTTCTCACTGGCCAGCGTCAGAGCGGTCACCATCGCGAGGTGGGCCAGCCGCCCGGCGCGCCCCTCGCGGGCGACGAAGGCGAGCCCGACAACCGCGCCCAGGGCGTTCGCGCCGGCGTCGCCGAGCATGGTCCGCTCGGCCAGGTCGCCGGGAAGCATGGCGCCCGCGGCACCAAGTCCGGCGGCTGCGACCGGTCCGGCCGGGCTGGCAACCGCGAGTGGGGCGTGCAGCAGGCTCACCTTGATGGCCCGCCCGGGGCGCAGGTCGAACAGGTTCATCAGGTTGGCGTGCCCGGCGACGGCCGCGCCGCCGATGAGCGTATCCAGGGCGTTGTCGCTGACCAGTGCGGCACCGGCCAGCCCGGCCGCACCGATGACGCCGATCTTGACCGCTCCGGTCGTGACCTCGCCCCGCGCGAGCGCCGACAGGTGGCCGCGCAAGCCCTTGCTGGCCGAATCGCCCTCGAGGTCGTCGTACAGCCCGGCGGCACCCGCAGCCGCTGCGACCAGCGTGCCGGCTGCCCGGACCCGGGCCGGAACCCCTGGGGCCAGGGCGGTTCCAGCGGCTGCTCCGGCCGCGGTGGCCGCCCCCGCGGCAAGCGTGACAGTCCGGCCGCGGTGGTTCTCCCGCTCCCACCTTGCCGGACCTCCGGGGGGATCGACGGTCAGCCGGCGCGTGACGATCCGCGCGACGGTGGCACCCACACCGGCTGCGACCAGCGTTGCCGCCGCGCGTTGCCAACTGCCGTTCATCCCTCGCCGTCCTCACTGTCGTCTGCACCGCCGTCCGCGTCGGTTTCACCGTCGCCGGTCGGGTCTTCGCCGCCCGGATCGCCGGAGTCCTGATCCTGGTCCTGCTCAGGTGCGGGACGTGCGGGAATCGGTGGCATCGGCCCGTCCGGAGATCCGGAATAGCCGTATTGCCCAGCGTCGCCGGACTCCTGCTCCAGGATCGCGAACACCACGGCGACTCGGCCGACGAGCAGGTCGGCCGCGTCGACCGTCGAGACCTGCTCGGCCAGATCCCCGTCACCGCGGATCGTCGGGATGAGCTCGCCTTCGCTGTCGAGGGGCGGGCCGGCCACCACCGTGCCGGCGCCGGCCTCCTCCAGGGCACGAACGACCGTAACGAGCGGCTCGACCGGGATCGCCGAATCCTCCGCTACGAGCGGGCCGGCGACCACGACCGCCAGCTCAGCCTTACGATCAGGGTCGCCGTCCACGCCGATGAACCCGGCCTCGCTCAGGCCGATCACGATCTCTTCATCGATCTGCCGGTTGAGACCAACGGTCAACTCGTCGATGCTGTTGGGCAGCCCCTCCTCCAGAGTGACCTCCTCAGGAGAGATGAGGAACGCCTGCGCCAGCAGGGCCGCTCCCCTGTCGTACCCGTCGCCGTCCTCCGGGATGGTAATGCCGGTCGACACCAGGCCCGCTGCTAGAGCGTCCAGTGCCGCCTCGGACTCCGCATCGGTCCAGCTGCTGTCGACCTGGACGCTCGCGGTCACCTCGGCGCCGGCTTCTCGCAGCGTCTCGGCGACCGCAGCGACGATATCGCCGTCGGCGTTGGGCATCGCCATCACGACCACGTCGCGATTGTCCAGCCGCCCACTGACGATCTCCGGAGTCACCACCTCGATGAACCCGTCGCGGTACTCCTGGATCGACTCCAGACCGCGGATCTGCTCCTGAAGCTGGCCGTTCTGCTCCCGCATGCTGTTCAGCTGGTCGGGCAGATCGGCGTCCACCCGCTCGCCCAACGGCCCGGCGCCGAGCACGATGCCCACCGCGAGCGCGAAGAACACCGCGATGATCGAGACGAGGTGGTAACGAAAGTCGATCACGTCAGATAAGTCCTTGCAGCCAGAAGACGAAACGGTCCCACCACGACCTCATGACCTCCAGGTAGGCCTCGCCGGTGGGCGTGGATGTCAATGCGGCCAGCACGGCCAGCACACCCGCGACCACTAGGAGTACCAGGCTCCACGCCGGAATGCGACTGCGGTACAGCCGGCTGACGCCCTTGGCGTCGATCAGCTTGCCGCCCACCCGTAGCCGGGTCAAAAAGGTACTGGCCATGCCGGCGCGGCCCTTGTCGAGGAACTCCACGAGGGTGTCGTGGGTGCCCACTGCCACGATCAAGCTGGCACCCTTGTCGTCGGCCAGCAACATCGCGACGTCCTCGCTGGTCCCGGTAGCCGGGAAGACCACTCCCTTCAACCCCAACCGCTCGAGCCGCTCGAGGCCGGGCGCCCGCCCGTCGCGGTAGGCGTGCACGATCAGTTCGGCGCCGGAATGCAGCGCACGGTCGGACACCGAATCCATGTCGCCGACGATCACGTCCGGTCTGAGCCCGGCGTCCATGAGCGCGTCCGCACCGCCGTCCACCCCGACAAGCAGCGGCCGGTACTCCCGGATATACGAGCGGAGCATGGCCAGGTCTTCCCGGTAGTGGTACCCGCGAACCACGACCAGAACGTGCCGGCCAGAGAACGAGGTGTCGACGTCGGGCACGCCGACACCGTCGAGGAGCAGGTCGCGCTCCTTGCGCAGGTACTCCATCGTGTTGGCGGCGAACGCCTCGATCTGGGACGACAGCCCGCCCTTTGCCACCTCCATCAGCTCTTCGATGCTGTGGAGCGTGTGCTCGAGACCGGTCGCGATCTCCTCACTCGCGCCGCCGCCGTCGCGATAGATCACATTGCCGTCGATCCTCAGCGTGTCGCCCTCTTTGATCATGGCGAAGAGGTCTGAGTCGGCCGCATCGAGCAGCCTGATACCGGCCTCGAGCAGGATCTGGGGACCCAGGTTCGGGTACCGCCCGCTGACCGATTGCTGCACGTTGACCACGGCGACCGGTCCGCACGCCACGAGGGCCTCAGCGCTGACCCGGTCGATGTCCAGATGGTCGACGATGGCGATGTCGCCGGACCGCAGTCGTTTGGTGAGGTCCTTGGTGCGCCGGTCCAGCCGTGCGGTCCCGCTGACGCCGGGCAGGCCATTCGGCGCGGAGCGACGTCGTAGCGGGTTCCTCACTGGCGAAATCCTGCCATGCTGCACCGCACTGCGCGCCACGAGCCCTCATCACCCGGAACGGGTTGCCCCCGCCCTGGCTTCGGCCGCGGCGGCGAGCAGTTCGACGACATGCGCCTTCGCGGTCGCCGAGCCCTCCAGACCGGCCAGCATTCGGGACAGCTCGCGGATCCGACCTTCGGGATCCAGTGCGATGACACCGCTGCTGGTTATCCTGCCGTCGTCGCTCTTGACCACCCTGAGGTGCCGGTCCGCGAATGCCGCCACCTGCGGCAGGTGAGTCACGACGAGGACCTGCGCCGTGCGGGCCAGCTGGGCCAGCCGTCGGCCGACCTCCACCGCCGTGGCGCCGCCCACGCCGGCGTCGACCTCGTCGAAGACGAACGTCGGCACCGGGTCCGCGCCGGCGAACACGACCTCGACCGCCAGCATCAGCCGTGACAGCTCCCCACCCGAGGCGCCCTTGTCGATGGGTCGCGGCTCCGCCCCGGCGTGCGCGGAGAACAGGATCTCGACGTCGTCGACTCCGGTACGGCCGAAGGCGAGCTCGCTGCCTCCGACAGCCAGGCCGGCCGAGTCGGGACGCTGGGTGATCGTGACGACGACGCTGGCATGCGGCATCGCGAGTGCGGTCAGTTCCTCCCGCACGGCCGCACCGAACCGGTCGGCCGTCTCGGTACGGGCCGCCGAGATGCGAGCTGCGAGCTCGGCGAGTTCGGCCCGCAGCCGGTCACGCTCGTCTCGCAGTGCCTCGATGCGGTCGTCGTCGCCGTCCAGCTCCAGTAGCCGTCTTGACGACCGCTCGGCCCACGCGAGCACCTCGTTGACGTCTTCGCCGTACTTGCGGATGAGTCCGAGCAGGTCGGCGCGCCGCTGCTGCACCTGCGCGAGCCGTTCGGGATCGGTGTCGACGCGCGCGGCGTACGACGCCAGGTCGGCCGCGACATCGGCGAGCAGGTACGCCGCCTCCGCCAGCCGATCCGACAGCTGACCGAGTTCCGGGTCGTGATCCTGGGCAAGCTCGAGCGCTTGCCGGGCCTTCGCGACGAGGCCAAGCGCATCTACGGCATCGGGTCCGGTCTCCTCCGCGGTCAGGCAGCTGTGCGCGGCCTCGGCGGCCGTACGGAGCCCGTCGGCGTGGGCCAACCGGGCCTCCTCGGCCGCCAACGCGGTGTCCTCACCCGGGTGGGGGTCGACCTTTTCGATCTCGTCCACGCCATGCCGGAGCAGATCAGCCTCCTGAGCCCGCTCGCGTGACCGCGTCGTGACGTCGGTCAGCTCCGCCTCGACGGCCCGCAGCCGGTCGAAGCGCTCGACGTAGCCGGCCAGCGGCTTGGCGACGGAGTCACCGGCGAACCGGTCCAAGGCGGCTCGCTGCTGGTCACCTCGCAGCAGCCGGTGCTGATCACTCTGACCGTGGACGGCGACCAGGTCGGCGGACAACTCGGCCAGCATTCCGACCGGAACGGCCCGGCCTCCGACGTGGGCGCGGGACCGGCCCTCCACGGACACCGCCCGGGACAACAACAGCTCACCGTCGTCGAGCTCGGCACCGACCTCGGCGACGCGCTCCGCGATGGGTCCGCTAGCAGGAACTCGCACCCGTCCTTCGATGAGAGCGCGATCCGACCCCGATCGCACGGCTCCCGGATCGGCCCGGCCGCCCATCAACAGCCCAAGCCCGGTCAGCACCATGGTCTTGCCGGCCCCGGTCTCCCCAGTGAGCACCGTAAGGCCGGGCGCGAGGTCAAGCTGAGCATCCTCGATCACGCCCAGGCCGCGGATTCGGATCTCGCTGAACACGTACGGCAGCCTACGTCGTACCGGGACGCTCATACCGGGCGCCGCGCCACCCCTCGACCGGTAAGGCGAACTTGGCGACCAGCCGGTCGGTGAACGGCGGGCGGTGCAATCTCGCCAGTCGCACCGGTTCGGCGCCCCTTCTGACCTCGACCCGGGCGCTGGGCGGCAGGTCGACGGTCCGGCGGCCGTCGCACCACAGCACCGCTCCCGCGGTCCGCGGTTGGATCGTGACAGCGAGCTCGGACGACGGCGCGACGACCAACGCTCGGGCGAACAGAGCATGCGCGCTGATCGGCACGATCAGCAGTGCCTCGAGATCGGGCCAAACCACTGGGCCTCCCGCACTGAACGCATATGCCGTCGAGCCGGTGGGAGTGGCCATCACTACCCCGTCGCACCCCCAGCGCGACAACGCCCGGCCGTCGATCTCGGCCACCACGTCCAGCATCCGCTCACGGCTCGCCTTCTCGACGCTGGCCTCGTTGAGCGCCCAGTTGGTGGCGATCACCTCGGCGCCGAGCCGGACGACCACGTCGAGGGTCATCCGCTCCTCCACCTCGTAGCGGCGCTCGACGACGCGATCCACCGTGAACGTGAGGTCATCGCGCTCGGCCTCGGCCAGAAACCCGACGTGACCCAGGTTGACGCCGAGAATCGGGGTTCCCGTCGGCCGGGCCAGCTCAGCACCTCGCAGGATCGTGCCGTCGCCACCGAGCACGATGACGAGCTCGCAACCGTCCGCCGCCTCGGGTCCGGGGTCGACGGCGACCGCACCGGCGCCGACAGCATCATCGGCTTCAGCGGCGAGCACCCGCACCTCCAGCCCGGCGGCGGTCAGCAGGGCCACCGCTTCGTGGCCGGCTTCGAGCGCCTCTGGACGGCCGGTGTGCGTGACGAGCAGCACCGAACGGTCAGCCATTTGAGCACCTCATGTCGGGCCTTCTTCAACGGCGCGATCGAGCGCGGCCGAATCCAGCGGCGGCGCACCCGCCCGCAGCCACACAAAGTACTCGACATTGCCGGCCGGCCCGGGCAACGGACTGGCCGTCACGCCACCCACCCCGAAGCCGTGCGCGGCCGCCGCTTCGGCGACGGACCGCACCGCCTCGGCCCGCAACTCCGGATCGCGCACGACCCCGCCCTTGCCGACCCGGTCCCGGCCGACCTCGAACTGCGGTTTGACCATCAGGACGAGATCTGCCTCGGGAGTCGCGCACGACACTAGAGCTCCCAGGACGAGCGTCAGTGAGATGAACGACAGATCGGCGACGACCAGATCCACCGGGCCGCCGATTAATTTCGCGGAGATGTCCCGGACGTTGGTTCGGTCGTGGACGGTGACGCGCTCGTCCTGCCGCAGCGACCACGCGAGCTGCCCGTAGCCGACGTCGACGGCGACGACATGGGCCGCGCCCCGGCGAAGCAGCACGTCCGTGAAGCCCCCGGTGGACGCGCCCGCGTCGAGGCACCGCTTGTCCGCCACCGTCAACCCGCCGGCAGCGAAGGCGTCGAGCGCTCCGGCGAGTTTGTGGCCCCCCCGCGACACGTACTCGACCGGGAGATTCCCTTCGATTACGAGGATCGGATCGGCCGTGGTCACGGCCGTCGCCGGCTTGCTGGCCGGGCGCCCGGCCACCCGCACCCGGCCGTCGGACACCAGCCGGGCGGCGTGGTCACGCGAACGGGCCAGCCCGCGCCGAACCAGCTCGGCATCCAGTCGCCGCCGTGGTGGCACGCTCAGCCCTCGTCCTCGGCCAGGGTGTCCTGCAGGGAACGGTGGATCGCCTCCACCACCGATACGTGCTCGTGCACCGGTGCGGCGTCCAGTTCGGCAAGGCGGCTGAGGGCTTGGTCCACCCGGTCGTCACCGGTGCTGGCCGCGGCTAGATCCGCCGGCGCCGGGTCCCCTGCCTGCACGGGCGTCGCCTGCGGCGCCGCTGGACCGCGTACGTCGGCCGCGTCGGCCTCGCCGACCGCGTCGGCCTCGATCCGCTCGCCGACCGCCTCGGCCTCGATCCGCTCGCCGACCGCGTCGGCCTCGTCGGCCGGTCGTTCGTCCTGCTCGCTCATGTCGCCCAACGGTAGTCGCCCTGTGGTCACCAACCGGCCTTTACGAGCGCGTCGGCGACTCCGTGCGGCCGCTCGCCCGCCGCCCACGCCGCTCCGCACAGGGAACGCAGGGCGTCCAATCGGGAAGCCTCGTCGCCGATCTGCTCGATTGACAACTGGCCGCGCTCGACGGCCGCCGCCCACCCCCCGTTGCGGTTCGCGCCCTCGTGGAGGCTGACGTCACCGGGCGCCGCCAACAACGCGCGCAGGTCCTCACCGACATAGGTGGGCCGCCGGCCGGGCGGCGCGCCGACCAGCTCCTCTGGAGAGGCCACGCCGGTGAGCACGAGCAGGCTCTCCGCACCGGCCCGGCGGGCACCTTCGATGTCGGTGTCCAACCGATCGCCGACGACCAGCGGCCGCTTCGCGCCGGTGCGCAGGACCGCCTCACGGTGCATCGGCGGTTCAGGTTTGCCGGCAACGACGGGCGTCCGGCCGGTCGTGAGCTTGAGAACCTCGACAAGGGCGCCGTTACCCGGGGCTTCGCCGCGCGGAGTGGGAATCGTCCGATCGAGATTGGCGGCCACCCACGGCAGCCCGGCGGCGACCGCGTAGGCGCCCTCGGCGAGCAGCCGCCACCCGACGTCGGGGTGGAATCCCTGTACGACGGCGGCGGGCCGGTCGGGCATTTCCGCCACGGGGACGAGGCCCCGCTCGACCAGAGCGTCGACCAAACCTTCGCCGCCCACCACCAGCACCCGGGACCCGTCGGGCAGCATCTCCGCGAGCAGTCGCGCCGCCGCCTGGGCCGACGTCACGACCTCGCCCGGTCCGGCCTTGACGCCGAGCGAGCTCAAGTGCTCGGCCACCACGTGTGGAGGGCGGGCTGCGTTGTTGGTGACGAACGCCAACCGCATGCCCAGCCGCCTGCATTCGGCCAGGGCCGGCTCAGCGTGCGGCACGACGCCGGCGCCGACGTAGACGACGCCGTCCAGATCGAGCAGCGCGACATCGTAGATCTCGGCAAGCGTCGCCATGTCAGCATCCTTTCAGTCCGGTCGTCGCGGTCGTCGCGCGCGTGCGTACGATGCGGACTCAACATGACCCGATCCATCGACAGCGCACGGCCGCTGCGGCTGGTGCCGTTTCGAGCCCTGCGTTACAACCCGGCCGTCATCGATGACCTCGGTGCGGTCACCTGCCCGCCGTACGACGTGATCGGCGCCGATCGCGTCCGATCATGGGAGGCCGCCGACGAGCACAACGTCGTGAGGCTGATCCTCCCGCGGCCTGGAGACGGCGACGACCGTTACACCCACGCCGCGAGCGAGCTGCGTCGTTGGCTTGCGACCGGCGTGCTCGTTCAGGATCCGACGCCCAACCTGTACGTGTACGAGCACACCTCCGCGGACGGCGTCGCACTGGGGCTGGTAGGGGCGATCTCGCTGCACGAACCCGGCGAACGGCGCGTCCTGCCCCACGAGGACGTGTTTCCCGGCCCGGTCGAGGACCGCGCCGCGCTGATGAGTGCAACGGCCGCACAGCTGGAACCCATACTCCTCACGTACGACGGTGGCGGGCCGGCCAGCGACGTCGTCGACGAGGCGGTCGCCACCGACCCGGACTTTCAGGCCCACACGTCTGACGGCTCGAGCCACCGGGTGTGGCGGGTGGGCGGGCCAGGCGCACTGGCTCGCGTCGCCGCGGACCTCGCCGATCGGCATGCGTTGATCGCCGACGGTCACCACCGGTATGCCGCATACCTGCGCCTGCGTAACCGCTCGTTTCCCGGGTCCGACGCCGGGCTGGCGATGCTCGTCGACGCCAGGCGGCATCCGCTGCGAATCGGTGCGATTCACCGGTCGGTGACTGGCCTCGGCTGGCAGACGGCCGTGAGCGCCGCCGGGCGGGTGTTCGGTGCCGTGGAGGTGCTCGACCACGCCGCAGCGGCATCGAGACCGGGCCTCCGCTCGGCCGGCTCGCCCGACGGAGCAGATGATTACGCACAGGTCGCCGAAACCGCGCTGAGCCGGCTTGCCGATACCAGGTCGCGAACCGGCGGACCCGCGTTCGCCATCGCCGCCGGATCGCTGGTCGCTGTCGTCAGCCGTCCTGATCCAGGTGTGGTCAAGGCCACCATGCCTGCGGACCGGTCGGAACTGTGGAGATCGCTCGATGCCAGCGTGGCGGGCGAACTCGTACTGCAGCACCTGTGGGGCGTCCAAGACAAGGATTCCCGCGTCTCGTACCACCACAACGCCACCGACGCGGTAGCCGCAGCGAATTCCTCTGGCGGCGTCGCCCTGTTGCTGGCTCCGCCGCGCCACGCCGAGGTGCTGGCGATCGCCGCTCAGGGTGAGCGGATGCCCCGCAAATCCACCTCATTCGGGCCGAAGCCGCGTACCGGCGTGCTGATGCGGCTGCTCAATCCGCGTTGACCTCCTCTGGAGGAGGCGGCGGGTGGTAGAGCCGGCGAGCTTCGGACAATTCGACCTCGTACCTGCTCTGCGGCACGCCGTCTCCGCGCCAGAACCTGCGGTGTAACGCGCCGCGGACCTCGACGATGTCGTTCTTGCACCACCGCATCACGGTGCGCTGCAGTCCAGCCTCCCACGCAGCGCACGAGAGAGTGTCAACTTTCTGCCTCCGACCGCGGCCGGCCGGTGGTCGAGGGCGTTCGACGACCACCTGAACGTTCACGACCAGGTCCCCGCTGGGCAACCTGGCCAACGTGGGGTCGCGGGATACCCTCCCGATCAGGTGGACCTCGTTGCGGTGCTCGAGAGCCGGAACGGTCGTAATGGTCATGCTCGCCGCCTCCTGGCGATCGTCGTAGGACTGGTATCCGCCCATGATCGCGTCGCACTGGCGCGGCTACGGAACGCGCGGGCAATCTGTGGATAACCCGGCCGGACTGCAGTCGATGTGGATAGCTCTTGCGAGCCTCGTCCACGTCGAGTCGCACGTACGATGGCCGGCGTTACACCAACCGGTCGTCCAGCTGCGTGACCCGTTCCGCTGCGTCGGTCTCGTCCGCGACGTCGGCGTCGAGCGCCCGCACGAACCACCGGCGGGCCTCCTCGCGGCGGCCCGCCGCTTCGAGGAGATCGGCGTAGGCGTATCGCAGGCGCGCCACCCACTGTGCCTTTGCCTGTGAACGCAACTCAGGCACCTGAAGCGAAACCACCGCCGCCTCGATGTCGCCGAGATCCCGACGGGCGCCGGCGGCGACGATGAGCATCTCGATCCGGCTCTCCAGTGGAAGTCCGGTGCTCGCGGGATCGCTGGCCAGGTCGAGAGCACGGCGAGGGCGGCCAAGTCCGCGCTCGCAGTCGGCCATCACCGGGAGGTACTCGGCCGAGCCGGTGATCCGCCTGGCGGCCCGCAGCTCCGCAAGCGCCTCCGCGTAACGCCCGGCCATATAGGCCGCAACACCAGCCGCCTCCCGCACGACACCTATCCGTGCAGCCCGGCGCCGAGCCTCCATGGTGTAGCGGTATGCCAGGTCAGGATCGTCGTCCAGCAGCCTGCCGGCCATCACCAGATGCTTCGCGACCGCGCGTGCCGCGCCCTTGGAAAGACTGCCCAACTCGGCCGCCACGTCAGGATCGAGCTCGTCACCAGTGATGTCGTCGTCGATCACAAGTTCAGGATCGGCAGGGGGACCGCCAGTTCCATCGCGCGACCGATCGCCACGCGGGCCGGCACCGGAACCCTGCGTCGCCCGGCGATCCCGCTCGTCGCCACCGGGCCGGCGCCCGCCGCCCGTAGCCAGGGGCACCCCTTGCCCGGTAGACCCGCTGCGGGAGGACGGCCCCTCTCGCCGTTTACTCCGGGGTGATCGCCGCCCGTCGCGCCCGGGTTCATCAGAATCTCCCCCGCGCCTCTCAACCATCCCGCTCCTTACGCTTGGTGCAACCCATCGAACCATGGCCGCACAACGCGACGAGGGCCACCCGCCCGTACGGCAGGTAGCCCTCGCAATTCGAATGTGTCCGGCGGCGTCCTACTCTCCCACCCCGTCTCCAGGGCAGTACCATCGGCGCTGAGAGGCTTAGCTTCCGGGTTCGGAATGGGACCGGGCGTTTCCCTCTCGCTATGACCGCCGGAACTCTATTGAGATGTGGTCGGGCCGATCGATCGATCGGACGCCGTCCATACCTCCAGAACAGCACAGTGGACGCAGCATTTCTTCATCGCTCACCTCACGAAGAGGTGTTGTGTGGCAAGTCCTCGGCCTATTAGTACCGGTCAGCTTCACCTGTTGCCAGGCTTCCACGTCCGGCCTATCAACCCAGTCGTCTGGCTGGGGGCCTTACCCGGTTAACCCGGTGGGAGACCTCATCTTGAAGCAGGCTTCCCGCTTAGATGCTTTCAGCGGTTATCCCTCCCGAACGTAGCTAACCAGCCGTGCTCCTGGCGGAACAACTGGCACACCAGAGGTTCGTCCGTCCCGGTCCTCTCGTACTAGGGACAGCCCTTCTCAAGTCTCCTGCGCCCGCAGCGGATAGGGACCGAACTGTCTCACG
>Ga0214469_1000242_pt1 | contig 18054 bp, 21 predicted proteins | sample RVTome_10_FD_187340 | JGI IMG/M metagenome (GOLD analysis project Ga0214469, IMG submission 187340) | Soil microbial communities from uranium-contaminated site in the Upper Colorado River Basin, Wyoming, United States - RVT153D57 HiSeq ... | reverse complement strand
CGGAGGCGGTGACCGACACCGTGCTCGCGAGTCTCCCCACGCCGCGCGCCGACCGCGCGACCGCGGCACCCGCGCGGCGGTACATCGCGGCCGAGCCGTCGCCGACCCCCACGAGCAGAGCGCGCTCGATCGCGCCCACACCCGACACCGGCACGGAGACGACCTGGCCGGCACGGCCCGACGCCTTGTCGCGCTCCAGTGCCCCGAAGAGGTCCACCCCCAGCGCGTGGAGGTCGGCCGCACCCTCGCCGACCCACGGGCCGGCGTCTCCCTCGCCGGGCCAGACCGGCACAGCGACGGCCGTCGCCCCGACCTCGAGGGCGCTGCGGTCGTCCACCGCCACCGCTGTCGGGACGTCGGGTTCGATCACGGTCTGCCTTCGACCTTCCTGGGGGTACGGGACAGCGGTCCGGCCCCGGACGGCGCGACGGGCACCGAACGGGGCCGGACCAGGTCAGGCTGCCGGCGTCGTCAGCCGGCGGCACCTTTCAGCGCATCTCCGAGCGCGTTGGCCTCGTCGGCCGAGAGCTCGACGACCAGTCGTCCCCCACCCTCGAGCGGGACGCGCATCACGATGCCGCGTCCTTCCTTGGTGACCTCGAGCGGCCCGTCGCCAGTCCGCGGCTTCATCGCCGCCATCCGCGCACCCCTTTCCCATTCAGGTGCGCACGCGGGCCCCTGGATCGCCGGCCGACGATCCCGCGTGCGACACGATGGCGGCCATTATCCCGCATCCGTGGTGATCGCGCGAAGGCGCTCCGACGGCCCGTCGGGCGCGGTGTACGCCGTCCGGGGCAGGATGGCCACCATGAACGCCCGGTCCGCGCTGTTCGACCTCTACGGCGACCACCTCCGGTCGCGTGGCGGGCGCGCCCGGGTCGCCTCACTGGTCACGCTCCTGGCGCCGCTGGGCGTGGCAGCACCGGCCGTCCGCACCGCCGTGTCCCGCATGGTCAAGCAGGGATGGCTCACCCCGGCCACGATGAACGGCGGGCCGGGCTACGCGCTCACCGGACGCGCCGAGCGTCGGCTCGAGGACGCCGCCGCCCGCATCTACCGCACCGGCACCGACGGCGCGTGGGACGGCCGGTGGCACCTGCTCGTCCCCGACCGTCCGTCCGACCGGACGACCCGAGCGCGGCTGCGCAGCGGTCTGGCCTTCCTCGGCTATGCACCGCTGGGCGACGGTGCCTGGGTGGCGGCCCGGCCGTCGCCGGAGCTGGACGCGCTCCTCGACGCCGAAGGGGTCCACGCCGAGTGCTTCACCGCCACGCACCAGTCCGACGAGGCCGAGCTCGTCCGCCGGGCCTGGGACCTGGACGCCGTGGGCCGCTCGTACGAGCGCTGGCTGGCCGACGCCCGATCACTCGTCGGCACGCTGCCGGCCCAGCCCTCGGACCAGGACGCCTTCGCCGTGCGCAGCCAGCTGGTGCACGAGTGGCGCAAGTTCCTGTTCACCGACCCCGGCCTGCCCCGCACACTCCTTCCGGACCACTGGCCCGGCGACACCGCCGCCGAGTTCTTCGACCGGCACACTGCTCGACTCCTGCCCGCCGCCGCCCGGTTCGTCGACCAGAGCCTGTCCGTCCAGCCCCGCCCGAACGGAGCCGCCCGGTGACCCTCCCGGTCCTCTACGCCGTCGAGCACGGCGTCGCCACGATCACACTCAACCGTCCCCACGAGATGAACAGCCTCGACACGGCCACCAAGGTCGCCCTGCGCGACCGGGCGCTCGACGCGGCCGCCGACCGGGCCGTCCGAGCCGTCCTGCTGACCGGCTCCGGCCGGGCGTTCTGTGTCGGGCAGGACCTCAAGGAGCACGCCGAGGCCCTCGCCGGCGACGACGCCGACCTGGGCGCGACCGTGCACGAGCACTACATCCCGATCGCCTCGACGCTGGCGACGATGGACAAGCCGGTGGTGGCAGCGGTCAACGGCATCGCCGCCGGCGCGGGAGCGGCCTTCGCCTTCGCCTGCGACCTGCGGATCGTTGCCTCCGGTGCGGGATTCAACCTGGCCTTCGCCGGCATCGGGCTGTCCTGCGACTCCGGGTCGTCGTGGACACTCCCCCGCCTGGTGGGCTGGGCACGGGCGCGTGAGCTCCTGCTGCTGCCCCGGACGGTGCCGGCAGACGAGGCGCTCGAGTTGGGTCTCGCCACCGAGGTCGTACCCGACGCCGACGTCCTCGGCCGGGCAACCGAGCTGGCAGAGCAGCTCGCCGCAGGCCCCACCGTGGCCTACGGTGCGATCCGCCGGGCGCTGTCGTACTCGGCGACCCACGAGCTCACCGATGCCCTCTCCCTCGAGGCGGAGCTCATGCGGCTCACCGGTGCGACCGACGACCACCACGGGGCCGTATCGGCCTTTCTGGCCAAGCAACGCCCGACCTTCCACGGCCGGTGAGCGGCCCGCTGCCCGGTCCCGACGGGCGCCTGCGGTGTCCCTGGGCGCTCGGCACGCCCGAATACCTCGCCTACCACGACGACGAATGGGGGCGGCCGGTTCACGGGGACGGCGCGCTGTACGAGCGGTTGACGCTCGAAGCGTTCCAGTCGGGGCTGTCCTGGCTGACCATCCTCCGCAAGCGCGACGGCTTCCGGCGAGCCTTCGCGGACTTCGACCCCGACGTCGTGGCTCGTTACGGTGACGCCGACACGGCGCGGCTGATGGCCGACGCGGCAATCGTCCGCAACCGGCTCAAGATCGCAGCCACCGTCACCAATGCGCGTGCGCTGGTGGCGCTGCGGGAGGCGGACGGCGACGGAGCGCTGGACCGGCTGGTCTGGTCGCACGCACCAGGCCCCCGCCAAGCACCGGCCGCGCTGGGCGACCTCCCGCCGTCCACGCCGGAGTCGGTCTCCCTGGCCAAGACATTGAAGAGTCACGGGTTCGTGTTCGTCGGTCCCACCACCGCGTACGCCACGATGCAGGCCGCCGGCCTCGTCGACGACCACCTCGCCGGGTGCATCGCCCGGCGGGACGCCCGCACGGGTTCGATCACCTGAGAGACCCAGAGAACCGGCGCAGGGCGAAGGCCAACCCGGCCCGGGCCAGCGGCCGCAGCAGCACCCATCCGGCTCGACCCAGCACCCCGAACGGAAGGTCGAGGCGCTCCTCCCACACCACCCGGCATCGGTCCGGGCCCACCGGCTCGACGACGAACGATCCGGGTCCGCGCACCAGCCCCCCGGTGTGCATCACCTCACAGCGCCGCGGCGGGTCCCACCGCGTCACGGTCATCGTGTCGACGAAGCCCACGGGGCCGAGTCCGGTGCGCGCGGTGATCCGACCGCCGACCCGGTGCCCGTCCACCGAGCTGACCCGGGTGGCCGGCATCCAGTGACCCTGCTGTTCCCAGTCGGTCAGCGCCGACCAGACGCGCTCGGGCGTTCCGACCACGACGCGTTCGACGCGGAGGTCGGCGCTCACTCGTCGGCACCGCCGTTCGACCGGGAATCGCTGTCATGCCCGCGCTGCTCGAGTGCGGCGATGCGATCGTCGCGGGCTGCGAGCTCCCGCCCGAGCCGATCGAGGACGTCGTCGACCTGGTCCATCCGGTAGCCCCGCAACCCGATGGCGAACCGCACCGCCTCGACATCGGCGGGTGAGACCGGGCCGTCGGGCAACCAGGGTGTCGCGAGGTCGCGCTCCGGCGCGTCCAGGCCATCGCCACGGCCGGACGCGACAACGGCCACGGCGAAGACGACGACGGCGATGACGACGACGAACACCACCAGCACGGCCACCCTCCTGTCGGTGTCGGGTCCCCGATCGTGTCACGCTGTGTCTCCGCCGGCGCATTCGGAGGCGCGCGTGACATTGCGGCTGGGCACCAGGGCCTTCGCTGCGGGCGAGTTCGCCGTCATGGCGATCGTCAACCGGACTCCGGACTCGTTCTACGACCGCGGAGCGACCTTCGACTTCGATTCCGCGCTGCGACGGGTGGCCGCGGTGGCCGCCGAGGGTGCGGACATGGTCGACATCGGCGGCGTCAGGGCGGGACACGGTCCGGCCGTCTCCGTGGACGAGGAGATCGACCGGACGGCCGACCTGGTCGCGGCCGTGCGTGAGCGGCATCCCGACCTGGTGGTCAGTGTCGACACGCATCGAGCCGGCGTCGCGGAGGCCGCCTGCGCGGCCGGGGCCCACCTGGTCAACGACTCGTGGGCGGGCGCCGACCCCGATGTCGCCGCGGTCGCGGCCCGCTGGGGCGTCGGCTTGGTGTGCAGCCATACCGGCGGCCTGATGCCGCGGACCCATCCGCACCGCGTCACGTACCGGGACGTCGTCGCGGACGTGGTCGCCGCAACGACGGACCTCGCCGAGAAGGCGGTCGCCGCCGGGGTTCGCCGCGACGGCATCCTGATCGACCCGACCCACGACTTCGGTAAGAACACCCGTCACTCGCTCGAGCTGACCCGCCGTCTCGAGCAGGTCGTCGCGACCGGCTGGCCGGTGCTGGTGAGCTTGTCGCGCAAGGACTTCGTCGGCGAGACGCTGGGCCTGCCCCCATCCGCCCGTCTGCCGGGCACGCTCGCCGCGACCGCGGTGTCGGCATGGGCGGGTGCGCGCGTGTTCCGGGCGCACGACGTCGCCGAGACCCGTCAGGTCCTCGACATGGTCGCGGCGATCCGGGGCACCCGTCCGCCACGTTCGCCGCGCCGTGGCCTCATGTGAAGGCTGTGCCGCGCGGCGCTTCGCCCTCGGTGTTGACCCGGACGATGACCTCGACGGCCTCACCGGGGTCGTCGGTCACGCACCACAGGTCGAGATCGGCCACGGCGATCTTCTTCTCGGCGGCCACGGTGCCGCGAAGCCAGTCCACCAGCCCGGCCCAGTAGGACGTGCCCATGAGCACGATCGGGAACTGCGTGACCTTACCGGTCTGGACCAGCGTCAACGCCTCGAACAGTTCGTCGAGCGTGCCGAAGCCGCCGGGGAAGACCACGAACCCCTGGGCGTACTTGACGAACATCGTCTTGCGGGCGAAGAAGTACCGGAAGTTGATGCCGAGGTCGACGTACTCGTTGATGCCCTGCTCGAACGGCAGCTCGATGCCGAGGCCCACCGAGACGCCGCCGCCCTCCACCGCGCCCTTGTTGGCCCCTTCCATGATGCCTGGGCCGCCGCCGGTGATCACCCCGTATCCGGCCCGGGCGAGGGCGGTGCCGAGCTCGACCGCCGTCTGGTAGAGCGGATCGTCGCGCGGGGTCCGGGCGGATCCGAAGACGCTGATCGCCGGGCCGAGGTTCGCCAGCGACCCGAACCCCTCGACGAACTCGGACTGGATCCGCATGACCCGCCACGGGTCGCCATGGACCCAGTCGGCGGGACCACGGCTCTCCAGCAGCCGCTGGTCGGTCGTGGTCACCTCGACCTGTGAGCGGCGCAGCGTGACCGGGCCGCGGTGCTTCTCGGAGGGCGGGCCGGGGCTCTGCGGTGCCGTCACGGTCGTCAGGCTAGCCACGAGCCGGTGCCGAGGTGAGCCAGGCCCACATCCGGTCCTCGCAGTGCTGCACCTCGCGCACGTCGACGCGTTCGTCGTCGGCATGAGCGAGGTTGGCGTCACCGGGGCCGTAGTTGACCGCCGGGACACCGAGCGTCGAGAAGCGGGCCACGTCGGTCCAGCCGTGCTTCGGCCGGGGCTCGGCACCCACCGCCGCGACGAAGGCTGCGGCAGCGGGGTGGTTCAGGCCCGGCAGCGCACCCGGCGAGCTGTCGAGAGTCGTCAACTCGTATCCGTGGAAGAGCTCGTGCAGGCGTGCCAGAGCCTCCTCCTCGCTCCTGATCGGGGCGAACCGGTAGTTGACCGTGACCACGCACACGTCCGGGACGACGTTGCCGGCGATGCCGCCCCTGATGTCGACGGCATTCAGCCCTTCGCGGTAGACGAGGCCGTCCACCTCGACCTCGGCCGGGACGTAGCCGCGCAGGCGATCGAGCACCTCTCCGGCCGCGTGTACCGCGTTGCTGCCCATCCACCAGCGCGCGGAGTGCGCGGCCAGGCCGCGGACGGTGACCGCCACCCGCACCGTCCCGTTGCACCCGCCCTCGACCTGGGCGGCGGTCGGCTCCATCAGCACCGCGAAGTCGGCCGCGAGCCACTCCGGGTGACGGTCGGCCACCCGGGCGAGCCCGCTGCGGTCGGCCTCGACCTCCTCGTGGTCGTAGAAGATGTAGGTGACGTCGCGGACCGGCTCCGGCACATGGGCCGCCAGCCGGAGGGCGACCGCGACGCCACCCTTCATGTCGACGGTGCCGCGACCCCAGAGCATCTGGCCGTCCCGGCGGGTCGGCAGGTTGTCGGCGACGGGCACAGTGTCCAGGTGCCCTGCGACGATCACCCGCTCGCCCCTGCTCAAGCCGGTGCGGGCGACGACGGTGTCGCCGGCGCGGTCGACGCGCAGGTGGCCATGACCGGCCAGCGCCGCCTCGACGGCGTCGGCCAGCACGGCCTCGTCACCGCTGACCGACGGGATGTCGCACAGCGCCGCGGTCAGGTCCGGGGCGGAAAGGCCGAGGTCGAGGCGCACCGTCACGGCAGCCGACCCTACTGTCCTGCCGAGTCGCAGCCTCAGCGTGCTCGGCCGAGTGTGCCCAGGCTGCGGCGAAGGAACTCGCGCTCGGCCGCGTTCTCGGTGCGGTCGATCGCCGCCTCGTACGCCGGCGCCGCCTCGTCGGCACGGCCCAGGCGTCGCAGCAGGTCGGCTCGGATGGCGTGGAACAGGTGGTAGTCACCGAGGTCGAGGCCGTCGACGAGGGCGAGGGCCGCGTCCGGGCCCTCGACCTCGGCCACCGCGACCGCGCGGTTGAGGGCCACGATCGGGCTCGGTGCCAGCGACAGGAGCTGGTCGTACAGCTGGAGGATCTGCCACCAGTCGGTGGCGGCCGCGGCCGGAGCGTCGCTGTGCACGGCGTTGATCGCGGCCTGGAGCTGGTAGGGGCCGGGCTGGTCACGCCGCAGACATCGCCGGACGATGGCCTGGCCCTCGGCGATGAGGCCGCGGTCCCAGCGCCGGCGGTCCTGGTCGGCCAGCAGTACGAGGTCGCCGTCCGGCGTGGTGCGGGTGGCCCGACGCGACTCGACCAGCAGCATGAGCGCGAGCAGCCCCATCACCTCCGGCTCGTCGGGCATGAGCTCGGCCAGCAGGCGTCCGAGCCGGATGGCTTCGGCGCAGAGGTCCTCGCGGACCAGCCGATCGCCCGCGCTGGCGGTGTACCCCTCGTTGAAGATGAGGTAGACGACGGCCAGGACGGCCCCGAGGCGGTGCGGGAGGTCCGCCTCGTTCGGGACCCGGTAGGGGATCCGCGCGTCGCGGATCTTGCCCTTGGCCCGGACCAGCCGCCGGGCCATGGTCGGCTCGGGTACCAGGAAGGCGTGGGCGATCTCCGCCGTGGTCAGCCCGCCCAGGAGGCGGAGAGTGAGCGCGACCTGGGCAGGCGTGGCGAGGGAGGGGTGGCAACAGGTGAAGATCAGCCGCAACCGGTCGTCGTGCACGGCGCCCTCCTCGGCCGGTTCGTCGCGGGCGTGGAGCAGGGCGGCCTGTGCGTGCCGGTCCGCACGGGACGACTCCCGGCGGAGCCGGTCGATCGCCCGGTTGCGGGCGGTGGTGATGATCCATCCCGCCGGGCTCGGCGGCAGCCCGCTGGACGGCCAGCGCTGCACCGCGACGGTGAACGCGTCCTGGACCGCCTCCTCAGCGATGTCGATGTCGCCGAAGGCGCGGACCAGGACGGCCACCGCGCGGCCGTAGTCCTCGCGGAAAACACGGTCGATCTCCGAGGGGGGCAGACCCGGCACGCCGCGATCAGCCCTCGGTCTCGTCCTGAAGCGGCCGCACTTCGATCGGGAGGGTGCTTGCCCGGGCGAGCTTGCGGGCCCAGTCGAGCGCGGCGTCGAGGTCGGGCGCTTTGATGATCGTGAACCCGCCGATGTGCTCCTTGCCCTCCGCGAACGGGCCGTCGGTCATGAGCACGTCGCCGTCGCGAAGCCGCACGACGGTCGCCGTGCTCGGGGGGTGCAGCCCGGCCGCGAAGACCCAGGCGCCGGCGGCCTTGAGCTCCTGGTTCACGACCTCGAGGTCGCGCATGATCGGGCCCAGGACCTCGGGCGAAGGAGGGTCTCCGTCGGGTTGATACACGCTGAGCAGGTACTGCTTCATGGCAGGTCCTCCTGGGCCGCACTCGCTTCCGTCGGCCGGTAGGTCGCGATGATCACGCCAGTCGTGGTCGTCACGGAGTCGACGAGCCGCAGCCTGGCGAACGAACCGCCGTCGGGAAAGAGGCGGCGCCCGGATCCGAGCACCAGCGGGTGGACCAGCAGCATGTACTCGTCGACCAGGCCGTGGCGGATCAGCGACTGGAGCAGGTCTCCGCTGCCCAGCACCACAATGTCCTTGCCCGGCTCCTCCCTCAGCCTGACCACGGCTTCGGCGACGTCGCCCTTCAGGAGCGTGGAGTTCTGCCACGGCAGCGGCTCGTGGAGCGTCCTGGACGCAACGTACTTCTGGGAGTTGTCGAGGACCTCGGTGAACGGGTTGTCCGTCTGGTGGGGCCAGTAGGAGAAGAAGTCCTCATAGGTCCGTCGGCCGAACAGGATGGGACCGCCCTCGGCCATCCCCTGTGCGGCCACCTCGCCCATGACCGCGTCCATGTACGGCTGGGCCCAGCCGCCGTGCTCGAAGCCACCGCGGCGGTCCTCGTCGGGGCGGCCGGGGGCCTGCATCACCCCGTCGAGCGTCAGGCTGTTGAACACCACGATCTTGCTCATCTCGTCCTCCCTGGTGTGCCGCCGGCCCTGCGCCGGCGTCTCACCCTCTACACGAACGACATTCGGCCGAATGGACACCGGCGGCCGCGCCAAGGGCTCATCACCGACAATCGGGTTGCCGCGGGCCATCTCGTCGCACATGGTGTCGGACGTGGCGTCCTTCTGTCGTGATCAATCCGCCACGGCGTCGACGTCCCGGTCGACGATGCACGTCGACGAGATGGACACCGATGTCGGTCTGGTGAGCCGGTTGCTCGCCGGACAGTTCCCTCGATGGGCAGACCGTGCCATCGAGCCGGTCCCCTCTGCCGGGACGGACAACGCGCTGTATCGGCTCGGTGACGACATGGCCGTGCGCCTGCCCCGCATCCACTGGGCAGTCAAGGATGTGCACAAGGAGCACCACTGGCTGCCGAGGCTTGCCCCCGCTGCGCAGCTGGTCCCTGCTGGCGCCTGCGTCAAGCGACGAGCCGGACTGACGGGGTAGCCCCTGCGGTGCGTACGCCACCGGGGCAGGGAGGATCGAGACACGTCGTGTTGCCGCTGAGCGCCTCGCGTGGGTGCGGAAGGCGGTACCTTACGGCCCGGACCCACCGGAGACGCCGGTCGGGCAGATCGGCACCGGCACCCGGTCGGTCCAGGAGGCACCGTGGCGTACGCGACCGGCGATGCCGACGCGCGCTGGCCCGACGGCGTGATCCCTTACGTGATCAGCGACGAGTTCAGCGAGGGCCAGCGCCGGGAAGTGCTGCGGGCCATCGACCACTGGAACGACCGGTCCATCATTCGACTGCGCCGCCGGTTCAACGAGGAGGACTTCGTCCGCTTCGCCCTGGCCGAGGACGTGTGCCAGGCGACGGTCGGCCGGGTCGGGGGCGAGCAGACCGTGGGCTGCGACGTGGGCGACGGGTTCGGGACCGGCAACGTCATTCACGAGATCGGCCATGCCGTCGGCTACTTCCACGAGCACCAACGGCCGGACCGCGACCAGTTCGTCCGGATCAACGCCGGCAACATCGAGGCCGGCAAGGAGCACAACTTCGACATGCGGCTGGGCGGTGTCGTCCTCGGACCGTACGACTACGGCTCGATCATGCATTACGCCGAGGACGCGTTCTCCGACGGCGGCGACACCATCGACCCGGTGCAGGACGTAGACATCGGCCAGCGCGACGGTCTCAGCGAGTTCGACATCACAGGTGTCTGTGTCCTCTACGACGCTCCACACTTCGTCGTGGCCTGGGAGGACGACCTCGACCGTCGCGACCGCCGAGAGGTGCAGTGGACCGGGCTGGCCCGGTGGGGCAAGCACTGCTGGGGGCCGGCGCGAGTCGAGAGCGACGACACCGATCGCGTCTACCCGAACGTGGCACTCGACGCCGAGCGGGCGGCGTTCGTCGTGTACGAGGAGGGCCCGAGGGGCAGCGACAGCACCCGGGTGGAGCTGCGCTGCCTGACCGTCAACGGCGCGCAGCGATTCGATGCGCTGACGGTCTCCGCTGGTGTCGGGCGGCACGGTGCGCCGGATGTCGCGGTCGCCCCGGGAGGAGACCTCGTCGTCGTCTGGCAGGTCGGGCTGCCCGGTGGCGGCCAGGAGATCCGCGCCCGAGGGCTGGACCGCGAGGGTCGCGACCGGTTCCCCGAACTCATCGTCACCGCCGGAACCGACGGCGGCACACCCGCCGTCCCGGCCGTGGGCATGAATCCCGGCGGGGGCTTTGTGGTGGTGTGGGGAGAGTTGCTCGACGAGAGCCTCTCAGTGCACGGCCAGGCCTTCGGCGCCGACGGCCGGCGCGTGTTCGAACAGTTCACCGTGGCCGACGGCCTCGGCGACCAGGATGTCTTCCCGCGAGTGGCCGTGGCCTCCGACAGCAGCTTCGTCGTGACGTTCGAGCGGGACACCCGCGAGATCCGTGCCCGCGGGTTCGCCGCGGACACCTCCGACCTGTTCCCCGAGATCGTCGTCAACACGACCGAAGCCGGCATCCAGGTGACGCCGGACGTCGCCGCGCACCCGGCCGGGTCCTTCGTCGTCGTCTGGACCGACGACCGTGACGAGAACCTGATCGGCCAGATCCGGTCCCGGGGCTTCGGACCGGACGGAACCGAGACGCAGCCCGAGTCAACCGCCAACCCACGCGGCGGCGGAGAGCAACTGCGCCCCCGGCTCGCCGTCGATCGACTGAGCCGGCGCTACGTCGTCTGGGAGGACGACGAGGACCGCAACGGCTTCTTCCAGATTCACGCTCAAGGCACCGAGGCCGACGGCGACGCCTTCCTGGACTCCTTCACTGTGAACACGTTCTGGCGTGGCCAGCAGCGCCGCCCCTCGGTCGCCGCCCGCTGACCAACGGACCGATCGACGTGGACAGTGGAACTCGCTACGGGGTCGGGAAGGCGCAGAACTCGTTGCCCTCGGGATCTGCCAGTACATGCCAGGAGATCTCGTCGTCGGGCTCACGCAGCACCCGTGCTCCCCTGGCTGCCAGGGCGCCGACCTCAGGTGCTACGACGTCCCAGTGGATCCGGTTCTTCGCCCGCTTGGGCTCGGGCACCGACACGAAGCACAGGAAGTCGAACGGCAGCACCTCGCCGCCCTCGAGCGCGGCGAAGTGCTCCGTCGGCGATCGCTCGGGTAGTAGCCCCAGCACCTCCCCCCACCACTCGGCCTGTGCATGCGCGTCGGCGCAGTCGACGACGACCTCGTAGAGCCGGCCCGGCAGAGACGGCCGGTCCTCGCGCACGAACGCGCAGAACTCCCCGCCCTCGACATCGGCCATGACCCACCAGGTCCGGTCGTCACCGGGCGGACGCAGCACCGTGGCACCCAACTCTTCGATGCCGTCGAGGTCGCCGACGTCGACGTCGAGATGCACCCGGTGCTTGACCGTCTTCGGCTCCGGGACCGGGTCGACCCAGACGCGCTGGTCCTCGTGCTCGCCATCGAGACGTAGGGAGCCGTCGCCGGGGTCGGCCGGTGTCAGGCCGAGCACCGCCGCCCAGAATCCGGCCAGCCGGGTGTGATCAGCCGCGTCCATGCACAATGCCTGCCAGGTCGCCAGACTCATGAGCGGAAGGCTACGAGCCCCACTCGCAAGCGGACGTGCCTGATCTCGGTGTGTCGGGAGATGTCACGGTGACGGACCTGAACGTGGTGACCTGGGGTCACGGCGACCCGGTGGTGATGGTGCACGGCAGTGGCCCGAGCTGGGGTGAGGAGACCTGGGCCGAACAGCGACCGCTCTCCGACGTCTACCGCCTGCTGCTGATCGACCGTCGCGGCTTCGGCGACAGCCCACCCGCCGAGGGCGAGGACTTCGAGGTGGACGCCGAGGACATCGCCGAAGTCCTCGGTCGAGGGGCGTACCTGGTCGGACACTCCTACGGCGGGCTGGGCTGCCTGCTCGCCGCCGCCCGCCGGCCCGAGGCTGTGGTGTCGCTCACCGTCATCGAGCCTCCCGCCTTCAGGCTGACCAGGGGCACCGACGCGTCCGATGACCTCGCCGCCCGGCTCCACGCGGTCTTCGAGAGCCAGAGCACCATGGAACCCGAGCGCTTCTGGATCGCGTTCCTGGAGGCATTCGGACTCGAACCCGGCGACACCGGGTTCGAGTCCTGGGCGGCGATGACCTCCCGGCTGTCCGCTATGGACCTCGCCGGCGTCGAGACCACACGGAGGGAGCGGGTGCCTTTCTGGGAGCCTGTGATCCCGGTCGAGGACCTGGCCTCCGCGCCCTTCCCCAAGCTGGTCGTCTCCGGCGACTGGACCAACGTAGGGGAAAGCGCCCGGCGCATCGCCGGCCGGGCGTTCGGGGAGATCTGCGACACGCTTGAGCGGGCCATCGGAGCCGAGCGGGCCGTGATCGCCGGTTCGGCCCACGGCCAACAGCTCCGACGGCCGGAAGCCTTCACCAGGCGGCTCCGCTCGTTCCTCGCTCGGCGTCGAGCCACCCGCTGACCGACTCGTAGGCGCTGACGGCGGCCGCACTCTCCTAGGCTGTCCGTCATGTCCGACGCCGACCCTTCCCGCCATGCCTTCGGCATCGGCCTGGCCACGACCACGTCCGACGGGACCGTGCTCGACGTGTGGTATCCCTCCCCAAGGCTCGGCCAGGCCACGGATGCGGACGACACCGATCTGCGTGCGCTCGCAGGCGACGACCCCGACCGCGGCGTGTCGCAGACCGTCGTCAGCACGGTGTCGAACCTCGCAACGCCGCCGGTCGACGCCGCAGACGCCTACCTGCGCCTGCACCTTCTCTCCCACCGGCTGGTCCGGCCGCACGGCGTCGACCTCACCGGGATCTTCGGGCTGCTGAGCACGGTCGTGTGGACGAACCGCGGCCCCTGTGCGGCCGACGGATTCGAGGAGACCCGCCTGCGGCTGCGTCGGCGGGGCAGGGTCGAGGTGTTCGGCGTCGACAAGTTCCCTCGCATGACCGACTACGTCGTGCCCTCCGGTGTCCGGATCGCCGATGCCGACCGGGTCCGGCTCGGGGCACATCTCGCGCCCGGCACGGTGGTCATGCACGAGGGGTTCGTCAACTTCAACGCCGGCACGCTCGGGACCTCCATGGTCGAGGGTCGGGTGTCGGCCGGCGTCGTCGTCGGCGACGGATCCGACATCGGCGGCGGATCGTCGATCATGGGGACGTTGTCCGGTGGGGGCACCGAGGTGATCTCCGTCGGCGAGAACTGCCTGATCGGGGCCAACGCCGGCATCGGCATCTCCCTCGGCGACGGCTGTGTCGTCGAGGCCGGGTGCTATGTCACCGCGGGCACCAAGGTGAGCCTGCCCGACAACAGGGTGGTCAAAGCCCGCGAACTCTCCGGCCGCAACGGCCTGCTGTTCCGACGCAACAGCCTTACCGGCGCAGTGGAGGCGCTGGCCCGCGCGGGTGACTGGGGCGGCCTCAACGCCGCTCTCCATACCTCCTGATCGTCAGAGGTCGTGACCCGCCGCTGAAACGCTGGCGGCCAGCACGTCGTCGACGTCGGCGAACGGCGCCCGCTCACCGTGGGCGTACGAGGCGACTCTGTTGCCGAGCAGTAGCGCACCGGGTGGTTCGTCCACAACGTCCGTGTAACCGGCCGCGACCCGTGCGACCGCTCGCGCCGGCGACGGCCCGCACGCATCGACGGCCGCTCGGTGGATGACGTCGACAGCGGGGAATGGGGTGGCGCCGAAGCCGGCGCGTAGGACGGCCAGATGGCGAGTGGCGGTCGCGCCGAGCCTGCCGTCCAACAGCGCAGAATCGGTCAGGTACAGCGCATGACATAACGCGGCGAAGTGCGTGCGAGTGCCGACGACCGCCGCCCAGCGGGCCCTGCCCAGCGCGTCGGGCCGACTGCCCTCGACGTGAGTCACGAGTGAACGAACGTAGGACGACCGTCCGAACAGGGCGTCGAAGTCGAACGTCGGGTCGGCCCGGCCGAGCGAGAGACCAAAGACGGCGTACTCGAAGCACTTCTTGCAGTCGTAGCACCAACGCGCCTTGTTGGTGTCTGCACGCATGCACATGACGATGCCTTCGAAGGCCTCCGGGTAACGGCGCAGGAGCGTCTTGAACGACACGTACTCCGAGATCGGGTAGTGCGTCGTGCAGGGACGCAGGTCGTGACCGAGAACCCGTGAGTAGTAGTGGCCGAGCGCGGCCAGTGCCTCCGGCCGGTTCCGCCGGTTGCCCCACTGGCGCAGCCCCCCGGGGGCGTCACGGACCCAGTAGCCGGCCGCCGTGTAGCTGACGGTCACGACCTCGCAGCCACGGTGCAGCAGAGCCGGCAAGCCGGCGGTGACGTAGAGGTTGACACCGGGGCGGGCCGGCTTGCCCGGAACGAGGTTGGCCATGAAATCCGTGACCAGGAGTTGTACCTCGGCGCCCCGGGAGAGGGCGGGGGCCAGCAACAGCGTCCGGCTCCGCTTCGCGGCACGACGCTTCGCTCGCTCGCGGGTGCTGAACGGATGGATCGCGTGGAACAGGAGCACCTGGTCGCGGCCGTAGGTCTCAGCCAGGGCCTCGTAGGCGAGCGTGGAGTCCTTGCCCGCACCGAAGGTCACGCCGACCGGCCGCGGTGCGGGCAGGTCGACCGCCGCCGCGGTCCACGGGCGGTAGCTGGTCCGGTCGGTCAACGGGCCGATTGTCACGTGTCCGATGTCGTGGTAGGCGAGCCACCACCGCGCGACCACCCCCGGGATCGGGAACGGCAGCCTGACCTCGACCTCCTCGGCCATCGCGGCCCACACCGGGAGCTGGAGGGAGAGCAGAACCTCGATGAGCAGCTCGGGGGCGGCCCGGCACAACGGTATCCTGGGGTACCCGATCGACCAGCGGTTGCGGTGCTGCAGCTGGTTGGTCGCCTCCTGGTCCCAGCCGAACCGGACCGTGCCGTCCCGCACCAGCGGAGGCCGGACGGTGACGATCATCTGATCCCGGCTCCCTTCACGGCGGCGGCTTGACCAACGCGGGAGGACAGTATCGCCGCCGCACCTGAAAGGACGATGAGACCACGATGAATGCGCGCGCCGCCCGCCGCGCGGGAACGGCGGCGTCGCCCCAGGACGTTGTCACCGCACGATGACCCGCCCGTCCCGCGCGCTGATCGCCGTTGTCGTCCTCGCCCTGGTCGGCGCCGGCGGAGCGGCGCTGCTGGTGTGGTGGGCCGGCGGCTCTGTGGGCCCGGTGGTCGTGCGCGAGGCCTGCACGGCGGACGTCGACGGTCGGACGACGACGGTCAGCCCCGAGCAGGCCGCCCATGCCGCGACGATCGCGGCGGTGGCCGAGGAACGCGGGCTGCCCGCCCGGGCCGTCACGATCGCGCTGGCCACGGCGTACCAGGAGTCCGACCTGCGCAACCTCGACCACGGCGACCGCGACTCGCTCGGGCTGTTCCAACAGCGACCCTCTCAGGGCTGGGGGACGCCCGAACAGATCCAGGACCCCGCCTACGCGGTGGGCCGGTTCTACGACACGCTGGTCCAGATCCCCGACTACCGCGAACTCGACATCACCGTTGCCGCCCAGCAGGTCCAGCGCAGCGCGTACCCCGAGGCCTACGCCGACCACGAGGCAGACGCTCGGGTCCTCGCATCGGCGTTGTCGGGCAACTCACCCGCCGCCCTGACCTGCTCGATCCGGGCCGCGAGCTACGAGGCGCAGGCCGAGGAGCCCGACGGCCTGACGGCCCGGGCGCGCGCCGTCCGCGACGAGCTCGACGCGACCTTCTCCGGTCTCGAGGTGAGCGGTTACCAGGCAGGGGGAATCGACTCGGGTCACGTCTCGGGATCCGCGCACTACGACGGTCGTGCGCTCGATGTCTTCTTCCGCCCGCACGACGATCCCGAGCTCAACCGCTCGGGCTGGGTCGTCGCCCACTGGCTGGTCGCGAATGCGGACCGGCTCGGTGTGGCAACGGTCATCTATGACGCCCAGATCTGGACGGCACGACGGTCGGCGCAAGGCTGGCGACCCTACGCGCACCCGTCCGGCAACACCTCCGACCCGACGCTCCAGCACCTCGACCACGTCCACGTGGATGTCGCCCGCGGCTCCTGAGGCCGTAGTTGATCACGGCGGACGGCCTCAGAGCGCTGCTGGTCGATCACCGCGAGGTCAGGCGCTCGGCCGCGGCGGCGACCCTCTCGTCGGTGGCCGTCAACGCCACTCGGACGTGCCGCTCACCACCGCGCCCGTAGAAGTCGCCCGGCGCCACCAGGATGCCCCGCCCGGAGAGCCAGCTCACGGTGTCCCAGCACGGCTCGCCCCTCGTTGCCCAGATGTAGAGGCCGCCCTCGGAGTGGTCGATGACGAATCCCGCATCCTCCAGTGCGGCCCGCAGCACCGCCCGGCGCGCCGCATAACGCGCCCGCTGCTCGTCGACGTGCGCGTCGTCGCCGAGCGCCGCCGCCAGGGCGGCCTGCACCGGCGCCGGCACCATCATGCCGGCGTGCCGGCGCACCTCGAGCAGGCGACTGACCAGGGTGACGTCTCCGGCCACGAAGCCGGCGCGGTATCCCGCCATGTTCGAGCGCTTCGACATCGAGTGGACGGCCAGAAGCCCGTCGAGCGACCCCCCGTTGACCTCGAGGTCGAGAACCGACGCCGGTCGCGCCTCCCAGCCGAACTCCAGATAGCACTCGTCTGACGCGACGACCGCTCCCCGCTCACGGGCCCAGGCGACGACCTTGGCCAGGTGGGCCACCGGCAACACCCGGCCGTGGGGATTCGCCGGCGAGTTGAGCCAGATCATCCCGACCCGCCGAGGCCCCAGTTCGGTGAGCGAGTCGGATCCGACCGGATCCGCTCCCGCCAGCCGCGCGCCGATGTCGTAGGTCGGATAGGCCAAGCGGGGATGGACGACGGCGTCGCCCGGGCCGACGTCCAGCAGCGTCGGCAGCCAGGCGACGAGCTCCTTGGAGCCGATCGTCGGCAGGACGCCTTCCGGGTCGACCGTGTCGATTCCCCAGCGACGCGCGAACCACGCCGCAACAGCCTTCCGCAACACAGGGGTTCCGTAGGTGGCCGGGTAGCCGGGAGCGTCGGAGGCCGCCGCAAGTGCGTCGCGGACGACCCGCGGCGTCGGATCGACGGGGGTGCCGATCGACAGGTCGACCAGGCCGCCCGGATGTGCAGCAGCCTGTCGCTCGTACGGGACCAACCGGTCCCACGGGAAGTCGGGAAGCGTGCGCACCTCGGGCGTGGCTGTCAGTGCGCGCCGACCTCCTGGGGAGGCAGTGCCGCGATCAACGGGTGGTCCTTGTCGATGACGCCCAGCTTGGACGCGCCACCCGGGGACCCGAGGTCGTCGAAGAACTCGGCGTTGGCCTGGGTGTAGTCCTTCCACTGCTCGGGGACGTCGTCCTCATAGAAGATCGCTTCGACCGGGCACACCGGCTCGCAGGCACCACAGTCGACGCACTCGTCCGGGTGGATGTAGAGCATCCGATCGCCCTCGTAGATGCAGTCGACCGGACACTCCTCGACACAGGCGAGATCCTTCAGATCGACGCACGGCTGCGCGATGGTGTAGGTCACGAGAAACGTCCTCCTGTCGGTACCGGCACGGGGCGTGGCAGGTACCTGTTTCCTAGTATCGCCATGCATGCTCGGGCATGTGCAACCGAGGCCAGCCTAGGCGCTGTTCGCGCCGGGGTGGAGTCGTGACCACAGTGTGGAGAGTGCCGATGGCCGCCGAACCGGCGACCCCTGCCGCCGAGATCTGGGTCGACCGGATCCGCGCCGGTCACGTCGGCCGGCGGGTCGTCGTGAGATATCGTCTCCCGGCCG
>Ga0214469_1000241_pt1 | contig 18132 bp, 16 predicted proteins | sample RVTome_10_FD_187340 | JGI IMG/M metagenome (GOLD analysis project Ga0214469, IMG submission 187340) | Soil microbial communities from uranium-contaminated site in the Upper Colorado River Basin, Wyoming, United States - RVT153D57 HiSeq ... | reverse complement strand
AGCATCGTGAACATTCTCCCTTCGTCGATTCTGCCATCGATCCTGCAGGTGACACCCACTTCCGAGGGTGCACAGATAATCTATTGGTACCTCACTCAATTTATGATGTCAAGCACCAGGTCCGCGGGGACCCGCATCGTCCTGGTGTTGCTCCGCACCTTTCCCAGAGTCAACCGGGCGGGGGCGATAGGGAGCCAACAGAGGCTCCCCGTCGCCATACAACCGATTCCTACGGTGTGATTCCGGTTATCGACTCGATGAATGCGAGGGCGTAGGTGTCTATTCGGTTCGAATAGCCCACCCCGCCGCAGTTGCCATTGGTGACGTAAGAGTTCACCGAGATGGCGATGCTCGTCCCGGCCAGAAGGTTGGGACCACCGGAGTCTCCGAAGCAGGTCCCGCCCTTCCCCTGCCCGGGATTCTGGGTGAACTTCACATACTCACCCGAGTGGACGTGGTTGCTCGCCAACAGCTCGGCACTGCCGACATATCGGAACCCATCGATAGTGGGCAGCGGCTGGCCGCCACCACGCACGATCTCCTGAACCCCGTAGCCCACCTGGGTCATGTCGGTCCGGTTAGCCAGGGTGTCGACGAGACCTTCGTCGGGCAGTTGCGCATAATGAGGCACGATCGCGGTCGGAACCGGACTGTCCAACACGATCACGGCCACGTCGTGAGTATCGAACCCGGGTAATCCGTTGCCACATTGGACACAGAAGTCCGGGTCCGGGATCCAGATGCCGAACGCGACGTGATCCGGGGCGAATAGGTCCGGCCCGAAGAGCACCGCGACGGGTCGGGGCACTCCCGGTGGGTCCTCGAGGTCCTGGAAGCAATGGGCCGCGGTGATCAGATAGGTGTCCGAGATCGCCCATGCAGTGCACAGGAACTGTTGTTCCTCGTCAATCGGACCCACCGCCCCGGCCACGAACGGATACTCGTTCGCTGTATCCGGTTCGCCGTTGGTGATGGCACCAGCCGGAATGGACATTGCGAACAGCAAGCCGACGGTGCACATCAATACGAGAAGTCGCCTCATATCAACCTCCTACGTTGTGGTCCGACCGACGGGATCTCCGTCGTTACCCGAACCCGACATCGCAGCGCACCACCCTACGCGGTCGCCGGTTGGTTGTGGGCTGGCGTCCGGTGGGCCAATAACCTGCCCAAAGATGCGCGTATTCGGCCTCGCCCTGTTGACGACGGCATTGGTCATCGCGTGTACCCCTGCCGTGGTGGATTCGACATCCCCTCCCCCGACTCCGTCGACGTCCTCGACCACCACAACGACCGGGCTCTCCACCACCGTGACCAGTCCGGCGCCGCTGCAACTGATACTCGACGAGGTCGAGTCACTGGCTGTGGTCGAAGGGATCCGTCTGGAGATCAGCGACGACAAGGGCGAGCTCCTCGGCTGGCTCGACGGCGAGCATCCCGGACTCAGCGTCGATTCCTCCACCCGCCGACTCACGGTCCGCTACCACACCCCCAACGGCCAGCCGACCGAGGTGGTCTGGGAGCAGCTCGCCGAGTTGCCGGTGACCACGATCCGCCAGCCTTGGCGGGGCGGAGGCGAATGCGCTGCCACCCTTCCCGACGGCTCGTCGGTCCCGGTCGCCCTCGTTTGGCAGTCGGGTGGCAGCCCTGCGGAGTACATCGAACAGCTCGACGGGGCAGTTGGGGTGAACGTGGTGTCGCCGGTGTGGTGGCGAATGACCGGCGACGGGGACGTCTCGAGCTCCACCGACCCTGACTACGTGGACGCGGTCCATGAACGCAACGTGGCAGTTTGGCCCGCAGTGGCCGGGTTCGACGCCGATGTCCACCATGCCACATTCTCCGACCGGGCCCGACGCTCCGCACTCGCCGAGGAGATATCCCGCCAAGCCGAGAGCATCGACGCTGATGGTGTCAACATCGACATCGAGGGTTACCGGGATGAAGACGCAGACGAATTCCTCGCCTGGGTCGAAGAGCTGGCCGATCTCGTGCGGGGCTGGGGTGGGGCAGTCTCACTCGACCTCGTCCCCCGCAGCGACACCTGGGATGTCGGCCCACCGGACCTCTCTTTCTGGTCGACCGCTCCGCTCCGCACCGAGCTGGCCGAGACCGCCGACTGCACGATCCTGATGGCCTACGACCAGTACAACCGCTATCGGCCGGCAGGGCCGGTGGCGGCGCCATCCTGGGTGGAAGAGGTCTTGATTCATGCCCTGCGACATGCCGATCCTTCCCAGCTGGTCCTCGGCATCCCCTTCTACGGTCGGGTCTGGGACCCCGACGACCTGGAGAGCCCGACCGCGGTGGGGATCGGTGAACTGGGCCGGCTCGTCGGCGGAGGGACCGTCGGCTTCGACCCTGCACACGGTCTCGACCGAGTCGAGCTCGGCGACGGGCGCTTCTTCTGGGCAGAGACCCCGAGGGGTCTGGAACACCGTTTCGAGCTGGTGGAGGGTTACGGGTTGGCCGGCTGGGCTGCGTGGCGGTTCGGCTTCGACAGCCCTGCAGTCTGGGAGGTGGTGAACGAGCGACAGTGACGCGGTCGACTCGATGAGCCCGGCTCGCCCAGGTCTACTCGAGATTCGACCCCTGCCGCGAAAGCCCGACGTGATCGCGGGCAGCGAGCAGTTGGACCCGAATGCGATCCACGGTGAAGTCAGTTGTTGGGCGGCGCGGCGCTGATCTCACCCAAAGCCGACTCAGGGTCGCGTTGCACCGCGAGATCGCCGATGGAGACGATGCCCACCAAGCTGCCGTTGTCCATGACGGGGAGACGGCGGATGGCATGGTCTTCCATCGCCTTGATCGCGGCGGCTACCGGATCGTCGGGGGCGACGGTGACCACATCCCCGCTGCAGACGTCTTCGAGGGTCGTCGACGCGGGGTCACGACCTTCGGCGACGGCGCGCACCACGATGTCACGGTCGGTGATCAAGCCGCAGACGCTGCCGTCCGGTTTGGTCACTACCACGTCTCCGATATCCCGGTCGCGCATTGCGGTGGCGGCGTCGCGGAGGGTGGCCTCAGTGGTCAAAGCCACCGGATCTGCTGTCATGACATCTGAAACACGTTCGGGCATGAGGGCTCCTGTGTCGCGTGGTCGAACTCAGTACCCGTTGGGCACGGGGACGAAACGAACGTTGCCTACTCCCGGGTGAGGTCGGCGACTACGGCGAAGTGGTCCGAGGCCTGGGATGCGATCACCTCCACCGCCACGGTGGTCAGGTCGGGGGTATGGAACACGTAGTCGATGCGATATCGGGGGTCGGCGGCGTTGGAAGTGAACCCGTCGCCCGAGCCTGCGTCCGCCCAGGAGTCGACCCATCCCGCCTCGAGCAGCTCCTCCACCTGTCGCCAACCCGGCCGGGCGTTGAGATCTCCCACCAGCACCGCCGGTCGACGATCCGCCCACTCCTCGATCACCGTCGCGAGCTGTTCGGTGTGAACCGGGTAGAGGTCGGCCTCCGGGTCCTCGTCGTGAACGTCGGAGTCGTTGATGTGCTGGAGGTGGGTGGAGATGAACAGAACCTCACCGTCAGGGGTGCTCACCGGGGCGGCGAGATAGCCACGCTGGTACGGCGTGCCCACCCTGGGAAGGAGACGTCGCTCCAACTCCCCCAGCGGGTAGCGGCTGAGGATGGCGTTGCCCCACACCGGGTCGGTAGTCCCCATGAAAGCCGTGTGTTCCCACCCGAGCCGCTCTCCGAGGAGATGCACCAGGTCGGTGTTGGCGTTGAGCAGACCGGAGCGAGCCACCTCCTGGAGACCGACCACGGTGGCACCGCTGTCGGTGATCACGTCGGCGATCGCGGCCACATCCATCTCCCCTTCGGTTCCGAAAGCCTGATGCAGGTTGTAGGCCATGTACCGGACCGGACCCTCTTCCGGCGCGGCCGGCAGAGACCGCGCGCCGAGCAGACCGACGAGGGGAAGAACCAGGGCGAGCGAGGCGAGGAGCGGAATCCCGGCGGGCACCGTCTCGGTAGCGACGGGACGGCGGAGAGCGGCGGCGACCAAACCGAACACGACGAGGAGGATCGCACCGGCGATCCGGGCCTGGGACTGGCTGAACCCGAGATCGAGATCGAGTGGGAGGTAGTACGCGAATCCGACCATCAAGAAGAGCACCGCTCCCGAGGTGAGGGTGACAACCGCAGGTGTGACCGCGGTGCCGGTCGTGTCGGGGACCATGCCTGCCCACAACACCCCGGCAGCGGGGATGCCTATCACCACCAGGACCGAGAAGAGAGGCGATGAGGACTCGGCGAACACCACCGGTGCAGAAGCCGCCAGCGCGGCGAGGGCTGTCACCACCCGTGAGCCGCCGAGATGGCGGGCCAACCAGATACCGGCCAGGTTGAGGAGTGTGATGGCCACGGCGACGAGGCCGGTGGAGACCCCGCTTTGTTCGGACACCCACCCGGGAGACTGGAGCACCAGGTACTGGACGAACAGGAAGGGCCCGAAGCCGATGAGGGCGATCGCCGGCAGCCAACGTGGCCCGGCCCGAGTGGGGATGGGAACGGTCACCGCCAGATAGACCACGGCGACCGAAAGCGCAACGGTGGCGATGAGCCCTCTCGCCCCCGACTGATGAGCGAGGTCCAACGTCGAGCCCAAGCCTTTGATGGCCGAGTCGAGGGTGATACCCACCAGCACGCCGGCCACGAGAACCTCGCGTCCCAGACTCAACAGGAGCGGGAGGAGACCGATCAGTGCGGCGACGGCCACACCGGAGGTCCAGTGGTCGAAGGCGGGATCGTCGAGAAGCTGGTTGGCGATGCGGGCGGCGGCGAGGAGCACCGCACCCAAGCCCAGGGTGTAACGGAGCGTCAACCAGCGGGAGATGACCGCAAGCATCACCCCGGCGAGAAATGGGAGGACGGCGATGGGGATCAGGTCGAGTGCCCCCACACCCAGGGTGTCGCGCTGGTACCAGCCCAGAGAGCCGAAATGGAACCGGGCCATCTCGATCCCGAGCAGGAAGACCAGGGCGGTGAACACTGTGCCCAACCGGGTGGTTCTCATCGGAGCGCCAGACTACGGCAACCGAAGGCGACCACCACGGTTCTGCCCCCGCGGTGTAGGGAAGTGTCGAACCGCCTACCGAGGTCGGTCGTCCGAGGGCTCTTCCATCCCGAGGATGGCGCACATGGTGTTGGCGATCTGGGCCATTGCCGAGGCCGTCTCCGGATCGAGCTCTCCCCGCTCGACCTGATGCATCGCCCTGTCGAGCCGGTCATAGATCCGGTTGAGTCGTTCGGTGGCGTCCCGCTTCAGCTGAGATCTCGCCTCCTGTGCCGCCCGGTAATCGACTTCGAAGACGCGCTTCGGGTCGTGGGGAGGGCAGTAGCCGGACGGGGTCAGGATCCGAGACTCGCAACGAAGGCCGTCCGCGCCGACCGCAGGACAACCCGGCTCGTCGAGCGCACCTGTGACGGGTGGGTCCGACGTCGTCACTGGTGGAATCTCCTCGTCAGCGTCGCCGACCATCTCCTCGAAGTCGCGTAAGGCCTCGCTGATCACGGCCATGGCTTCTGCGGTCCTGTCCGGTGCTGAGGAAGAGGCCACCTCGTCGACAACAGGCTCGGGGCGGGTCTCCGCCTCCAGGCTCGCATCGGGGGCAGTCTGAGCTTCGGGGGGGAGCCCGGTCTCCTCCGGGCCGTTCCAAATCCGGTCGAGGAATGAGCGGAATCCGGTGCGGACGCGGGGTCGTCCCGACACTCTCTCGATTGCGGGGACGCCCGAGTAGGCGAAGGCGATGGTGTCGTCGGCGACGAACTCGAGAGGCTCGCCGGCAACGGTCAGGGCGAATGTGTCACCACGTCGCTCAACCGAAACGGTTTCCAGGGGCCAGGCTCCCAGACCACCACCATCCGACTCCACGGCCAGGTGATGGGCGGCGACGTCGAGGTTCACCCTCAATCCGGGGCCGGTGTCATCCGGCAACAACAGTTGACCTTTGAACTGCATATCCGACCTTCCTGGAGGGTCATTCGGCATCTCAGCCCGGAATCTTGAACGGTGGTCGACTCGGGGCGATCGGCAGCCGGTTCGAGAGACGCCCGGCCGATATCGTCGTCCTGACGGAGCCATTGGAGACGGGAGAACCAGAGAAGTGAGACGGGATCCGAAAGTGGCCGCGATAGTCGCAGAGTTGGTCGGTGTCTGGGAAGGCGAGGGAGAGGGTGAGTACCCGACGATCGACTCGTTCCACTATCGCGAGGTCACCGAGTTCGTGGAGCGAGACGACCATCCCGACCTCCGCTTCGACCAGCGGACCTGGAAGAACATCGACGACAACGAAATCGTGTCCCACTGGGAGACAGGTCTGCTGCGGATCTCCGGTGACGGGACCGCCCGTATCCACAACGCCCAGCCGGGGCGGGTCGAGACCATGCTGGGCAACTGGTCCGGCGACCGCCCCACCTGGGACCTGTCGTTCGCGTCGACCGGTTTCGCCGGAGACGATCGGGTGGTCACCGCCACCAGGACGTTTCGTCTCCAACCCGGCGAGCTCACCTATGAGATGCACATGGAGACCGTCGCCACCGGTGAGCTGTCGATCCATCTGCGGGGGCGGCTGCGACGCCGCGGGTCGGGCAATGCCGGATGACCCGGACCCAAGAGCCGAACCGGTACGGAGTCGGCGACGTCATCGCCACACCCTGGCGTCGGGCCACTGGACGGACGAGGACACCGCCACGCTGGTCGAACACATCAGGCGGTAGCTCCCCTCGGCTACTCCTCCAGATCGTCGCGGGGTAGAGCGGCCCGCTCGACCTGGTGCATCTCGGTCGTGGTGGGAAACGACCGCTCCCACCCGGACCGCTCCACCACCCGACGGGTGAGGAGACGCCACGGGTTGGGCTCGGATGGGGGCACCTCGCGTAACAGCTCAGGGACCAGCTTGGCCCAGCCCACCGCACGGAGGGCGAACACCATCACCATGCCGGTGACGGCCACTATGCCCACCGCCGCGAGCAGCACCACGGCGCGGGGCAGGTCGAGGGCGAAGAAGTCACGGAGGAACGAGGTGCCCATGGCCAGCACCAGCAGGGCGGCCATCGTGGCGATGAGACCCTTTTTCCAGGGGACGAGGGGACGGGCGACGATGCCGAGGGCGAAGAGCCCGATGGCGGCGAGAATGAGCGTGGCGGTGGTGCGCGACTCGGTGATGGTCGAGCCCTCCAGGTCGGAGAGCCAGTAGCCGGTGAAAGTGGCCAGCGTGGCGACAGCCCCCACGGGAAGGGCGAACTTCAGCACCCGTTGCACGAACCCGGGCCGGGCACGGCGTCGGGAGGGAGCCAGGGCAAGGAAGAAAGAGGGGATGCCCACGGTGAGACTCCCCACCAATGTCAGGTGGCGGGGAAGGAAGGGGAAGGGGAGATTGGACAGGACGATGGCGAGTGAGAGCCCGAGGGCGTAGACCGCGCTGGTGATGAACAGGTTGGCCACCCGTTCGATGTTGGAGGTGACTCTCCTCCCCTCACCAACGATCTCGGGGAGGGTGGCGAACCTGCCGTCGATGAGCACCAGCTGCGCCACCGCCCGCGAGGCAGGTGCACCGCTGCCGATGGCGATGCCGATGTCGGAGTCCTTCAGCGCCAGCACGTCGTTGACCCCGTCGCCGGCCATGGCCACTACGTGGCCCCGCGACTGAAGGGCCCGGATCATCGCCCGTTTCTGCGCCGGGTCGACCCGGCCGAAGACCGTGCTCATCTCCATCAGATCGGCCAGCTCGGCGGCGTCGGTGGGAAGGAGACGGGCGTCGACAGGTTCGGACCAGCCATCGAGCCCGACCTGGCCGGCGACTGCCGCCACCGTGTCGGGATGGTCCCCGGAGATGACCTTGACCCTCACCCCCTGCTCTGCGAAGTAGCGAAGCGTTTCGGCGGCGTCGGGCCGCACCTGGTCGGCCAGCACCACCAGGGCAACTGGCTCCAGGTCGCGAGGCAGCCGGGTCGCTTCGAGAGGGGTGGAGCCGACAGCCACCAGAACGGCACGGGCACCATCGGCCACCACCTCGGCGACCACCCGTTTCACCTGCTCGTCGACCGGGGCGACGACGTCGGGAGCACCCACCACCCACGTCTCCCCGCCGAAGAAGGTGACACCGCTCCATTTCCGCGCCGAAGAGAACGGCACCGATGTCTGCACACCCCAGCCCGGATTGTCGCCGAAGGCTGACCCGATCGCCGCCATGGTCACGTTGGGATGGCTCTCCGACGCCGCGAGAGCCGCCAGAGCCGGCGCCGGGTCACGATCCGAGAGTGGAATCAGCGCCTCGACGGCGAGGTGGCCTTCGGTGAGGGTGCCGGTCTTGTCGAAGCACACCGTGTCGACTCGCGCCAGGCCTTCGATGGCGGGAAGCTCCTGGACCAGGACGTTGAGTCTTCCCAGACGGATCACCCCGACGGCGAACGCGACCGAGGCGAGGAGCACCAGACCCTGGGGAACCATCGCCACACCGGCGGCCACCGCCCCACCGAGACCCTGGATGAAGGTCCCGTCCGAGCGCATGGCACTCCACACCAGGAGGGCGCCCATGGGGACGACCACCCAGCTGACGATTCCCAGGATGGAGTCGATGCCGTCTCGCAGCTCGGAACGGACCAGGGAGAAACGCTTGGCGGCATGGGCGAGACGGGCGGCGTATGCCTGGTCTCCAACCCTGGTCGCCCGGTAACGACCGGCACCGGCGGCCACGAAGCTGCCCGACAGGCACTCGTGTCCGGGTTCTTTGTGCACCGGATCGGACTCTCCGGTGAGCAGCGACTCGTCGATCTCGAGACCCGATGAGGAAACCACCTCCCCGTCGACTACCAACTGGTCGCCGGAGCGGAGGTCGATCAGGTCGTCCACAACCACCCGGTCGACGGGTTGTTCGCTGACTCGGCCAGAGCGGACCACCCTCACCTTGGGCGCCGCCACCACCTCGAGCCGGTCGAGGGTCTTCTTCGCCCGCAGCTCCTGGACGATGCCGATGGCGGAGTTGGTGACCAGGACGATCCCGAACAGGGCATCGCGTGGCTCGCGCAGCACGATGAGGACGACGAGCAGCAGCACCCCGAGCAGGATGTTGAACCGGGTGACCACATTGGCGCGGACTATCTCCCCGGTGGTGCGGCTGGGACGTTCGGTGACCGTGTTCACCTGCCCTGCCCGAACCCGCTCGCGAACCTCGGCTGTGGTGAGCCCGCTTTCAGGCGAGGCCAACTCGAGGTTTGTCATCTTCCGGTCAGCTTAAGGGGCCGTTCAGAGCGGTGGTAGGCACTCGGGCTGATCGGATCGATCACTCATCGGCAGCGATGGCCTCGAGGATGAGCCGCGCCAGATCTGCGGGCTTTGTGAACTGGGGCCAGTGCCCAGTGGGCAGGTCGACGTAGGTGACGTCGTCGATCCTCTTGAACTCGCGCACCGGCTCGAGATCGTCGTCGATCCACTTCCGGAGGGTCTCAGAGCTGAACTCGGGGCAGATCATGGTGACCGGCACCTCGTAGCGGCGTTCGTCGGAGAGACGCTGTGGGTCATTGGCCACCGACGCCGGTGATGGAATGGCCCGCTCCCGGAAACTCACCAGTGCCGCCTCGTCGAGATCCTCCAAGTCTGCGGTGTCGAACTCGGACCAGTCGAAAAGGGGGATCTCGCCGTTCTCGGAGGGGAACTCGGAAACCGAACCGTCGCCATCGGGGAAACCGCCGACGTAGATGGCTCGAACGACCCGTTCGGGTCGGGCGTCGACCGCGGCATAGGCCAGACCGGCCCCCATCGAGTGGCCAACCACCGCCACAGGGCCATCGACTGCGTCGATCGCCGCCACAACGGCTTCGACACACTGCTCACGGGTCACCCCGGATCGGTCGGCGTCCCTCGACTCCATGCCGGGGAGGGTGATGGGATGGGCTCGGTGACCGGCCCTTTCCAGATGCGGGATGACCCCGTCCCATGAGGAGGCGTCGAGCCACAGCCCGGGAATCAGGATGACCTCCACCGTGATCCTTTCTCTCCATCGGTTGCCGCGTCGGCGGTAGCTGCATTACGATCGAGATTTCTCGATCATTGGAAGGTACTGGACCGATCGAAAAATGTCGAACGATCAACAGATACCGGACTACGACCTGGAGGAGGGACGTGTCGTCACCTCTCCTCAGGAGCTACGGGCCATGGGTCACCGGGTACGGAGCAGGATCCTCGATCTCCTCCTCGACCGGGCGGCAACGGTCAAAGAGCTGGCCGCGGCCATCGGCCGCCCACCAAGCACCGTCGCCTACCACGTCGGGGTGCTCGTCGACGCCGGGATGCTCAAAGTGGTGAAGACCAGGAAGGTCCGAGCCGTCGAGGAGCGGTTCTATGGCCGGACGGCGCGTATCTTCTACGTCGGGGAGATCGAGCCCGAACTCGCCGCCGAGCTCCCCAACCTCCTCGCCGTCGCCGCCGCCAACTCCCGCCCGGCCCACGAGGCCGACCAGTTGCGAGCGGTGCTGCGAAGGGCCCGCATCCCCAGAGAACGCGCCGGGGAGTTCTGGGAGCGCGTCATCGAACTCGTTCAGGAGTTCGGCCAGATCCCCCGCTCCGGTGACGTGGTCTACGCCTTCGCCGCCGGGCTCTATCCCAACGACTACCCGACCCTCCCGGACAGGGACGACGCAGAGACTGCTCGGGTCGCGGGCCAAACAGAGCCACCGATCAGCCAGTCTTGAGAGCCACGATCTCGCCGAACTCGATTGGGCCACTCAGTCCGGCATCGAAGAACGATCGACCCAACTCAGTGAGATCGATGCCGTCATGGGTGATCGAGAGCATCGTTCCCACGAGGCGGGCGGTGCCGATGTCGGCAATGGCGACGGCATGCACCGCCTCGAATCCGGCAGCCGCCATGGCCGAGGTCGACTCCGGAATCGTCTTGGTGCGGACACACCCCCAGTGCCGGTCGAATCGCTCCATGGCAACGGTCTCGTCGGCCGAGAGCGGGCCCTTCTTCGTGAACACGTCCTTGACATAGAGACTGCCGCCCGGCTCCAGGACCCGGTATGCCTCCCGATAGGTGGCCACCAGGTCGGTGGCATAGCCGGTGCTCTCCAAGAACAGCACCTTGTCGAACTTCGCCGACCTAAACGGGAGCGTCTGGTAGTCGGCGACGTGCACCCTCACACGATCCGCGAGACCGTCCTCGACTATCCGACGACGGGCGATCGCCGCCTGCCGGCTCGAGTTGGTGACACAGTCGACGACCACCGCAGGGAAGTGGTGGGCGATGATGGTCGCAGGTCCGGCCACGCCGCAACCTGCGTCGAGCACGCGTTGGCCATCGCGCAGCCCTGCTCGCTCAGCGAGAGCCAACACGGAACGTTCCGGCACCTCGCGTGGCGGGTCACCGGTGCGGAGGATCCCCGCCTGGAACACGGGCCCGGAGCCAGCGAGGAACAACTCCGTCCAACGGTCGTAGAAGGATCCGGGGTCGAGATCGGTCCCGCTCAACCCCACTTGGCGTCGTCGAGATCACCGATGAGCGCGTCGATGGCATCGTCGACTCGATCTGCGTCGAGATTGGACAACGCCTCGAGCTGGTCGTCGTCGAGGTCGTAACCCTCGGCTGCGACCAAACCACGTGGGTCGGTGAGTAAGCGACGTCTGAACTCTGGGTCCTGGACGGCTCGTCCGATCAATTCCGGCGGAAGCTGATCCATTGCCTGCCCCTTTCTCTACGGCGCGGGAACCATACGCTCATCGGGCGAGTCCGGCCGACTCGCCGCTCTCCCCCTCTCCGAAGAGGATCCCGAACATTCGCCCGGCGGCACGGTCGATGACCGACTGACGAGACGCCACCCAGCGTCTCACGTTCACCACACCAAGGTCATCCGCGATCTCCGCGGCGGCATCCGACTCCAGCCGGATCTCGGCGACCACGTCGTCCCATCCGGAGATCATCCCGCGCCGGAGGGCGCGACCCCCGTCCAACCCACCCAACCGTCTCACCATCCAGGTCAGGTTCCCCGACTCGAGGTCGTCGGGGGCGTCGATGAAGTCGTCGAAGAGCTGAGTGGCTGTGTTGATGTGGCGAACCATCCTGGCGAATCGATCGACCATCTCCCACCGGCCGGTCATCACCAGGACGGCGTCGCCGGGGATCTCCAATGGCTGGGAGCGGTTCAGCACCCGATCGAAATCGTCCCGCTCGTATCGAGCGGCGGCTCGATGCAGGTCACGCTCCACCAACATCGCCTCCCCGTAGCCGCGCCAGAGATCCTCATACCTCACCCAGAAGCGCCGATCGGTGACGAGGGGAGCCAACAGGGCGTGGTGACGGGCTCGAAAGACGCCGGAGAGGATCATCGCCGCACCCGGGTCCTCCCATGCGCCATCGAAATAGTCGTCTTCGGCTCTCACCGAGAGGTAGCCGAAGAGACTCGCCTCGCAGATGTCGACAAGGGCCCGCTCGTCGATCCGCGGTTCCAGCTGCCCGGAAGTGGCGAGCCAGATGGGAAGCTCGAAGAGCGGGTGACCGAGTGGGTTGGAGTGAGGCCCGTCGGCATCGTTCACCGGCCGATACCCATGTCTGTCCAGCAGCGACCCGGCATGGCGGCCCAGCTCCCCTCCCAGATTCGAAACCAGGTTCTCGACCCGCGCCAGGACGGCGTGCCCCCGCTCGTCGGGGAGCCAATCAATGACTTCCGGCACCCGGCGAACCCTACAAGGACGCTTAGAGTCCGGGCTGTCGGCTAGCTTTCCGACGCGGGAGCGGTCAGCTCCCAGGGGGTTCCATGGCCACAGATCCGACGGTGTTCCAGAGCTTCATACCTGCCCAGCTAGTCCGTTGGGCAGATGGACAGCCAGCCGTTGCCGAGGAGCCGATCAGCGAGCACAGGGACATGGTCACCTGGTTCGCCGACCTCTCCAACTTCTCACAGCTGACCCATGAGTTCACCGAGCGAGAACGCGCCGGCCCAGAGCTCCTCGGCCAGCTGCTCGACCAGGTGTTCGGGACCATCATCGAAAAGGTGACCCTCCACGGTGGCGAGGTCCTCGAATTCGCCGGAGACTCTGTGCTCGCCACCTGGGAGGTGGGCAGTTCGATGGGCCTCGCGGAGACGGTCGCACACGCGGGCCGTTGCGGTCTCGAGGTCCTCGATCTCGACCTGCCGGAGGTATACGACGAGCTGGCACCGCTCGAGCTGAGAGTCGGGATCGGCTCGGGAACCGGAGTTCTGACGGCTGTGGGAGGTATCGGGCACCGCTGGCACTTCTTCATAGCGGGGTCACCGGTGGCTCAGATGGGGCGGGCCAGCAACCTGGCCAAGCCCGGCGAAGTGATCCTGTCACCCGAGGCGGCCGCGGCGGCACGCAATCTGGTTCGGGGGCGCATGGACCGAGACGGGAATCTCAGGCTCGGCGAGGTCGACGATCTCGGACCACCGCCGCAGCAGGACCAAGTCGAGTTGACTCCCGACCTCAGCCAAACGCTGAGCCGGTTTCTCGCCAAACCGGTCCTGGGTCGCATCGATGCCGGGCAAAGCGACTGGCTAGCCGAGTTCCGCCAGGTGACCTCACTCTTCGTCAACCTCCCCGAGCTCGACCCGTCATCGGCTTCCACGATGGATATCGTCCAAGACGTCGTCGCCGCCACCCAGAGCACGCTCGAGACCTACGAAGGGACCTTGAGCCGGATTCTCAACGACGACAAGGGGATCACGTTGTTCGCAACGTTTGGCCTCCCCCCCTTCGCCCACGAGGAGGACGCATACCTGGCGGTGCAGTCAGCCGAGGAGATCCAAGGGACCATCACCGAGATGAAGCTCCAGTACGGGATCGGGATCGCCACCGGCCGGGCCTTCTGTGGCGCCTACGGAAGCCCGGCACGACGGGAGTACACCACCCTCGGCCAGGAAGTGAACCTGGCCGCACGTCTGATGCAGAGCGCCAGGTTCGAGATTCTCTGCGATCAAGCCACGGTGCGTGCGGCAAGGCGAATGGAGTTCCACCCTCTGGAGTCGAGACGGCTCCACGGCTGGGATGAGCCCGTTCCCGTCTTCCGTCCCCTCTGGGAGAAGACGGGGAGGCTCGAGGACCATGAGACCCCCAAGCTGATCGGCCGGGAGAGCGAGCAGCTCCACCTCACGGCATGGCTCGGAGCATTGGTCCGGGCAAGGAGCTCGTCGGTGGTCGTGGTGGAAGGGGAAGCAGGCATCGGCAAATCGGCCCTGGCCGACGAATTGGTGCGCAGCGCGTCGGCCTTCGACGTCCAAACGCTCACCGGAGCCGCCCTCCCGGTTGCACAGTCTCCCTACCAAGCATGGCAGGACGTGATCAGCCGGGTGTTGGGGCTCTCGGAGGTGCGATCGCTGCGAAGACGTCAAGAGATCGTCCGGGAACACTTCGCCAAATGGCCCCAGTTCTCGGAGTGGGAGGCCCTGCTCAACTCCGTTCTCGACCTCCAGTTCCCCGAGACACCATCCACTCGCGGCATGTCGGGAACCAACCGCCGGGACTCCACAGCCGAGCTCCTCGTGGCCATCCTCGGTGAGGCGGCGACCAAGGCGCCACTGCTGATCGTGCTCGACGACGTCCACTGGTTCGACTCCGCTTCCTGGGCTCTCACCCTGGCTGCGGCGCGGAAGGTGAGCCCCATGCTCTTGGTCTTGCTGACCCGACCCACGCCGCACCGTAGCGAGCAAATGGAGGAGCTCTCCGACATCGGGACGTCGGCGCGGCTGGCCCTCCAACCGCTCGGCGAGAAGGAGACCCTCGAGCTGGCCCGGGACAAGCTGTCGGCCGACGATCTCGACGACATGCTGGCCAAGGTGATCATCGATGCCGCGGAGGGCGTCCCGTTCTTCGTCGAGGAGCTGGCAATGTCCCTCCGCGCAACCGGCGCCATCGAGATCGAACGCGGTGTGGCCAGGTTGCGCAGCCCGGCGGACGAGCTCAGCGTGCCCCACAGTCTTAGCAGCGTCGTGCTGAGCCGGATCGACGGGCTCAGCCCGGAGCTGCAGTTGACGCTGAAGGTGGCCAGTGTCATCGGGAGAGGCTTCGACTCCCGGATCCTCCAAGCGGTGCATCCCAACCACACCGACGTCGGCGAGTTGGAGAGCCATCTCGCCGAGCTGAAAACACTCGACCTGATCCACGAGTCGGCTCCGGGCTCATTCGACTTCAGACATGCCCTGACCCGGGAGACCGCCTACGACCTCCTCTTGTTCGACCAGCGGAGAAGGATCCATTCCAGTGTCGCCACCTATCTGGAGACAATGCCCGACGAGCCCGGCGAGCCGCTGTACAACCTCCTCGCCTACCACTGGGACCGGGGCGCGGACCTGTCCAAGGCGCTCGGCTACTACGAGAAGAGCGGGGCGAGCGCGCTCCGTAAAGGCGCAAACCGGGAAGCGATCGAGGCCCATTCGAGATCCCTGGAGCTGGTCGGTCAGCACCCGGAGATCTTCCCGGACGTGGATCGGCTGCGTCAGAGCCAGTGGCAGTTCGAGATCGGACAGGCATACGAGGCGATGGCCAGCTTCGGCGACGCCGAGAGGTCCTTGTACGACGCACTCGAGTTGACCGGTTTCCATGTCACCACGTCGACGGCCGGCCGGATCACCCGTCTGGTCTGGGAGGCGCTGAAACAGGTAGGTCACATCGTGGCGCCGATGGCGGTCCGCACTCCAGCGGACGAGAGGGAGAAGACACGTCTCGGTCAGGCATCGCGGATCGCCGCCCTCATCGGGGAGGTCTACTTCTTCACCGGCGACCTCACCGGCTTCCCGGTGCTCAACCTCGTCGCCATCAACCTCGGGGAGAAGTCCGGCGAGCCTCTGGTCGCCGGGCTCGCCTACAGCAGCATGGGCTACCTCGTAGGCACCTTGAGGATGCGACGCCTCTCCGACCGCTACTTCCGTCTCGCACGTGAGGCCGAGCACCTGGAGACCCGGGAGCGGTGGATGCCGACACCCTATGTGCTCGAGGTCGACGAGATGAGGCCAGGGCATTTGATCGCCGCTGGTCTCGCCGAGAGCGTCCTCGCTCTGACATTCGATGAGTGGTCGAGGGCACGTGCCATCGTCACCGAGGCCCTGGAGCGATGCGAGCGACTCGGTGACAAGTACTCGGCCGGAATCGCACTGGCGGTGCGCGGGTTCGTCGGTTATTGCTCGGGGGACATCGACGAGGCACAACACGACTACACAGAGCTGCTGTTGTCGGCCCGGCAGCGAGCCAATCGGGAGCACGAGGCCTGGGCGACCTCCTTCGTCACCCCGCTGCTGCTCGCCAAGGACCGACTCGACGAAGCTTCGGAGATGGCAGACGCGGCCGCCGGCATACTCGACCAGGCGGACCCCCTGACGGTACCCGTGATCCACGGCACCAGGGCCCAGGTCCTGGTGAGGCAGGGTCGAATGACGGAAGCCCGTGCCAGTGCGGCGGAGGCGCTGAACACGATCGGTGGCCGGCCCATATTCATCTACCTGGCCGGGTTCGCCGGGATGTTGGACACTCTTCTCACACTCTGGGGGAGTGACCCTGACCCCGGCGGCAGCGACGCCAGGGAACTGGCCCGGATGAGCAGACAAGGTCTCCGTAAGATGAGGGGGTTCGCCAGGGTATTGCCCTTCGCTCGCCCCAAGTATTGGCTGTTCAGAGGTCGTGCCGACGCCCTGGGGAAGACGAGCAGACGCGCCCGCCGCTCTCTTCGCAAGGGCCTCAATCTCGCCCGGAAGAGCGGGTTCACCTGGGACGAAGGCCACCTGCACCTGGAGTTGGCCCGACTACTCAGAGCCGACGATCCGGCGAGAGCGGGTCATCTCAGCGAGGCGGCCCGCTGTTTCGAGGACGTCGGCAGCCGTCACGACCTCGAACTGGTGTCAGACCTCGCCGAGGGGAAGTCACCGGGACTCAGATCGCCCTGAGGCGAGGGCTCCCCGATCGACGATCTATCGATGTATCGAAAAGTGAGAGTGGACGATCTTCCAGTCGCCACCCTTCTGCTCGTGGTCGTCTTCTGAGAAGTTCTCGTAGCGGAGAACCACCGTCCACGAAGTCTCCCGATGATATGACCCGTCGACACTGAGATCACCGGTTGCAGACCACCACGCCGCATCGCCGATCCGGTTGGCTTCGACGACCTCCAACTGCTCCAGCAGTGAGCCGCCGATACTCTTGGCGACGCTGCGTCGGCGCTCCAACTCCCGCTCCAATCTGCCTAGAGCCCTCTCTCTCCCTATCCAGTGATCGCGCTGTTCGCTGCCGAGAACCACGACCGAGTCGTCGAGTTGCGCGTTGAAGGCCTCCTCGTCACCCGCTACATATGCCTGTGCCGCAGCGCGAATCGTCTCTTCGGGCGTTTCCGCCATAGTGCCTCCCTTGAAGTGTCGCGGACACTACTCCGCAGCCGCCGGGCATTGACGGCGAACCCAACCGAGCGCGGGCCGGTCAGCCGTACGCTCCATCCGCCGTCATCACCGTGTCGGCCTCATGCAACTCCTCACATTGCCAGTACAAGTCGGCAATGGTCGTCTCCAGGCTCTTCGCCTCGTCCTCGAGGCCGTTGGAGTCGAGCGCACCGGCAATGGCGGCGAGCCGCTTCATCACCGTCTGAATGCTACGGGTGGGTGTCGATGTCACGATTCTCATGGTCTTGGTCTCTCGCCGGGTGAGTCGGTGTACCCGACCCCAACGGACGACAAACGCGACGATCGGGACCGAGGACAGAACCTGTCCTGGATTCCACCTAGTCTCGCAAGGGATGACCGCACGGATCGAGATCGGCACCTGCTCGTGGACCGACCCAACGTTGACCGACAACACCTCGTTCTACCCGTCCACCGACATGAGCGCGGAGGAGCGTCTCGGCTTCTACGCTGAGCACTTCCCCGTCGTCGAAGTCGACTCGACCTACTACGGCCCACCTTCGGAACGGGTCGCCGGGTTGTGGGTGGAGAGGACGCCGGACCACTTCACCTTCGACATCAAGGCGTTCCGACTCCTCACCCAGCACCCGACTCCCCCGAAGTCGTTGTGGAAAGACGTGAGGGAGAAGCTGCCCGAAGAGATGAAGGAGAAACGCAACGTCTACATGCGCGACCTGCCCCGCGACCTCCAGCAGGAGGCCGCCCAGGCGTTCCGGGAGGCACTCAT
>Ga0214469_1000240_pt1 | contig 18141 bp, 14 predicted proteins | sample RVTome_10_FD_187340 | JGI IMG/M metagenome (GOLD analysis project Ga0214469, IMG submission 187340) | Soil microbial communities from uranium-contaminated site in the Upper Colorado River Basin, Wyoming, United States - RVT153D57 HiSeq ... | reverse complement strand
TCGTGACCTGGGCGGTCGGCCACCTCGTGCAGCTCGCCGAGCCCGACGAGTACGACCCCAAGTACAAGAAGTGGCGCATGGCCGACCTGCCGATCGTGCCGGACGAGTTCCGGCTGGTGGTGCGCGACGAGCGCTCGAAGAAGCAGTTCAGCGTGATCAACAAGTTGCTCAAGCGCTCGGACGTCGACGAAGTCGTCAACGCCTGCGACGCCGGCCGCGAGGGCGAGCTGATCTTCGCGTGGACCTACGAGAAGGCGGCAGCCGACAAGCCGGTCGAGCGACTGTGGCTGTCGTCGATGACCTCGTCGGCGATCAGGCAGGCGTTCGGCGCGCTGCGGCCCGCGACGGAGTTCGCGCGGCTCGAGGAGGCCGCCCGCTCGCGCTCGGAGGCCGACTGGATCGTCGGCATGAACTCGACCCGCGCGGCCACGATCCGGCTGCGGTCCTCGTTCGACGGCGCCGTCTCGCTCGGCCGGGTGCAGACCCCGACGTTGGCCATCCTCGCCCGCCGGGAGGAGGAGATCCGCGCGTTCGTGCCGGAGCCGTACTGGCTCGTCGACGCCAGCTTCGAGCCGTCGGCCGGCGAGCCGGGGCGCCGCTACCAGGGCCGCTACCACGCCGGGTCGCAGCCGCGGCTGAAGACCGCCGAGGAGGCGGAGGCGGTCGTCGCCGCCACGCGCGAGCGGCCGGGCGAGATCACCAAGCTCGAGACGTCGACCAAGAAGGAGCGCCCGCCGCTCCTGTACGACCTGACCTCGCTGCAGCGCGACGCCAACACGCGCTTCGGCTACTCCGCGCGGCGCACGCTGGCCGCCGCCCAGCGGCTCTACGAGGACCACAAGGCGCTCACCTATCCGCGAACCAACTCCCGCTTCCTTCCCGGCGACATGGTCGGCGAGCTCAAGCCGATCGCATCGCTGGTGGGCAGCCACCGCGAGTACGCGCGGGCGGCGGAGTACGTGACCGGGCTGGACGTGCTGCCGCTCGGCCGGGTGGTCAACGACGCCAAGGTCACCGACCACCACGCGATCATCCCGACGCGGAGCGACCACCGGGTGGACAAGATGAGCGACGACGACCGGCGCGTTTACGACATGGTCGTGCGCCGCTTCCTCGCCGTCTTCCATCCGGATGCGGTGTTCGAGAACACGCGGCTCGAGACGACGGTGGCCGAGCACGTGTTCCGCACGCGCGGCCGCGTGCTCGTCGTGCCCGGCTGGCGCGGCGTCTACGGCGAGGGGCTGTCCGACGGATCGGCGGCGGACGACGACGACGGCGGCGACCAGCAGCTCCCCAAGCTCGAGCAGGGCGAGGACGTCCGCACGCTCGACGTCGAGTCCCTGGAGAAGGTCACCAAGCCGCCGCGCCGCTACTCGGACGCGTCGCTGCTGGCCGCCATGGAGACGGCCGGAAAGCTCGTCGACGACGACGAGCTGCGCGAGGCGATGAAGGACTCCGGGATCGGCACGCCCGCCACGCGCGCGGCGATCATCGAGCGGCTGATCGACGTCGGCTACGTCGAGCGGGAAGGCCGCTCGCTGGTGGCGACCGAGAAGGGCACCAACGTCATCAAGTTCCTCGGCGAGCACGCGCTGACGTCGCCGTCGCTGACCGGCGACTGGGAGCACCGGCTCGGGCGGATCGAGGAGGGCGAGGAGTCGCGCCAGCGCTTCATGCACGACATCGCGGCGTTCGCTCGCGAGACGGTCGGCGTGCTCGACGCGAAGCTGAAGGAGGTCCGCGTCCCGCGGGCCAATCTCGGGCCCTGCCCGGTCTGTGGGCGCGACATCGTCGAGAACCGCAAGGGCTTCTCGTGCTGGTCGCGCGAGGACCCGGGCTGCGGGTTCGTGATCTGGAAGTCGAAGGCCGGCAAGATGCTGCCGGCGACCGTGGCGCGCGAGCTGATCGCGCGCGGACGCACCGAGAAGGCCGTCACGGGCTTCAAGGGGCGCTCGGGCCGCTCGTTCCGCGCCCGGCTGGCGCTGATGCAGACCGAGGACGGCAAGTGGCGCGTCGAGTTCGACGAGCCGTGGGCGCGCGAGGGCGCCAAGCCGCCCGAGGGCGAGGAGCAGGCCGGCGAGGAGTCGGCGGCTCAGGCCGCCTAGCCAGTGCCCTGAACCGGAGGTGGCGGTGGCACTCGGCCGCCTGCGGCGGGTCCGGGAACGTCAACTGCGGCGGGGTAGGGCGCAGTCGCCGTTCCGGCGCCACGCGCCCTGGCCGCGGCTGAGACCCCGTGTAACGAACCGGACTACGGAGCGTCGCGCAGGTCCGAGCTCAGACCGAGGGCTCGCTGTGGCGCGCCGGGGCCTCGGGCGCCTGCTCGACCGCGGAGCTGGTGCGGCGGCCGGTGATCGTGCGCCAGAACGCGGCGCAGCCGGCGGCGACGGTGGCGAAGAGGCCCATGGGGCGCGACTCGACGAGCACCGCATCGACCTCGGGCACGGCCGCGCCGCCCTCCTTGCTCCAGGCGACATAGAGGTCCTCGCTGCCGACGATCTCGGCGACGTTGGCGGCCAGGACGAGATCGGCGTCCGTGTGGTCGATCGGCAGGTGAAGATGCGGCATCTCGGAGGCTCCCGTCGCGTTCTAGTCCGAGTAACGGCACCCAGCCTCGCAACTTGAGGCACAAACGGCTCCCGTACATCCGTCCAGTCCTGCAGGAATCCACGCTGCGAGCGTCGTGCGGGGTCAGGACGTCTGGTCCGCGCGCGACCCTGTGGGGCCCGATGTCGCTCACGCTCATCACCGGACCGGCCAACGCGGCCAAGGCGGGCGCCGTGCTCGAGCGCTTCCGGGCGGCGCTGTCGCGCGAGCCGGTGCTCGTCGTGCCGACCCCCGCCGACGCCGAGCACTACCAGCGCGAGCTGGCCGCCGAGGGCATCGTGCTCGGGGCCCAGGTGGTGACGTTCTCGCGGCTGGTCCGCGCGATCGCCGAGGCGACGGGCGTGCGCCCGCGTGTGCTCGGGCCGGTCGCGCGCGAGCGCGTGGTGCGGCTGGCGGTTGCCGACGTGCGGCTCGACGTGCTGGCGCGCTCGGCGGAAGCGCCCGGGTTCGCGGTGGCCGCCGGTGCGCTGTTCGCGGAGCTGGGCCGGTCGCTGGTCGGTCCGGCGCGCTTCGTGCGCGCCGTGCGGGGCTGGGAGGACGCGCCCGCGCACGCGGGCGAGCTCGCGGCGCTGTTCTCGGCATACCACCGGCGTCTCGAGCGCCTCGGCGTCGTCGACCGCGAAGGCCTCGCGCGCGCGGCGCTCGACGCGCTGCGCGAGCGGCCGGCCGCGTGGGGCGCCCGGCCCGTGTTCCTGTACGGGTTCGACGACCTGACGCCGCTGCAGCTCGACGCCGTCGAGACCCTCGCGCGGCATGCGGACGTGTGCGTCGCGCTCGCCTACGAGCCGGGCCGGGCCGCCTTCGCCGGCCGGGCGGCGACGGTCGAGCTGCTCAAGCCGCTGGCCGAGCGGCACGAGCTGCTCGACGACCGCTCGGAGCACTACGCGCCGGCGGCGCGTGCGGCCCTGCACCACCTCGAGCGCGGGCTGTTCGAGCCGGGCGCGGGCCGGCTGGCGCCGAACGGCGCGGTGCGGCTGCTGGAGGCCGGCGGGGAGCGCGCCGAGGCCGAGCTCGTCGCCGCCGAGGTGCTCGAGCTGACCGGCGCCGGCGTGCTGCCGGAGGACATCGCGGTGCTCGTGCGGGGCGGCGCCGGCGAGGCCGAGGTGCTGGGCCAGGTGCTCGAGGCCTACGGCGTCGCGATCAGCATGGAGCGGCGCATCGCGCTCGCTCGCACGCGGCTCGGCGCAGGCGTCCTCGCCGCGGCCCGTGCCGCCCTGCCTGGCGGCACGGCGGGCGACCTGCTGACGTGGCTGCGGACGCCCGGGCGGCTCCCCGACCTCGACACGGCCGACCGCCTCGACGCCCGGGTCCGCCGGGCCGAGCTCAAGACCGCGGGCGAGGCGCGCCGGATGCTGGCGCGGCTCGAGGGCGACGGGCCGTCCGTGGTCGCTTCGCCGGTGCCGGGCCTGCTCGCCGCGCTCGACGCGCTCGCCGCGGCGGCCGCCGCCGGGTCCGAGGCTCTGCTCGACGCGGTCGTGGCGGAGGCCGACTCGATCTGGACGGCGCCGCATCGCCGCGCCGCGGCCGTGCTCGGGCCGGACGACGCCGCCGACGCGCGGGCGGCCGCCGCCATTCGCGCCGCGGCCGACGAGCTGTGCGATCCCGCGCTGGCCGGTGAGCCCGCCGAGCTGCTGGCCGCGCTCGGCGACGTGCCGGTGCGCGTGCCGGCGGTGCCCGGCGCCGTGCTCATCGCCGAGCCGCTCGCGATCCGCGCGCGGCGCTTCCGCGCGGTCTTCGTCTGCGGCCTCCAGGAGGGCGCGTTCCCGCGCCATCCCGTCCCGGAGCCGTTCCTCGACGACGCCGCGCGCACCGGCCTCGCACGCGCCAGCGGGCTCGTGCTCCCGCGCCACGAGGACGTCCTCGCGCGCGAGCGCTATCTCCTCTACGCGGCGGTCTCGCGCCCCGAGGAGGTCCTGTTCCTCTCGTTCCGGTCCTCCGACGAGGAGGGAGACCCCGCGCTGCCGTCGCCGTTCGTCGACGACGTGCGGGCGCTGTTCACCGACGAGCTGTGGGAGCGTCGCGGCCGGCGTCTGCTGGCCGAGGTCACCTGGCCGGCGGGCGCCGCGCCGACCCCGCACGAGCTCCGGCGTGCGCGTGCCGCCGCCGAGGACCGCCCGGAGCCGCCGCCGCTCGGCGCGCCGCAGACGGCGCCGGTGCTGGCGCTGCTCGCGGCGCGCGACACCGAGGCCGCGCGCGGACTCGAGACGTTCGCCGGCTGCGGCGTGCGCTGGCTGATCGAGAGCGTCCTGCGTCCGCAGCGGACCGAGCCGGACCCCGAGCCGATGCGGCGCGGCTCGATCGCCCACGCCGTGCTCGAGCAGACGCTGCGCCGCCTGCGCGAGCGCGCGGGGTCGGCGCGCCTCACCGAGGCGTCGCTGCCCGCCGCGCTCGAGGAGCTCGGAGCGGCGATGGCCGAGCTGCGCGCCACGGCCGCGGGCACGCGCGCCCGCGCGGCGCTGCGGGAGCTCGAGGTCGACCTGCGCCGCCTGCTGGCCGAGGAGGCGGCGTCGGGCGCCGGGCTCGAGCCGCGCTGGCTCGAGTGGGGCTTCGGAGGCGAGCGCGACGAGCACGGCCCGCTCCCGCTCGAGGAGACCGGTCTCGGCGTGACAGGTCGCGTCGACCGGATCGACGTCGACGCCGACGGGCGCGCGCTGGTGCGCGACTACAAGGGCCGCCGTGTGACCGCCGGCGCCCGCTGGGCGCGCGACAACAAGCTCCAGGTCGCCCTGTATGCGCTCGCGGTGCGCGACCTGCTGGGGCTCGAGACGGCCGGCGCGCTCTACCAGCCGGTCGGGGCCCGCGACGTCCGCCCTCGCGGCCTGGTGCGCGACGACGTTCCCGGCCGCTACGTCAACGGCGACGTGGTGAGTGTCGGCGAGCTCGACGCGGGCCTCCACGCGGCGCGCGAGATCGCCGCCCGGGCGGCGGCCGACCTGCGCGCGGGCCGGATCCGCGCATGCCCGGACGCCTGCACGCCGATGGGCGGCTGCGCGTACCCGGCGATCTGCCGCGCCGCGGAGGCGACCGCCGAGGAGGACGCGGCGTGACCGCGCTCGTCGCCGAGCCGGTCGCGGGCGTGCGCTTCACGTCCGAGCAGCGCGCGGCCGTCGAGGACCGGGCAGGGTCGGCGCTGCTCGCCGCGAGCGCGGGCTCCGGCAAGACCGCCGTGATGGTCGAGCGCTTCGTGGAGGCCGTGCTGCGCGACGGCGTCGCGGTCGGCTCGATCCTTGCGCTCACGTTCACCGAGAAGGCGGCCGGCGAGCTGCGCGAGCGGGTGCGGCGCCGGTTCACGGCGCTCGGCGAGGCCGAGCGGGCACGCGAGGCAGAGGCCGCGTGGATCGGCACGATCCACGGCTTCTGCGCCCGCGTGCTGCGTGCCCGGCCGCTGGCGGCCGGCCTCGACCCGCGCTTCGGCGTGCTCGACGAGCAGGCCGCGCGGCGGCTCGCCGAGCGCGCGTACGAGGACGCGCTCGAGCAGTGGGCGGTCGCGGGCGGCGCGCCGGCGCTGGACCTCGCCGCCGCCTACGGCCCGGGCCTGCGCGACGTCGTGCTCGACGCGCACGAGTCGCTGCGCAGCCGCGGCGAGGCCCACCCTCGGCTGCCGATCCCGCAGCAGCCGCCCCCGCCGGACCCCGCCGAGCTCCGTGCCGCCCGCTCCGTCGCGGCCGCGACGCTCGCCGGAGTGGCCGACGGCAAGAAGGTCGCGGCCGCGCGTGAGGCGCTCGACGCCTGCGACCGGCTCCTGGCGGCGTCCGCCCCGCCGGCGGCGGGGGACGGCGCTGCCGGCACGGCGCCCTGGCCGGGCGACCTCGACGCCGCGCGCCTGGGCGCGGGCGCCAAGGCGCTCGACGATCCGGCATGCGCCCGCTACCGCGAGGCGTGGGAGGCCCACCGGGGCGCCTGCGCGGACCACCACGCCCGCGACGCGCTGATCGTGATCGACGACCTGCTCGACCGCTTCGGCCGCGCGTTCGACGCCGCCAAGGCGCAGCGCGCGGCCGTCGACTTCTCCGACCTCGAGCTGCGCGTCCGCGACCTGCTCGCCGACCCGGCCGCCCGCCGCTCGTGGGCCGAGCGATTCGACCTGATCATGGTCGACGAGTTCCAGGACACGAACCGCCTCCAGCTCGACGTGCTCGAGGCGCTCGAGCGCGACAACCTGTTCGCGGTCGGCGACGAGTTCCAGTCGATCTACCGCTTCCGGCACGCCGACGTCACGATCTTCCGCGAACGCCGTGCACGCCTCGGCGAGGCCCGCGTACGTCGCCTGGCGCGCAACTTCCGCTCGCGCGAGGAGCTGCTCGACGTGCTCAACGGCGCGTTCGCGCCGGAGCTGGGCCAGGCCTTCGCGCCTCTGATCGCCGGCCTGCAGGACAGCGACGGCCCGCTCAGGCTCTTCGACCCGGACCCGGTCGCCGGCGCCCCCGCAGTCGAGCTGCTGGTCACCGACACGAAGGGCTGGGAGGACGAGGATCTCGGCCTCACGGGATTCGGCACGCAGCCGTGGCGGCGCGCCGAGGCGCGGCTCGTCGCGCACCGGCTTCGCGCGGAGATCGACGACGGGCGGCGACCCGGCGACGTGGTCGTGCTCGTCCGCGCCACCGGGTCGCTGCGGCTGCTCGAGCAGGCGCTCGAGGAGCAGGGGCTGCCGACCTACGTCGTCGGCGGGCGCGGCTACTGGTCGCAGGAGCAGGTCCGCGACGGGATCGCCTACCTCGCGGCGCTCGCCAACCCGCAGGACGAGGAGGCGCTGCTGGCGGTGCTCGCCTCGCCGTTCTGCGGTGTCGGCTCCGACGCGCTCGTGCTGCTCTCCCACGCCGGGCGCGAGAGCGGCCGCGGGCCGTACGCCACGCTGCGCGACGAGACGGCGTGGGCGGCCCCGCTGCCCGAGGACCAGCGCGCCCGGCTCGCGGAGTTCGCCCGCTTCTTCGCCGCTGAGCGCGCCCGCGCCGAGCGTGCGCCCGCCGAGGTGTTGCTGGAGCGCGCGGTCGTCGCCACCGGCTACGACCTCGCCGTGCTCGGGCGCTCCGGCGGCGAGCGGCGGCTCGCCAACCTGCGCAAGCTGATGCGCCTGGCGCGCGACTACGAGCGCGCCGAGGGGGCCGATCTGCGCGGCTTCATCGCCTTCGCGACCACGCAGGACCTGATCGAGGCGCGTGAAGGTGAGGCCGCGCTCGAGTCCGAGGGGCTCGACGCGGTGCGGCTGATGACGATCCACCGCGCCAAGGGCCTCGAGTTCCCGGTCGTCTGCCTCGCCGACCTCGGCCGCGCGGCCGGCGGCGCGCGCGACCGCCTGCTGCTGGGCGCCGACGGCTCGGTCGGCCTCAAGCTGGCCCCGATCGGCGGCGGCGAGCCCGTCCCGGCGCTGGCCTGGGAGCGCCTGGCGGAGGAGGAGCAGCGGGCGGAGGCCGAGGAGGAGCGGCGCCTGTTCTACGTCGCGATGACGCGCGCGTGCGACCGGCTGATCGTCTCCGGTGGGCTCGACCGCGAGAAGCTGCCCGCGCCGCGCCCCGGCGGACCGCCGATCGACTGGATCACGCGCGCCCTCACGGACGACCCGGCGGCCGCCCTCGCGGCGCCCGAGACGGTAGTGACGCGCCCCTTCGGCGGCCGGTCGGCGCGCCTGCTCTGCCGGGTCAACGCGCCCGCGACGCTCGGGGCCGTCCTCCCGCAGGCCGCCATGAGCCCGGCCGGCCGGCCACGCGTCGGGGCGCCGGGCACGGCGCTGCCGGATCGGCCGGCCGTCCTGCCCGACCCGCCTGTCCGTGCTCGCCCGGCCCCGCAGCGCCTGTCGTACAGCTCGCTCGGCGCCTACGGCCGCTGCGGCTACCGCTTCTACCTCGAGCGCGTGCTGCGGCTCCCGCGCGTGGCGCCGCCGCCCGAGCTTGCGGCGGGCGGCGAGGCCGTGCCCGCGGCCGGGATCGACCCGCGCGTGCGCGGCTCGCTCGTCCACGCCCTGCTCGAGGACCTCGACTTCGCCCGCCCGGAGGTGCCGACGGCCGACCGTGTGCGGGAACTGGCGGCCGCGTGGGAGGTCGAGATCGCGGGCGACGAGGTCGAGGACGTCCGCGGCCTCGTCGCCGCCTTCGCCTCCTCGCCGCTGTGCGCCCGGCTCGCCGCCGCCCGCCGGACCCGCCGCGAGGCGCCGTTCTCGTTCGGGCTCGAGCCCGGCGGCGGCGGCCCGCTCGTCAACGGCTTCCTCGACGCCGTCGCCGTCGAGCCCGACGGCGGCGTGCTGATCGTCGACTACAAGTCCGACCGCCTCGAGGGCGCGGAGCCGGCGGACGTCGTGGCGCGCGACTACGCGACGCAGCAGATCGTCTACGCGCTCGCCGCGCTGCGCGACGGCGCTCCCCGCGCCGAGGTCGCCTACTGCTTCCTCGAGCGCCCCGCCGAGCCCGTCGCGGCCGCGTTCGAGGCCGCCGACGCGCCTGCGCTCGCCGAGCGGCTCCACGGCCTCGCCCGTGGCGTGCTCGAGGCCCGCTACCCGGTCACCGACACCCCGCACCGCGAGCTGTGCGGCGACTGCCCCGGCCGCGCCGCGCTGTGCTCGTGGCCGGAGGAGGCGACCCTCCGCGCTCAGGGCGCCTCGTAGGGATCCTCGAAGAGCCGGATCGCGGCTTCGCGGTCCGGGACGCGCAACTTGCGCAGCACGGCGGCCACGTGACTGCGCACGGTGGCCGGCGAGACGAACAGCCGCCGCGCGATCTCGCCGGTGGCCAGGCCCTGGCGGAGGAAGTCGAGGACCTGCCACTCGCGGCTCGTCAGCTGCGCGCCGGCGCCCTGTCCGAGCAGCGCGCGCCGCCGCGGCGCGCTGTCGCGGAACTCCTCGACCAGTCGCACGACCAGCTCCGGCGGCAGCGCCACGCGCCCCTCGAGCACCCCGGCCAGCTCATCGCCGATCGTCTCGAACGGCATGTCCTTGAGCAGGTAGCCCGAGGCGCCGGCCCGCAGCGCGGCGAACAGGTCCTCGTCGGTGCGCGACACCGTGAGCATCACCGCGCGCGTGGCCGGCAGCCGGGCGGTGATCTCCCACGCGGCCGCGGCGCCGCTGCCCGGCATCCGCATGTCGAGCAGGGCCACGTCGGGCCGCTCGCGCAGCGCCGCCTGGATGGCGTCCGCCGCGTCGGCGGCCACGGCCACCACCGTGAAGCGCGGGTCCGACTCGACAGCCGCGCGGACGTCCTCGCGGGTCGGCGCGTGGTCGTCGGCCACGAGCACCCGCGACAGCGCGTTCATCGCAGCTCCACAGCCACCTCGGTCCCCGCGCCCGGACCCGACCGGACGCTGAGCTCGGCGCCGACCAGAGCCGCCCGCTCCCGCATGCCGCCGAGGCCGAAGCCCGCTGCCGCAAGCGTCGTGTCGAACCCGCTGCCGTCGTCGATCACGCGCAGGCACAGCGGGTCGGTCGACAGCTCGACGTGCACGACCGTCGCGTTGCCGTGCCGCGCGTTGGTCACCGCCTCGCCGAGGATCCGGGCCAGCGCCTCGCTCACCTCGGGGCCGACGGCTGCCGACCCGGCCGTCGAGAACGTCACCGCCACGCCCGTCCGCGCCGCGATCAGCGCGGCATGACGGGCGAGCACGCGGTCGAGCGGCTCGTCGGGCGCGCGTGCGAGGTCCTCGATCGCCCAGCGCGAGTCCTCGAGGGCCCGCTCCGCGGCGACCACGATCTGCGCCGCGTCCGGGTCGCCGGCGAGCGCTGCCGCGCGGCGCCGGATGAAGGCCAGCTCCTGCGCGACGCCGTCGTGCAGGTCGCGCGCGATCCGGCGCCGCTCGCGCGCGGCCGCCCGCGACGCGACGGCGCGGGCCACCTCGGCCACCGCCGCCCACAGGAGCACGACACAGAACACGAGCCGCAGCAGATCCCCCATGTGCACCCACTCGTGGCCGAGCGGCGGCAGCAGTGCGTACTGGAGCATCGAGAAGGCGAAGCACAGGATCGCGAGGCCCAGCAGGCCCGCGAAGCCGTCCTGCATCCGGATACCGCGCCCGGTGATCCCGACCGCCGCCACGGCGAGGCTGAGCGCCATCAGCAGCTGGAGGGCGATCGCGGGGAGCGGCTGCCCGAGCAGGGTCCGGGTCGGGTCGCCGTCCGGCGGCGCGTGCCCGCGCCAGGCGTCGAGCACGAGCTCGACCGGCCCGACCGCCGCGGCGAGCGCGGCGAGCACGACCACGACCATGGCCGCGACGGCGGCGGCGGGCGCCGCGGGCCTGCGGACGGGCGTGAACGCCCCGGCGGCCACGAGCAGGGAGCCGACGAGCATGCCGGTGAGCGCGACGAGGCCGCGCGGGCCGGCGCCCGGCGAGATCGCCAGCATCGCCGCGAGCGCCGCGCTCGTGAGCGCGATCACCGCCAGTCCGGCGGCGATCACGAGCCGGTCGAGGCGCGGGCCGTCGCGCCAGCCCCTGACGACGATCGCGGTCGCGACCAGGCCGATCAGCCCTGTGCCGGTCTCGAGCGCCACGTGGAGCGACGGTGCCGGATAGGTCATCCGCAGCGGGCCGACGACCGCGACGGCGAGCGTCACCACAACGGCGGCTCCGGCCACCGCGGCGAACGGCAGCCACGGACGCGCGAGCCGCACGGGAGCCGGCGCGGCGAGGCCGCCCCAGGGGGCAGGACGCGCGGCCGCGCTCAACGCGGGATTTCCGGTCGCTCGGTCCCGGTACTGGTCGCCTGATTCACCCCTCGACTCCCCTCGGACGTGGCTTTTGGCCCTCCGAAGATGCGCGGGACTTGTGGCCTCGCGCACTGACGGCAGAGTTCTACCGGACGGGAGGCGGAAGTGGCAAGGCTCTCCGTCACAACCACCCGATCTGCGGGACGGCGTCAGGGCTCGGCCGGGTCCTTCGGCGGCAGCACCGGGCCGTCGTAGTCCTGCGGGAGACCGGGCGCGCGGCGCACGTCGACGACGGCGTTGAGCTCCGCGCCGAGGAGCAGGACGGTGTTGGTCAGCCAGAGCCAGATGAGCAGGATCACGACAGTGGCGAACGCTCCGTAGGTGGCGGCGTACGTCGCAAGCTCGGACACGTAGAGGAAGAACGCGGCCGACGCGGCGATCCACGCGGCCACGCCGAACACGGCCCCGGGGGTGATGTACTGCCAGCGGCGGATCTCGACGTTCGGGGCGGCGTAGTAGACGACGGCGTAGACCAGCATCGCGGACGCCAGCGCTGCGGGCCAGCGGGCGATCGCCCAGATCGCCGTCGCGGTGTCGCCCAGCCCGACCAGGCCGAGCACGTCGGCCGCGAGGTCACCGCCGAGGAACACGAGGACGCAGTTGACGATCACGAGGGCGACGAGTGTCAGCGTCCACACCAGATTGTGCAACTTGTGGGCGACGAAGCCGCGCCCCTCCTCGACGCGCGAGACGCGGTTGAGCGCCGCACCGGCGGAGCCGAATGCGCCCGAGGCCCCGTAGAGCGCGGTGGCGAGGCCGATCACGAGCGCTCCGAGCGCGGTGCCGCGCTGCTCCTGCGCCGAGGCGAGGGCGCTCGTGACCGCGTCGATGGTCTCCGGTGGCGCTCCGGCCGACTTGAGGTAGTCGGCGGCGTCGGTGATCAGGCCGGACTGCCCGAAGAAGCCGAGCACCGCGACGCCGAAGAGCAGCGCCGGGAACAGCGACAGCAGCGAGTAGTAGGTCAGCGCCGCCGCCCACTGCGTCATCTGGTCGCGCTGGAAGCGCTCGAACGCGCGCTTGAGGTCGGCCGCCTCGATTGCCGGCCCGGAGCGCCCGCCGGGCGCTCCTGTCATGAGCGCTTGGGCAACAGCGCGTGGCCGTCGAGGACCGACTGCGCCACCTCGACCACCCGGCGCCCGGTCGCTCGCGCGTGGTCACGCAGCAGTTCGAACGCCTCGCGCTCGTCGACCGCGTGACGCTCCATCAGGATCCCCTTCGCGCGCTCGATCACGCCGCGCCGCTCGAGCGCGCCCTCGAGCTGGCCGACCTTCTCGTGCAGCTGGCTCGCCTCGCGGTAGCGCCGGACCGCGATCTCGATCGCGCCCTGGACCGACTCCGGGTCCATCGACTCGACATAGGCGCTGATCCCACGCTCCGCCGCGCGCGAGAGGAAGTCGACGTCAGCGTCCGGGAGCTGGGCGATCACCGGCCCGGAGGCGAACTCGACCGCCTCCGCGATCAGTGCGAGCGCGTGCTCGTCGTCGTTGTGGACGACGACGATCGCGACCTGCGGATCCTCCTTCGCGATCAGCTCGACCGCGTCGTGGACCGACACCGCGTAGGGCGTCACCTCGTGGCCGAGCCGCGACAGCACCTGGTGCAGCTGCTCCAGCGCGGACTCGTTCTCGTCGGCGATCAGCACGCGCAGGTTCGTCTCGGAGAGGGTCGTCATGGCAAGGTCCGCATCCGGTACTACACTGGTCTCGTCGCGGCCCTGACACTTGCCGCGGCGGCAACGCGCCCGAGACCCCGGCGCATCGAGCACCGCGAACGGGGAAGGGCGTGGAGACGATCGAACATCGGCTGGGCAACGGGAGCTCCGGCTCAGCATATCCGCCGGGCGCCGAGGATCGCGCTGCCCGGACACGCGAGGACCGGCGGCTCCTCGAGCGCTACCACGCGCAGGGCGACCGGGCGGCCCGTGAGGCGCTCGTGCAGCGCTTCCTCCCGCTCGCGCGCCAGCTCGCGATGCGCTATCAGCGCGGCGGGGAGCCGCTCGACGACCTGATCCAGGTCGCCTCGCTCGGCCTGCTGAAGGCGATCGACCGTTTCGAGCCGGACCGCCCGACGGCGTTCTCCTCGTTCGCGGTGCCGACCATCCTGGGCGAGCTCAAGCGCCACTTCCGCGACCGAGGCTGGTCGGTGCGCGTGCCGCGCGACCTGCAGGAGATGTCGGTCCGCGTCGAGCGCGTGTCCGAGGAGCTGTCGACGGAACTCTCCCGCGCCCCGACGGCGGTGGAGATCGCGTCGCACATAGGCGCCACCACCGAGCAGGTGCTGGAGGCGCGCGAGGCGGCCGGCGCCTACCGCGCCGTGTCGCTCGACCGCCCGCGCGACGACGACGAGGACGGCGACGGGATGGCCGAGTCGATGGGCGCCGAGGACCCCGGCTTCCGGCTCGCGGAGGAAGCGGCGACGGTCGAGCGGCTGATGTCGGTGCTCAGCGACCGCGAGCGCGAGGTCCTGCGCCTGCGGTTCGAGGAGGACCTGACCCAGTCCGAGATCGGGGCCCGCGTGGGCGTCTCGCAGATGCACGTCTCGCGCCTGATCCGGCAGGCCATCGCGCGGCTGCGCGAGTCGGCGGAGGATGCCCAGGACGACGCGGCGTGACCGCCAACGGCCCAAGGGGGGTACGATCGCGCACATGGAGCACTGGGACCTGCGCACGCTGGAGGTCGCACCGCGCCAGCCGCGCATCCTGCACTCGGCACGTGGCGAGGCCAGATCGATCGCGATCAGCCTTCCCGCGGGCGAGGCGCTCCAGGAGCACGAGGTCCACGAGCGCGCGTACCTGATCGTCGTCGACGGTGAGGTCGAGGTGCGCAACGACGGCAATGCCGTCAGTGGCGGCGCCGGGTTTGCCGCCGTGTTCGACCCGCATGAACGGCACGAGGTGCGCGCAACGAGGGACGCGCGCCTGCTGCTCGTACTGGCACCCTGGCCGGGCGACGGCCACCCGGGGGCACGCGACTAAGGGGAGGAAGGACCAGCGATGGCAGAGATCCAGTTCAAGGAGATCACCAAGCGCTATCCGGATGGGTTCGAGGCGGTCAAGGCGATCGATCTGGATATCGGCGATGGCGAGTTCATGATCCTCGTCGGCCCGTCGGGGTGTGGGAAGTCGACCGCCCTGCGGATGATCGCGGGGCTCGAGGACATCACGGAGGGAGATCTGATCATCGGCGGCGAGCGCGTCAACGACCTCGCGCCGCGTGATCGGGACATCGCGATGGTGTTCCAGAACTACGCCCTGTACCCCCACATGACTGTGCGCGACAACATGGGCTTCGCGCTCAAGCTGGCCAAGGCGGACAAGAGCGAGATCGACACGAAGGTCACGGAGGCGGCGCGGATCTTGGATCTCGAGCAGCACCTGGATCGCAAGCCGGCGAACCTGTCGGGTGGTCAGCGTCAGCGGGTGGCGATGGGGCGGGCGATCGTGCGCGATCCGAAGGCGTTCTTGATGGATGAGCCGTTGTCGAACCTGGATGCCAAGTTGCGCGTGCAGATGCGTACGGAGGTGGCGCGGATCCAGAAGCGGTTGGGGACGACGATGGTGTACGTGACGCACGATCAGACGGAGGCGATGACGCTCGGCGATCGGGTGGCGGTGATGCGGGCGGGGATCATTCAGCAGGTCGATACGCCGGCGAATCTGTATGAGAACCCGCGGAACCTGTTCGTGGCGGGGTTCATCGGGTCGCCGTCGATGAACTTCTTGCCGGGCCGGTTGGAGGGCGACGTAGTCAAGACGCCGATCGGTGACATCCCGCTGTCGGACCGGATCCGCGAGGGCGTCCAGAAGGCCGGCAGCGGCCAGGACGTGATCGTGGGGATGCGGCCTGAGCATTTCGAGGACGTCGCCGTCGAGCAGGAGGAGCATCCGGACCGCATGAGGTTCAGGACCAAGGTCGATGTGGTCGAGTCGATGGGGTCGGAGCTGTACGTGTACTTCGACGTCCAGACCGATCAGGAGCTACACACCGCCGACCTCGACGAGCTGGCCGCCGACGCCGGCCTGGAGGACCTGCCGTCGCATGGCGGTGGCCAGCAGGTCGTCGCGCGGTTGAGCGCGGAGAGCAAGGCCTCGCCGGGTGGCGAGGTCGAGCTGTCGGTCGACACCAGCCAGATCAAGCTGTTCGACGCGGGCGACGGCCGCAGCCTGACGCTGCCGCCTGAGTGAGGGATTCCTGCGTCGCCGTCCAGGCGACGCTCTGACCGGGACGGGCGCCATCCAGGCGCCCGTAACCGGGGCCTTCGGCCCTCCTACGTCGCCGTCCAGGTAACCGGGCCTTCTCGTCGGTCCTAGTCCGTGACGGTCCCCCGCGACTCGGCCGCGGGGGCCGGGGTGCCGGGGCGGTGGAGCAGGTTCTTGACGCCCTTGATGCCGTCGACCTTCTTGGCGTCGTCGGCCAGCCGCTCGATCCACGACTCGTCCGCGACCATGCCGCGCAGGTAGACGACGCCGGCCTGGACGTCCACCGACACCTGGCCCTTGGGGGCGTCGGGGGCGCGGAAGATCTCGGTTTCCACCTTGCGCGCGAGCGTCCCGTCGTCGGCGTCCTCGAGCCGGTGGCTGCCGGGCATGCTCGGCCTGGCCGCGGCCGCGGCGCCCCGGGCCTTGTCGGCCGCGTAGCTCGCCGTCGAGGCGGCCTGGTCCTTCCCGGTCTGCGCCTTCGAGCCCGCCCGGTCGCGGAGCTGGTGGCGGCGCCGCCGGCCGCTGTCGGGGTCGAGGAAGTGGGCGGCGGCGGCGCCCGCGGCGAAACCGAACAGCAGGGTGATCAGTCGGCTCATCGAGGTCTCCTTCGTACGTCTCGTTCACAGAAGGGCTACCCGCCGCCCGGGCCAGGAAACGAGGTCCGAGTCAGGGCGGAGGACGGCGCCGGACCTGGCGCGGAGGCGACCTCCGCCGGCGCCGTCTGCGCCGCCCCTCACGGCGCAGGCGCTCGATGACGTCGTCGCTCCATTCGTGCGTACGCAGGACGCGGTAGCGGTCCTCGGCCAGCCGCAGGTACGCCTCGGTCTCGGTCTCGTCGGGGCCGATCAGGTCGCCGGCGCGCAGCAGCTCGACCACGGGCTCGTACTCCTCGTTGAACCAGTGGTGGGCGACCTCGGCGCGGTCCATGTAGGTCCTGCGGTTCTGCATCGCGCGGAACCCCCACGCCTCGACCGCCTCGGACAGCACCCCGAAGTCCCAGGGGTCGGTGAGCTCGAGCCGGCGCCGCGCTTCGGCCGGCAGCGGCACGCGCTCGCGGAACAGGCGTTCGTGGTCCTTGAGCGGGAGGTCGGATACGCGCGTGTCCTCGCCCAGCCGGAGTCGCGTCGTGACCTCGACGACGTAGGCATCGATATCGTCGCGGCCGAGCGACTTGGCGACCGACACCCGGTGATGGCCGTCGCGCACGAAGTAGAGGTCGCCGATCTTGTACAGCGAGACCGGCGGCAGCGCCTCGCCGCGCCGCTGAGCGGACGCGATCCGCTCCCACCGGCTGCGCAGCCGCGCCGACGTCGGCCGGAACCCGCGGTCGAAGTCGACGGCGCGGTCGACCGTGCCGACGATCGCATCGAGCGGGACGACCTGGAGCCCGAGGTCGTGCTGTCCGCTGCGCCCGAGCGCCTCGACGACCTCCTCGAACGGCAGCATGAGCGCGACGTCGTCGGGCTCGCGGCGCAGGCGGCGGCCGATGTCGGCCAACAGCCGTGACCGGCGGGCGCGGGAGAAGTCGGACTGGGCGTCGGACTCGGGGAAGCCGCTGCTCACCCGCGGCGGAACCTCACCCGCCGGCGCCGACGGCGTCGCCGTCGAGCGCGTCGTCCAACGAACGCACCAGCGTGAAGACGCCGTCGAGGCCGGTGATGCGGAACGTCTTCACGATCGCGTCATTGTCGCAGACGACCACGAGCGAACCACCGCGCAGCTTGAGCCGACGGTGGGCCCCGATCAGCACGCCGAGGCTCGACGAGTCGATGAACGTCGTCCCCGAGAGGTCGATGACCACGTTCGACCGGCCGGCGTCGATCGGCGCCGACACGCGCTGCTTGAACTCGGGGGCGGTGAACAGGTCGATCTCGCCGGTGACGGCAACGATGTGGGTGTCGCCGTCCACCTGTCGATCCTTGATCGCGAAGTCCATCGCCATGGGCCTGTACCTCATGCCCGGCCGCAGCCGGTCTTAGTCATCGCCCGTTCGAGTATGCGAGGCGGACGTGCAGGAACTCAGTATCGCCCTCGGGGGTGACGGACAGCTCGTCCGCGAGCTGCTCGATCACGTTGCCGACGCCGGGCACCGCGGCATCGACGATCAGCGCCTTGCCGCCGCCCTGGCGCAGCGGGCCGACGCGCAGGAGCAGCGATCGGTCGCCCGGGTCGAGCGCGACGTTGATCTTGTCGTCCACGCTGTGCGCGGGGGCGCGGGCGGCGATCAGGTCGGCGACCAGCACGGCGTCGTCGAGCCGGTCGAGCGGCAGGTCGGCGCGAGCGGCGAGCATGCCGACGACACGGCGCAGGATCGGGCCTACGAGCGGGCCGGAGGCGATCGAGACCGTCGTCGCCGGCTCGGAGACGGTCACGCGACCCCCAGCCGGGGCCGGCAGCGGAACGACATCGCGACGCGGCTGCCGCGGCTCGGCGCGTGGTCGAGCTGGACCGAGTCGGCCAGCGCCGCGATCAGCGGAAGGCCGAGGCCCGGTCCGGAGATGTCGGCGCCCTGGCCGAGGCCGCGGCCGTGGTCGGCCACCACGAGGTCGAGGCGGTCGCCGTTCGGCCGGATCACGACCTCGATCGGCCCGGGGTCAGCGTCCTGGTAGGCGTGGCGAACGACGTTCGTGCAGGCCTCGGTGACGGCCAGCCGCA
>Ga0214469_1000239_pt1 | contig 18183 bp, 18 predicted proteins | sample RVTome_10_FD_187340 | JGI IMG/M metagenome (GOLD analysis project Ga0214469, IMG submission 187340) | Soil microbial communities from uranium-contaminated site in the Upper Colorado River Basin, Wyoming, United States - RVT153D57 HiSeq ... | reverse complement strand
AGGCGCCGGGAGCCGCGTCGACGGCCGACGCCCCGGAGCCGATCGTGGCGATTGTCGCCGACGAGGAGCCTCGGCTAGACTAGGCCGGAGCGGGCGGAAGCCCGCTCCTTTACGGAGACGACATGACGTACGCGATCATCGCAGTCGGTGGCAAGCAGTACCGCGTCCGCGAGGGCGAATGGCTGCTCGTGGACCGCGTGGCGACCGAGGAGGGGAAGACGTTCAAGCCGGACGTCCTGCTCCTCGGCGGCGACGGCGAGCCAAAGTTCGGCGGCGACCTGAAGGGCGCCGAGGTGACCGCGCTCGTCACCGGGCACGTGCTCGGCGAGAAGATCGTCGTCGGCAAGCACCGCCAGCGCACCGGCTATCGCCGGCGCAAGGGCCATCGGAGCCGCCTGTCCCGGATCGAGATCCAGTCGATCGGCGCGAAGAGCGCGCGGAAGGCGCCCGCGAAGAAGTCCGAGCCGGCGGAGAAGAAGGAGACGAAGGCGAAGGCCTCCTCCACGGGGAAGAAGCCGGCCGCGAAGAGGAAGACGACCGCGAAGACGGAAGGAAAGAGCTAGTGGCACACAAGAAGGGGCTCGGCTCCTCGAAGAACGGGCGCGACTCCGAGAGCAAGCGGCTCGGCGTCAAGATGTTCGACGGCCAGGAGATCAAGGCGGGGATGATCGTCGTCCGCCAGCGCGGGACGCGGTTCCGGCCCGGCGCGGGGACGGGCCTCGGCCGTGATCACACGATCTTCGCGACGCGGGACGGCCGTCTCGAATTCAGCTCCTCGGGCTCGAGCCGCACCGTCTCGGTTCTCTAGGCGCCGGGGGCGACCCCGTGTTCCAGGACCGGGCTCGTATCCATGTCGAGGCCGGGCGCGGCGGCGACGGCTCGCTCTCGTTCCGGCGCGAGAAGTACGTACCGAAGGGCGGGCCCGACGGTGGCGACGGTGGCAAGGGCGGGGACGTCGTCCTCGTGGCGCACCCGGATCTCCGCGACCTCGGCTTCCTCGCGCGCAAGCAACGGGTGAAGGCGGCGCGCGGTCGCCACGGCGAGGGCGCGAACAAGAAGGGCGCCGACGGCGACGCGGTCGAGCTGCGCGTGCCCGTCGGGACGCAGGTGTTCGACGAGGAAGGCCGGCTCGTCGTCGACCTCGCGCACGCCGGCGCGCGGGTCGTGCTCGCGCGCGGCGGGCTCGGAGGCTACGGGAACCGCCGGTTCGCCACGCCGACCGAGCAGGCGCCGCGGGTCGCGGAGGTCGGCCAGGCCGGGGAGGAGGGCACGTACGAGCTTCGGTTGAAGCTCCTGGCGGACGCGGCGCTGCTCGGCTTCCCGAACGCGGGCAAGTCGTCGCTCCTGCGCCGGATCTCGAACGCGAAGCCGAAGGTGGCCGAGTACCCGTTCACGACACTTGCGCCGGTACTCGGGACGGTCGAGGCGCCGGATGGGCGCCAGCTGACCGTCGCCGATGTCCCGGGGCTCGTGGAGGGGGCGAGCGAGGGCGTCGGGCTCGGCGACGAGTTCCTCGCGCATCTCGAGCGCGCGCGGCTCTTCCTGCACGTGATCGACGTGACGGAGGACGCGGCGGAGCGGTTCGCGGCGATCGACCGCGAGCTCGAGGCCTACGGGGCCGGGCTCGTCGAGCGGCCGCAGGTCGTCGTCCTGAACAAGACCGATCTCGTGTCGGAGCCGCCTCCGTTTCCCGTCGAGGATCCGCGTGTGGTGGGCGTCGTCGCGGTCTCGGCGGCGACGGGCGCGGGGATCGACGCGCTCAGGCGGGCGCTCTTCGACGCGGCGGCGGAGGCCGCGCCGCCCGACGGCAGGGCGCCGTTCGCCGACGAGGAGGAGCTTGCGGACTTTCTCGTCTACCGTCCGCATCCGCCGCGCTCGCGGCCCTTCCGGATCTTCCGCGGCGACCGGGGCTTCCGCGTGAGCGGCCCGGCGGCGGAGGGGCTGGGCGACGAGGAGCTGCACGAGGCGCTCCGCCGCGCCGGCGCGCGGCCGGGCGACCAGGTGACCGTCGGCGAGCGGACCTACGAGTTCTCGTGACCGGCACACATTCGGCACGAAGCGGCGCCCCCACGTGCGTCTTCCGCCGCTACGCTCATCAGCGCGGGGGTAACCAGGGGGGGCCCCCGGGGGAGATCACCCGCGAGGAGCCGACGTGACGGTCGCGCTCCTCGGCGGCACGTTCGATCCGCCGCACGTCGGACACGTCGCGCTCGCGCGGGCGGCGCTCGCGGAGCTCCCGGTCGACCGGCTCGTGGTCGTGGTCGTCGGGGAGGCCCCGCACAAGGCGGTCGAGACGGACGCCGAGACGCGCTTCCGCCTCGCCGCGGCGGCATTCGCGGACGAGCCGGCCGTCGTGGTGTCCCGCCACGAGCTGGAGCGCGAGGGTCCCTCGTACACCGTGGACACAGCGCGCTGGGCGACGGAGACCTACGGCGACGCGATCTTCGTCGTCGGAGCGGACGAGTTCGCCGACTTCCTCACCTGGCGCGAGCCGGAGACGATCCTCGAACTGGCGCGCATCGCGGTCGCTACGCGGCCTGGCAGCGATCCGGAGCGCCTCGACGCCGTGCGCGCGCGGCTCGACCGCCCCGACCGCGTGCTCGAGCTTCCGTTCGAGCCCCTCGCAGTTTCGTCCAGCGACATCCGCGCGCGCGTCGCCCGCGGCGACCCGATCCACGGTCTTGTCCCCGACGCGGCCGCGCGCCTCCTCGCCGACCTCGGGCTCTACCGCGCCTGACGGTTGCCGGCCCGGGGCGCGCGGGCTACCCTGAGTCCGATGGCAGGAACCCAGACGGAGCCGCTGGCCCGCTGACTCCGCTCGAGCAAGCGCAGCGCATCGCGGTGATCGCCCAGGAGAAGCTCGGCCGCGATGTCTCCATCCTCGACATGCGGCCCGTGTGCTCGTACACGGACTACTTCGTCCTCTGCACGGGCAACAACCCGCGCCAGACGAAGGCGATCTACGACGAGGTGCACGCGCGGCTGAAGAAGGAGGAGCGCCTCCTGCCACATTCGGTCGCCGGCCTCGACACGGCCACGTGGATCCTCGCCGACTACCTCGACGTCGTCCTGCATGTCTTCACGCCGGATGCGCGCGGTTACTACCGGCTCGAGGAGCTCTGGGGGGACGTCCCCTCGGTCGAGCCCGCGGCCGCCGGCTAGAGGATCGCCCAGAGGACGAGCACGACCACCGCGAGGACTGCGGCGAAGAGCAGGATCGCGCCGACGAACCCGATCGCGGGGCTTTGCACGCGGGCGCGGCGGCGGGTCTCGGGCTCGGGGTCGACCGTCGGGGGCACGGCTAGTGGGCGGCGCGGGAGAAGGGCCGCCACGGAACGAGCTCGAAACGCGTTCCGCGGCAGGACGGGCACACGGATGCGGCGCGGAAGAGGCCGATCTCGCCGCAGCCCGTGCAGCGGAGCTTTGCCGCCGAGGCCAGGGCGCGGCTGGGGCGAGTCCTCGGTGCGCGGCGTTCCGTCACTGCTGTCGCTCTACCCGGGGCATCGCTCGCAGAAACGGCGGAAGCGCCGGCGCCGTGCGCTATCGTGTCTCCGCTCGGGGCCATAGCTCAGCTGGGAGAGCGCCACGCTGGCAGCGTGGAGGTCGCCGGTTCGAGCCCGGCTGGCTCCATGAGCCGACGCGAGTCCGGCGCCGCGTTCGCGGCACCATGACGACTCGCGTCGGTGAAGCTCGAATGTCTCAGAACCGCGCCCGTCATGCCGGGCGCGGCGGCGAGCGTCACAATCAGCATGTGACGGTGGCGCGCGCCGGCGGCGTAGAGAGGGTCGTGAATGCGCTCGCGACGAGCTGGCCGCGCAGGGCCGAGGCCAAGCCGGCGTTCGCGGACGTGGTCGAGACGCTGCTCGGCGACGTGCACCGGTACCTCGTGCTGTTCACGGCGGACGCTGCGCTCGCGGAGGATCTTGCGGCTGCGACGTTCGAGAAGGCCTTCCGGAGCTGGCGCCGGTTCGATCCGCGCCGCGGCTCGGAGAAGACGTGGCTCTTCGGCATCGCCCGCTCGGTTGCGCTCGACCACTTCCGCTCGGAGGAGCGGCGCCGGCGGCGCGAGGAGCGCTACGCCCGTGAGATCACGGCCGAAGCCGAGCCGTTTCTCGGCGGGTTCTCGTCCGAGCTCGAGGCGGCCCTGCGCACGCTGAGCGCCGGCGAGCGGGAGGTGCTCGCGCTCCGGATCCTGCTCGACCTGGACGCCGAGACGACCGCGCGGCTGCTCGGCATCGGGCGGACGGCGTGCTCGATGCGGCTCGCCCGGGCGCTCGCGAAGCTCGAGGAAAGGATGGTGGCTCATGCCGACGCCTGACACCCTGACCCCGGAGCGTGCCGAGCGCCTTCTCGCGGGGGAGTTGCCCGAGACGTCGCGCGAGGCGCTCGTCGCCGGGCTCGTGCGCGAGCTGCGAGCCGAGTCGCCGGACCCGCCGGACCGGCTGCGCGCCCGAGTGGCAGGGCTCCGGACGCCCGCCGCGCGAAGGCCGCGGCGCCGGGCGCGGGTCGCGCTCGTCCTCGCCGTGCTCGCACTGGCGGCGGCGATCGCGGCCGCGGCGCTCGTTCCCCGGCAGGGCTCCGAGCGTTCGGCCGACCCAGAGCTCGCGTCCGGCGTGGATCTGGTGCAGCCGCCGGCCGAGGCGCCCAGCCGCTGGGAGGCAGGCCCGGGCAGCGTGAGCTACGACCAGGACTCCGGCGAGTTCTCCGCGGGGGCGGAGGAGGGGCCGGGCCGCTTCCCGAGCGAGGGGAACGTGCTCGACCCGGCTTCGAATCGCGCCCGTGACGTCGACCTCGACCTCGAGCTGCGGGTGAGGAATGCCGACGCCGTATCGGACGCGGCGAACGAGACGATGCGCGCGGTTCGCGACGTCGGCGGCCACGTCGTCTCTTCGGAGGTCTCCACGGAGGGGATCGAGGGCGAAGCGCGCCTGCGGGTCGCTGTCCCGACGCGGCGCCTCGAGGATGCGGTCGTCGCGATTTCGGCACTCGGAACGGTGACCGCACAGCGAGTCCAGGTCGAGGATCTTCAGCGATCGGTCGACCGGCGCTCGGCACGCGCCGACGCGCTCGAGCAGGCGATCCGCCGCGACGAGATCCGCCTTGGGAGCAACGCGCTCTCCGCCGACGAGCGGCTCCGGGTAGAGCTTCGGCTCGAGCGGCTGCGCGGCCAGCTCCGGTACGCGGAGCGCGAGCGCGCGCGTCTTCTGCGGGAGGCTGCGTTCGCCGAGCTCACTGTGTCGCTCCACACGCGCGAGGCGGCGAAGGGCGCGGCGGCGCCGCAGGGCAGGATCGAGCGCGCGGCCCGTGACGGGCTCGCCGCGCTCGCGTCGGCGACCTCGGTCGCGGTGTTCCTGCTCGTCCTCGTCGGGCCGCTTCTGGTGCTCGCGGTGATCGCGTGGGGGTTCCGCCGCCGCCGTGTGCGGCGGGCCGACGACGCGCTTCTCGACCGGCCGGGCGCGGAGGCGTCGTAGGGTTGCCTCGTGCGGCACGCGGGTACGTGGGCACCATGAACGAGGAACGCAAGGAAGGGCGCCCGGGCGAGCTCGAGGAGACGATCGACCTCGATTTGCCGCAGGATCCAGGAATTCCGGGCCGTGACGACGCCGAGCGCGCCGCCGAGGCGGACCGCACGCTCGCGCCGGGCTCGATGCCGCCGCCGAGCGAGCGCGAGGACGACGCGGATCACGCGGACGACGCCTAGCCCGGCGTCGTCGCGCCGTCCAGCTCGAAGATCCAGAAGTCCCGCTTGATGACAGGCTGGGCGACGTTGTAGACCGGCACGTCGCCGATTGCGCCGCGGAACGTCCCCGCGTGGCCGTGCCCGTGCAGGACGATGTCAGGGGGGTGCGCGGCGATCGGGACGGCGAGGCGGTCGCTGCCGAGAAACGTCCAGATCGTCTCCGGCTCGCCCGCGAGCGTGCTCGCGGTGGGCGCGTAGTGCAGGAGGACGATCCGGACGTCGCAGTCGCGGATCGCCTCGAGGCCGCGCTCGAGCGCGAGCACCTCCTCCGTCGTCTCGGCGTACACGCGGCGGAGAAGCGCCTCCCCGAAGTCCGGAAGCTGCGAGTCCGGGAAGCCGCCGACGAAGCCTTTGGTGCCGACGACGCCGACGCTCGTGCCACGGACGTCGTAGGTGTGCGAGGAGCGGTCCAGGACCGTGATCCCGGCGTCCGCGAGCACGTCCACGAGCTCGTCCGCACGGTCGACGTGGAGGTCGTGGTTCCCGAGGACCGCGACGACCGGCGCGGGCGAGCCGGCCGCGGCCGCGGCGAGGATCGCGGCCTGCTCGGGCTCGCCGTGCGTGGTCAGGTCGCCGGCGACGAGGACGAGGTCGATCCCGTCGAGCGCCGCGAAGGCCGTCTGCAGCGCCGCCCGGCGGTCGGGCGCGGCGTGCACGTCTCCCACGGCTGCGATCCGGATCATCTCGCGCATCAGGGTTCCCGTCGCGGCCGATGCGATGCCTGGGGTCCGGCCGCGGGGCCAGGTGTGGCTGCGGAGCGCGTTCGGACCGCGCCCCCGGGGGGACGAACGGCCCCCGATTTCACGCTACCGGCGAAACGCGCGCGTGTCTGTCACGCAACGTGCCGAACCACGCGCGAACATGCGTCGGAAGCGTCGGGCCGGCGACTTCCCGGACTCGAGCGCGAGCCGGCGCCGGAGCTGAGGGGCCGGGACCACGCGCCCCCCAAGGGACGGAGCACCCCTGATTTCACGCTACCAAGAGAAGGCGCGCGTGTCCGTCACAGACGGTGCCGAAAAGCGGGCGAAACGGCGTCGAAAGCGTCACGCGGTGCGGCGCGGCGTTTCCCGGCAGCCTCGCGCCGGGTACGCACCGCGGCGTGAGCGAGTTCGAGTGCATTTGCGCGACGATGAAGAGGGCGGCGTCTGCGCTGCGCGACGCCGGCGTCCCGTTCCTCCTCGCGGGCGGCCTGGCGGCGTGGGCGCGGGGCGGGTCCTCGTCCGACCACGACGTCGACTTCCTCGTCCGCCCCGACGACGTCGAGGCGGCGGCGGAGACACTCGCCGCGGCCGGCTTCCGCATCGAGCGGCCCCCGGAGGGCTGGCTCGTCAAGGCCTACGACGGCGACGTCCTCGTCGACCTCATCTTCGAGCCCACGACCGGCCCGGTCACCGAGGAGCTGCTCGAGCGCGGCGAGGAGCGCGAGGTGCTCGCTACGCCGATGCGGGTCATGGCCCTCGAAGATGTGATGGTCACGAAGCTGCTCGCCCTCGGCGAGACGCACCTCGACCTGTCGGGCCCGCTCGAGATCGCTCGCCCGGTCCGCGAGCAGATCGACTGGGACGAGGTCCGCCGCCGCACCGACGGCTCGCCGTACGCGCGCGCGTTCTTCACGCTCGTCGAGGAGCTCGGCGTCGTCGAGCCGACCGGCACGGGAATCGGCTAGGCTGCTGGCGATGGAGCACATCCTCCTTATCGACGGACAGGGGTAGCGACCGGCCGGACGGCAGCGGTCACGCGAACCCTCGAAGCCTCTCTCACGAGAGGCTTTTTCGTCTCCGGAGGCGAACAACGAGGACACGACATGGAACGGTACGACCCCCAGGCGATCGAGCGGAAGTGGCAGGACGTGTGGCGCCGCGAGCGCGCCTTCTACGTGCCGAACCCCGGCGAGCCGGGCGCCGACCCGGAGCGCGAGCACTCCTACGTCCTCGAGATGCTCCCGTACCCGTCGGGCGAGCTCCACATGGGCCATGTCCGGAACTACATGCTCGGGGAGATCGTCACGCACTTCCGCCGCCGCAACGGCATGGCGGTGCTGCGCCCGATGGGCTTCGACGCGTTCGGGCTCCCGGCGGAGAACGCCGCCATCCGCGAGGGGGGCCACCCGCGTGAGGTGACCGAGCGGAACATCGCGTCGATCCGCCGCCAGATGGAGCGGATGGGTTGGGCGATCGACTGGGACCGCTCCTTCGGCACGCACGAGCCGGCGTACTACCGCTGGACGCAGTGGCTGTTCCTCCGCTTCTTCGAGCGCGGGCTCGCGTACCGCAAGGAGGCGCCGGTGAAGTGGTGCCCGAACGACCAGACCGTCCTCGCGAACGAGCAGGTGATCGACGGCCGCTGCGAGCGCTGCGGCGCCGAGGTCGAGGCGAAGAGCCTCGCGCAGTGGTTCTTCCGGATCACGGACTACGCCGACGTCCTCCTGGACGAGATGGAGCTGCTCGAGGACTGGCCCGAGCGCGTGCTCACGATGCAGCGGAACTGGATCGGGCGCTCGGAGGGCGCCGAGATCCGGTTCCGCGTGGACGGCTCGCCCGGCACCGAGATTCCCGTCTTCACGACCCGCCCGGACACGCTCTTCGGCGCGACGTTCTTCGTCCTTGCGCCCGAGCACCCGCTCGTGCCGGAGCTCGTCGCGGGTGGCGAGCAGGAGGCCGAGGTGCTCGAGTACGTGCGCCGCTCGGCCGCCCGCTCGGCCGTCGAGCGCGAGGAGAAGGAGAAGGACGGGGTCTTCACCGGGCGCTACGTCGTGAACCCGGCGACGGGCGAGCCGATCCCGATCTGGGTCGCGGACTACGTCCTCATGGAATACGGGACGGGCGCGATCATGGGCGTCCCGGCGCACGACGAGCGCGACTTCGCGTTCGCGGGGCGCTACGAGCTGCCGATCCGCACGGTCGTCGCTCCGGCGGACGGCGCCGAGGGGCCGGTCGCGCAGGAGGGCGCGTTCGTCGAGCACTCCGAGGACGAGATCCTCGTGAACTCCGGCGAGTTCTCCGGCTTGCCCGCGCCCGAGGCGAAGAAGCGGATCGTCGGGTGGCTCGCCGCCGAGGGCTCGGCGGAATTCAAGGTCGGTTACCGGCTGCGCGACTGGCTCCTCTCGCGCCAGCGCTACTGGGGCTGTCCGATTCCGATCGTCCACTGCGACCGCTGCGGCGTCGTCGCGGTGCCGGACGTGGAGCTCCCCGTGCTTCTCCCCGAGGTGGAGGAGTACCTGCCGAGGGGCCGCTCCCCGCTCGCCGCGGCGGAGGACTGGGTGCGGACTAGGTGCCCGCAATGCGGCGGCGAGGCGCGACGCGAGACGGACACGATGGACACGTTCGTCGACTCCTCCTGGTACTTCATCCGCTATACCGACCCGCGGAACGACGAGCTGCCGTTCGCGCGCGAGATTGCGGACTACTGGCTCCCGGTGAACCAGTACATCGGCGGGATCGAGCACGCGATCCTCCACCTGATGTACGCGCGCTTCTTCACGAAGGTGATGGAGGAGCTCGGCCTCGTCGGCTTCCGCGAGCCGTTCGCGCGGCTCTTCACGCAGGGGATGCTGCACCGGAACGGCGCGAAGATGTCGAAGTCGAAGGGGAACGTGATCACGCCGGACGAGTACGTCGACCGGTACGGGGCGGACGCGGCGCGGATGTACCTCCTCTTCATCGGACCGGTCGAGCAGGACGCGGAGTGGCAGGACTCGGGGTTCGAGGGGATCGTCCGCTTCCTCCACAAGCTGTGGCGGGTCGCGCTCGAGCAGGCCGAGAAGCCGCCGGTGGACGGGCCTGTGGACGGGCCGCTCGCGCGCAAGGCGCACGCGACGATCGCGAAGGTGACCGACGACATCGGCCGGCGCTTCGCACTGAATACGCCGATCGCGGCGGTCATGGAGCTCGTGAACGAGATCGGTCGCCGGCCGGGCGACCCGGCGGCCCGGTTCGCGGCGGAGACGGCCGTCTCGCTCGTTCAGCCGTACGCGGCGCACATTGCCGAGGAGCTGTGGGAGCGGCTCGGGCACGAGCGCCTTTGGGAGGCGCCGTGGCCGGAGGCCGATCCGGCGCTGCTCGAGCGGGAGACGTTCGAGCTCGTCGTGCAGGTGAACGGGAAGGTGCGTGCGCGGCTCGAGGTGCCCGCGGGACTGTCCGAGGACGAGCTCGCCGAGCGGGCGCGGGCGCTGCCGCGCGTCCAGGAGCTCCTGGACGGCAGCGACGTGCGGAAGACGATCGTCGTCCCGGGCAAGCTCGTGAACCTCGTCGTCTGACACGGTGGGCGCGGCGGCGCGCCGTGCCGCGCGCGATGCCCGGGCGGAGAGGGCGCGGGGAGGCGTCCGCGGGCGCGGCAGCGCCGGAGGCGAGAGGGCGGACGGCCTCCGTCGGTCCTTCCACCGTTCGTGACGCGCGTTTCGGCACGGTTTCGTGACGGTCTCGGGACATCGCGTCACACACCCGCGCGAACATCCTCGCTAGCGTGACGCTTGGGGGGCTTCGTCCCCCCATTGGGGGCGTGGACCGGGCGGAACGCGCAATCGGCCGCTCGAACGCCGGAGCGCTCCGCACGCGCAGGATGCGCCCCGGGGCTCCGCGCACCCGCACGTACCATGAGGCGGTGCCGCTCGATGCCGGGCCGAACCGTCTCGGCCCGCCTCCGCGGGAGCACCGCGCGTGAGCCCGTTCGATCTCCTGCTGGTCGCCTGGGTGCTCGTCTTCGGGCTCTCCGGGTTCTTCCGCGGTCTCGCGGCCCAGGTCGTCTCGCTCGTCGGCGTCGGCGTCGGGATCGTTCTCGGCGCCTGGCTCGCGCCGCACGTGCTGTCGGACGGCGTCAACGCGGCCTGGGTGCCGCTGGCGAGCCTCGTGGGCGCGGCCGTCGGAGCCTTCGCGGCCGGACTCGTGACGGGAAGAGTTGCCGCCCGCGCCCACGCGACCCTCGCGGCGAACCCCGTCTCGAACGCCGTCGACCGGGCGGGTGGAGCGGCGGCCGGAGCCGTCGTGGGACTCGCGCTCGCCTGGGCGCTCGCCGTCCTCTTCCTCCACCAGCCCGGGCTCGGGCTGCGCCAGGCCGTGCAGCGGTCGGCGATCCTCCCGGCGCTCGTCCGCGCGGTTCCGCCGGAGCCGCTCCTGCGGACGCTCGAGCGCTTCGACCCGCTGCCGATCCTCCAGCTCGGCCCCGGACAGCTGCCGGATCCCGACCCGAGCGTCCTTCAGAGTCCCGCCGCCACGGCAGCACAGGGGAGCGTCGTCCGGATCGAGGGCTCGTCCTGCGGTCTCGGCATCCGCGGCTCCGGCTGGGTCGCCGCGAACGGGATCGTCGCGACGAACGCCCACGTGGTGTCCGGGCAGCGCGACACGCGGGTGCTCGTGCTCGACGAGGGGACGCGTGAGGCGACGATCGTGTACCTGGACGGCCGGAACGACGTCGCGCTCCTGCGGGTGCCCGGGCTCGCCGCGGCGCCGCTGCCCCCGGCCACGGGTGGCCCATATCCGCGCAAGGTCGTGCTGCTCGGGTATCCGCGCGGCGGGCCGCTCGTCGCGCGGCCCGGGACGGCTGGAGAGCCGCGCATCGTGATCGCGCCCAACGCGTACGAGCGGGACGCCGGGCCGCGCTCGGTTGTGCCGCTGCGGGGGAACGTGCAGCGGGGCCAGAGCGGCGGGCCGGTCGTCGCGCGCAACGGCCGGGTGGTGGCGATGGTCTTCGGCGGGTCGCGCGGAGGCGACGGCGGCTTCGCCGTGCCCGTCGACCTCGTGCTCCGCGGGCTCGAGAGCCCATTGACGCCCGTCGACCCGGGCCCCTGCGTGGGCTGAGCACGCGCGGCTTTCGGCACGGGCTCGGCACGAAGTCGGTACGAACGTGACGGTTCCGTGCGGTTTCGCACGGCATCGTCGGAGGCGTGGAGATGCCATCCGTCTCGCGCCCCCGCGCGCTCGCCTACGCGGCCGTCGTCCTCGTGCTGCTCGTCGCCGGCGGGCGCTTCCTCACGTCGGCGCCTGACGCGCACCAGGGCGGAACGCCCGGCGCGGGCGGACTCGAGCTCGTGGAGGCCGAGCCCGCCGACGCGGCGGAGGTGATCGTCCACGTCGCGGGTGCCGTCCGGCAGCCGGGCCTCTACACGCTCGAGGAAGGAAGCCGGATCGACGACGCGATCGCCCGAGCGGGCGGGCCGACCGGCAAGGCCGTGCTGGACGCCGTCAACCTCGCCGCACCGGTCGCGGACGGGCAGCAGGTGGTCGTCCCCGCACGAGGTGGTTCCGGAGGGCAGCCCGCGGCCGAGGGCCCGGCGACCGGCGGCCGCGTGCACCTGAACACGGCAACGCTCGAGCAGCTCGACGCCCTCCCCGGCGTCGGGCCCGTCACCGCGCAGAAGATCCTCGACTACCGCGAGGAACGAGGCGCGTTCCAGTCCGTCGACGAGCTCGACGCCGTGCCCGGGATCGGCCCGGCCCGGCTCGAGGAGCTCCGGGAGCTCGTCGACCTGTGACGCTTGAGCGCCTCCGGGCGCCCCACCTGGTCGTCGGGGCGCTCTGCGCCGGGCTCGCGCTGCCGCTCGCCCTCCCGGTCGGAGGCGCGCGGACGGCCGTGCTCGCGGGCGTTCTCGCCGCGCTCGCGCCGTTGCTAGCGGGTCGGCGCAGGCTGCTCGCGGTTGCCGCGGCCCTGGCGCTGGCGGGCGCCTGGTGGGGCGACGCGAGGCTGGCATCGCTCGACGCGAGCCTGCTCGCGAACCGCGTCGACGAGAGCGCTCTTGCGCGCGTGGAAGTCACCGGGCCGGCGCGTCACGGGCTGTTCGCGCTGCGGGTCCCCGTGCGAGTGCTCCAGTTCGACCGGCTCCGCCTGGACGAGCCCGCGCGTCTCGAGCTTCCGCTCGAGCGCGCGCCTCCCCAGGGAGCGATCCTCCAGATCGTCGCGACGGTCGAGCGACCCCGCGACGCCGAGGAGGAGGGCGACTTCGACGAGGCCGCGTACCTCGGCCGCCAGGGGATCCACGTCATCCTTCGGGCGGGGTGGTACCGCGAGCTCGGCCGCCGCGGCGGCTTGCCCGGCGCGATCGACCGGCTCCGGCACCGGCTCGCGGGGTCGATCGCACCTGGGCTCGAGGGAGAGCGGGGCGCGCTCGTCGCCGGAGTGGTCCTGGGCGAAGACGAGAAGCTGAGCGAGCCGCTCCGCGACGACTTCCGCGCGTCCGGGCTCTACCACCTGCTGGCCGTGTCCGGACAGAACGTGGCGTACGTCGTGTTCGGCGTGCTGCTCTTCGCCTGGCTGGCCGGCCTGCCGCGCTGGGCAGGACATGTCGCCGCGCTCGCAGGTGTGCTCGGATACACCTGCGCCGTCGGGTGGCAGCCCTCGGTCGTCAGGGCGGGCGTCGCCGGCTCGCTCGCGTCGCTCGCCTGGCTCGCGGCGCGCCCGGCCGACCGCTGGTACTTCTGGCTCGCCGGAGCGGCGGTCCTGCTCGCAGTGAATCCGTACAGCCTGCTCGAGCCGGGCTTCCAGCTGTCGTTCGCGGCCGTGGCCGGGATCTTCGTGCTCGTCCCGAGGATCGGGCGGCGGCTGGAGGGAACGCCGCTCCCGCGCGTCCTGCACGAGGTCGTCTCCGTGTCGCTCGCCTGCGGGCTCGTCACCGCGCCGATCCTCTGGCTCCAGTTCGGGTCGATCCCGGTGTACTCGATCCTGGCCAACGCGCTCGCGTTCCCGGTCGTGGCGCCGCTCCTCGGGCTCGCCCTCATGTGCGCGGGCCTCGACCCCGTGTTTCCGACCGCCGCGGCCGCCCTCGCCTGGGCGAACGGGTGGCTCGCGGCGTATCTCGCCTGGTGCGCGAGGCTCGTCGGCGGCTTTCCGCACGCCGAGGCGACGTCGCTCCGGGCGCTGCTCGTCATCGTCGCCGGCGTCGCGCTCGCGTGGGCCGCGGCCAGGATCCGCCCGCCGCGTGCCCCACGGGTCGTCGCGCTCGGGCTCGTCGTGACCGTGGTTCTCCTCGGGTGGCGGGCGCCGATCCTGTCGGGGAGCCGCGCAGCGCCGCCGCCGGACGGGCTGCGCGTGACCTTCCTGGACGTCGGCCAGGGCGACGCAGTGCTCCTGGAGGTTCCGGAGGGGGCGGTCCTGGTCGACCAGGGGACGCCGGAGGCCGAGGTCGCGGATCAGCTCGCGGAGCTCGGTGTGGGGCAGCTCGCCGCGCTCGTACTGACGCACCCGCAGCGCGATCACGTCGGCGGGGCCGACGAGGTTCTCGAGCGCGTCCGAGTCGGCTTCGTCCTCGACCCGGGCCTTCCGGTCACGAGCCCCGAGCAGCAGGCGGCGCTCGCCGAGGCGCGTGAGCGTGACGTCCCCGTCGTGACGGCCCGCGTGGGCCAGCGGTACCGGCTCGGGCGTCTGGAGCTCCGGGTGCTCTGGCCCGACGGGCCCGGGCCGCCGGGCACGGATCCGAACGACCGAGCGATCGTCCTCGTGGCGACGTACGGCACGACCGACGTGCTCCTGACGGCCGACGCGGAGTCGCACGTCCTGGTCCCGTTGCGCCCGCCGAGGGTCGAGGTGCTCAAGCTGTCACACCACGGGTCGGCCGACGAGCGGCTCCCGGATCTGCTCGACGACACGCGGCCGCGGGTCGCGGTCATCTCCGTCGGTCACGAGAACGCCTACGGGCACCCGGCCCCGGCGACGCTCGCGGCTCTGGGCGCGTCGCCGGGCCTCTCCGTGTACCGCACCGACCGCGACGGCGCCGTGGTCGTCGAGTCGGACGGGGCCCGGCTGACCGTTCGGGCGGGAGGGTGACTATGCTCGCGCCGTGGCCGCCGACGACCTTCGCCCCGCGTACCTCCTCCTCGGAAGCGACCGCCCGAAGATCCGCCGGGCGCTCGCCCGCCTGCGGGCCCGCTTCACGGTCGAGTCCGTCGATCTCCTCTCCGCGGACACGACCACGGCGGCCGAAGCGGTGGCCGGCTGCAACGCGCTCGGGCTCTTCGGCGACGAGGGCGCCCGGCTCGTGGTCGTCGAAGGCGTGGAGCGCTGGCGCGCGGACGACGTCGAGGCGATCGCCGCGTACCTCGAGAGCCCCTCCGGGGCGAGCGTCCTCGCGCTCGTCGCCGAGGGGGCGGTCCGGCAGGCGGCGCTCGTACAGAAGATCGAGAAGGCGGGCCAGGTGCTCCGCTTCGACGTGCCGAAGCCGCGCGACCCGTCCGGCTGGGTGCGTGCCGAGTTCGAGCGCGTCGGCGCCCGCGCCGACGCGGAGGCCGCCCGTGCGCTCGTCGATCTCGTCGGCGACGACGTGATGGAGCTCGCGAGCGAGGTGGACAAGCTCGCCACCTGGGCGGCCGGCGAGGAGATCGGACGCCGCGAGGTCGAGGCGCTCGCCGTGAGCGCGAGCGACACGTTCGTCTGGGCGCTCACCGACGCGTGGGGCGACCGGGACTGCGCGCGCGTGCTCGGAGCGTGCGAATCCCTGCTCGAGCGCCGGACGAAGGAGCCCTTCGCGATCGCCGCCGCGCTCGCCGGCTACGTCGGCCGCGTCCGCGCGGCGCAGCGGCTCGCCGCCGACGGCGCGAACGCCGCCGAGGTCGCCAGGCGCCTCAAGATCAAGGACTACCCGGCGAAGAAAGCGCTCGGGCACGCGCGGAACTTCAGCCCCGACGAGCTGGACGCCGCCGTCATCCGTTTGGCCGGGCTCGACGCCGCCCTCAAGGGCGCAAGCCGCCTCACGGCCGAGCTCGAGCTCGAGCGCGCGCTCGTCGACGTGTCCACGAAGCGCGAGCCCGTCCCCGCCACGTAGCGCCGCGGGGCTAGCTCTTGGCCTGCGCGACGAGCCGCGCCGCCTGCGACTTCTTGCGCGCCACCTTGTTCGGGTGGACGACGCGCCGGGCGGCGGCCCGGTCGAGCCAGCGGACGAGCTCGCCGTGAGCGGCCTCGATCTGCGAGGCGTCGCCGTCGGCGACGGCCGTCTCGAGGCGCCGGTAGAGCGTCTTCGCAGTCGACCGCCACCGGAGGTTCTGCATCCGCTCGCGGGCCGCGCTACGCACACGGCGTTCCTGTTGCTTGATGTTCGGCATAGACGCAAGGAGCGCGGCTCATGCCGCGCGCGACGATCCTAGCAGCGCGGCAGCACGCCTCGGCGGGAGGGCCGCGCCGGCCGTCCCGAGGCGCTCGCGGGCCTCGGCGACCGACCGCGAGGTCGCCTCCGAACCTTGCCCCGATGTCCACGGCTCCGGGCGGTCGCTTCCCTACGATCCGCGCATGCCGCCGCGTGACGACGAGCCAGGCGAGGCCCGGCGCACCCGCCGCCTGGCGCGCTCGACCGCGATCTTCTCGATCGCCACCGGGCTCTCGAGAGTCCTCGGGCTCGTCCGCGAGATCGTCGTCCGCCGCTACTTCGGCGTCGAGGGGCCGATCAACACCTTCACCGTCGCGTTCCAGATCCCGAACCTCGTTCGGTCGCTTGTCGCCGACGCCGCGCTCGGGGCGGCGTTCGTCCCCGTCTTCAGCGAGCTGCTCGAGAAGCGCGACACGCTGCGCGCCTGGCGCGTCGCATCCTCGCTCTTCTGGCTCACGCTCCTCGCGCTCGGCGGCGTTACGGCGCTCTTCATCCTCACCGCTCCGTGGATCATGCGCCCGTTCGGTTACGAGGGCGCCGAGCACGAGCTCGTCGTCAACCTCTCCCGCATCCTCTTCCCGACGGTCGTCCTGCTCGGCCTTTCCGGGATCGTGGTTGCGATCCTGAACAGCTACGGCGAGTTCACCGTTCCCGCGCTCGCGCCGGTCGCCTGGAACCTCGTGATCATCGTCGGCCTCGTTCTCGGGGTCCCGCGCGCGGACGGAGAAGACGCTGCGCTCTACGTCTACGCGGGCTCCGTCCTCCTCGCAACGGTCGTCCAGCTCCTCCTGCCGATGCCGTGGCTGCGCGGGCGCGACGACCGCCTGCGCGTGGCGATCGACCGGCACGACCCGGCGCTCCGCCGCGTCCTCGTCCTCATGCTCCCGGTCACGCTCGGCCTCGGCCTCATCAACTTCAACCAGGTCGTGAACACCTTCTTCGCGGCGCGCTTCATCGACCCGAATCTCGCGCCGGCCTCGATCGAAGCGGCCTTTCGGCTCTACATGCTCCCGCAGGGGATCTTCTCCGTCGCGATCGCGACGATCCTCTTCCCCTCGCTCTCCCGGCTCGCCGCGCGCGGCGACACGGATGCCTTCCGCTCGACCGTATCGCTCGGGCTGCGGCAGATCGGCTTCCTCCTCATCCCCGCGAGCGCGGTCTCCGCGGCGCTCGCTGTCCCCATCGTGCGGCTCCTCTACGAGCGGGGCGCCTTCGGGCCGGAGCAGACCGAGGTGGTCGCGGCCTCGCTCGCCGCGTTCGCGGCCGGTCTCACGTTCAACGGGACGATGCTCATGCTGAACAGGGCGTTCTTCAGCCTCCAGTCGCCGTGGATCCCGACCTGGGTCGCGCTGGGGAACCTCGGCTTCCAGGTCGTCCTGAACATCGCGCTCTACCGCGTGGGGGTCTGGGGGATCCCGCTCGCGACCTCGCTCGTGAACCTTGCGGGAACCGCCGTGCTCGTCGTCGTCTTCCGGCGGAGGATCGGGCGCGTGGACGGCCGGCGCACGCTCGATGCCTACGCCCGCTCGCTCGCTGCCGCCGTGCTCGCCGCCGGCGCCGCGTTCGCGGTCTGGTACGGGCTCGACCAGGCGCTCGGCCGCTCGGGCGCCGCGCAGATCGTCTCGGTGGGCTCCGCGCTCGCCGTCTCTGCGGGTGTCTATCTCGCGGCCGCCCGTATCCTTGGGATCAGGGAGCTCGACGCACTTCTCTCGCTCGTCCGGCGCTCCCGCACGCCATGAGCCTCGACCGCATCCGCAACTTCTCCATCGTCGCGCACATCGACCACGGCAAGTCGACGCTCGCCGACCGCATCCTCGAGGTGACGAGCACGCTCACGAAGCGCGAGATGCGCGAGCAGGTGCTCGACTCGATGGAGCTCGAGCGCGAGCGCGGGATCACGATCAAGGCGCAGGCCGTGCGCGTCGAGTGGAAGGGCCATCAGCTGAACCTGATCGACACGCCGGGGCACGTGGACTTCACATACGAGGTCTCGCGGGCGCTGCAGGCCTGCGAGGGCGCGCTCCTCGTCGTCGACGCGGCGCAGGGAATCCAGGCCCAGACGCTCGCGAACGCGTACCTCGCGATCGAGAACGACCTCGAGATCGTCCCGGTCGTGAACAAGATCGACCTTCCGTCGGCCGACCCGGACGCCGCCGCGGCGGAGGTCGCCGACCTGATCGGCGAGGAACCCGAGCGCGTCGTCCGCATCTCCGCCAAGACGGGCGCGGGCGTCGAGGACGTCCTCGACGCGATCGTCGAGCGGATCCCGGCCCCGGCCGGCGACCCGGAGGCGCCGGGCCGCGCCCTCGTCTTCGACTCGGCGTACGACCAGTACCGCGGCGTCGTCGCGTTCGTCCGCGTCGTCGACGGCGAGTTCCGC
>Ga0214469_1000238_pt1 | contig 18201 bp, 14 predicted proteins | sample RVTome_10_FD_187340 | JGI IMG/M metagenome (GOLD analysis project Ga0214469, IMG submission 187340) | Soil microbial communities from uranium-contaminated site in the Upper Colorado River Basin, Wyoming, United States - RVT153D57 HiSeq ... | reverse complement strand
CGGCAGAATGTTAGATTTCGGTTTTGCAAAAATCTTAGTATTAACCACTATTTCTTTGGCTGAATATGAAAGAATTAGATTCTTACCTTTGTGACAAATGGGAAGAAAATATTTGATATAATTTTATTTAGCACTAATATCTTAAAATAGACTAAGTAGTACCAATATCCTTGCAAGTCTGGTGACTACTACCACCCTTTGTCTTGTTTTCTCAATATTCGTATGGAAATCATCAATTCTTTAGTAGATGCTAAAGCTTGTTTTCTTACAGTGAGTGAGCTTATTACAAGGAGTTTAGAACAAATAAATATAGTGCAATAGATAAAGATCTATTCGCTCGCAAGCCAATTGGGAAACGAGGAGTTAATGAAAGAGATAGATCGCCTAATTGTAAATAAGGAAGATGGCTGATAAATCCTATGTATAATATCACTTTCAGAACTATATCGATTACATTATAATTGCAAGATCTTTTCCATCTATTCTCTTTCAGGTGGTCAACATAAGCGTTAAACAGAAGTGAATAATTTTCATAATAGTGTAAAATAATATAAGATGAACATTTCAAAAATGTCTATTTACTACGTTGTAGCTGATGACGTATTATGTGCAGTTGTAAATGACTTCAAGCATCATTGATAAAGAAGAAAAGTTAGAGCATAATACTATCATTTTTCGAATTCACCTAGATATTGTAAATGAGCTCCGCCAAGAATCAAAGCAAAAAAGGAGAGCCTCAACATATTAGTGAATCAAATACTCGATTTTTAAATTAAGAGAAATAAGCCGTCACAAATAGCCAGATATTCCTATTTTAAAAAGGCCTGGTGATCTTCTTCTATCACATAATTATACTTAATAGGATATCTAGATATTTCAAATAAATACATACTAATGTAATTATCAGTAACAATAGAAGGTTCACATAAATATCTAGTTTACATGTTCTGGTTGATTCTATTATGAAATACAGTAGGGGAAAGAACTTTTCATTTGAATCGATGTGCCTGGCATTAATAATACAACAGCAAAAGATGTTAAAAGAACTATTTGGCAAACATTCAACATATGAAACGTAGTTGCTTAATCTATAATTTAACCTGAAACATAGTCGCTAAAACTATGTAAAACATGTAAGATCTACAATGACCCAGGATATCGTAAGCGATATCATTCGTGAAAAAATGACCAGTGCTAACTAGTAACGTTATTGACAGTCAATACAAGATCGTGATTCTCACACAAAACCAAGACTCAGATTTTTTTCAATCTTATTGTAGCCCTGAAGGTTGCCATTCCCCTTGACTCTGAAAACGTTCTCCATCGGCAAGTTTCCTGAGTACTTCATCGGGTGGATTGATAGTTAATACCCTTGGCACAGTTCTCTTTTATCCATTTTGCTATCTTTCTAATATCCTTATTTTCATTAGCAGCGATAGCAAGAACATAGTCGGAAGTATCTTTTGGGTATGAGAAGTCATAACCATTCAAAGGAAGAAACAATTGTGTAATGAGAAGCCCGGTTCTTTTGTTGCCAGCCGTATAGGGATGAAAAGTAATGAAAGCGAAGAGAAGGGCAGCGGCCTGTTGAAAGATATTTCCGTATTTCCTGAATCTAGATGTATTTGGGTATTATGCCTATCTGTTGAATTTAGATACAAAAGCTGGTTTAAATGTATAGATTATCACTATTTCGGAAATCAGGAAAATACCCTCTCAAGGTTTCTCTGAGCTATATACTCGTGAAAGGATCGCCGCGTGGACCGTCCAAAAACACTCAACAATTTTGAATGCTGAGAATACCATTGAATCAATTTTCCCGAAATCGATCTTACTAGATGCTTTGTTACCGCAGCACCTCCATTAACATTAACATTCATCAAGGATTCTTTCTGTTCAAGGATTGTAATGAACGAAATAGCTGTATGCGAGACTTATTACTTTCATTTCGTTTTATGAAATAGCCTTGGAAAGAAAGAAAGGTGACATTCTAATTGGTTTTCTTAGCCTAGTAGATATAGTGGTGCTTATTTCTATGTCTACGTCGTTATCAGCCGGCGCTTGGGATTATCTTGTTTATGCATTTGATGCTGTGGTTGTTGCGTTCATCATCTTCAGTTTTTGTAGAAGACTAAAAGAATCCCACCAATGGAGAAAGTATTTGATCCGTAATTGGTATGAAACCCTTGGAATGATACCGATCGTCTTCTTTGCCTTAGCCAGCCAGATCTCAAACGATTATAACGGATATATCACTTTAGGAATAATGCTGCGGCTATTAGCAATATTATACCTGATCAGGCTTTCACGATCCATTGAGGATAAGTCTCGAATCTTTGGGAATCACACAGTACTTCAGATATTCATCATCTTCTTCCTGACCTTGACGGTGTCCTCATTTCTTTTCTACAAGTTTGAACGTTCAGATGTACATTCAGGAATAGCCAGTATGAGAGACGCACTGTGGTGGACATTGCAGACAGCTACGACTTCAACATTTGAACCTAATGCAACAACTACCGAAGGGAGAATTATTGGGGGGCATAATAATGCTTGTAGGTATCGGAATCACTGGTGCATTCATTTCATCCCTTGCTTCATGGTTGGCAAGATCGAGAGCGTCATCGACTTCAGAAAAGGAGGTAAAACAATATTAAAGCTGAGATTGGCAAAGGGTGAGATTACAAAGGAAACATATTTAGATCTGCAGAGGCTGTTATCTGACTAGAACTGATTTTATGATACTAAGTCATCACTGTGCACGTGCGTGAAGATGTTTTGAGGAACCGCTCTTGAATTAGAGCTCTCTTATTTATCTGGATATGCACACGGTACCTTCAATAAAGTCAAGCCGCCTGCTCAGGGGCTACTACTCTAAAATCTCTAAAGTCCAGTAGTCCGAACTCACTTATGAAATTGTCTATTACCTGCTTGTACTCGATTAAGTCGAGACCCTTCTTATGTCTTGCAGTGTTGAGGTTTGTAATCATTTTAGTGAATCTTTCAATATTCATCTCCAATCCATAGTAATCTCGTACCCTTGCCAGTGTTGTTTCATAATGGTTTTTCATGCCTGAAGCAGTAGCATCGGAAATTAAGATAATGTCATAACCGAGATTAAATGCATCTCTAATTGAAGTTTCTACACATATTGAGGTGTCAACACCACAAAAGATCAGGACATTAATGCCTGCACTCTGTAACCATACTCTGAGCTCTGTATCTTGAAATGCTGAATCTCTTCTTTTTATAATTACATGATCGCCTTCTTCTTCCTTTGGCTTTAACTCATCAATCGTCTGAGCATCCCAAGTTCCTCGCACGCAAATCGGTATCTTCAATCTTTCTTCCCTAGACTTAGGTAAAAGTGTGTGAATTTTGGTCAACAGATCTATCCCGCTTGCTTCCCTAACTGATTCTGTGTAGAATACCGGTATGTCCAAGGACTTACACAAATCTATAAGCTGCCTCACTTTAGGAATAATTTCTCTATATAATGGTGTGTTCATTCCCAATTTATCGTATGACCCATCTTTAGCTACGAATCCATTTTGCATATCAACGACTACGAGACCCAAATTAATCTTTGCAGCACCGCCGAGTTGAACCTCAAACATATTTCGATATACTACTAGTGATGTAAATAAACATGTCTGTTTTCTGGACTTATGATACTCGTGCGATGAATCACTATAAAAATTGAGAGAACAGGAATCTATTTGTACCTTAGATTTCTAGACGCGGGATACATCCCACAACAAAATTATGAGGAAATGCTTGCCCATTAGGGAGATAAAAAAACGAGAGCGAGGTGACATCATTTTCTTAGGAACGCAAGTATCTTGAATAATATACCATGTCGTATAGCCTGTGGAGACAATCAATCATAAGAATCCCTAAGTTGATTTGTAGTCTGATAGTCCAGAAAATTGCGATAGAATTGAGGTTTCCTTAACAGGGCGTCTTCAATATTGATGCCAATTTCGGATAATCTAATTAGCGTTCTCTTAAAAACCCTGTTAACGATATCTTTCAAGGTACTTCTTCAAAAGTCATACTCTTCTGATATTTTCTTTTACCATAACTACTCCTTTGGAATATTTCATTTTGCTCTATAAATATGCATCATTCACAATACTCTATTTAGCATAGTACTAATATCTTTTCTTTAGGTTAAAATGGTATCCTCTAGGAGGAGGAAAACTGATACCTTAAAGGCAACGATGTATTTAGGCCCTTCAATTTAAATTCTGTATTTGCCAGCATCGACAATGCTTTCCGACTACCCCAATGCATATGTCCAATCGGCTACCATCTCGATTGAGAAGGATTAAAATGCTAGTGCATGTCATCAGTGCACTGCAAAATCCGCTACTGTTGGATTCTAGATGAGATATCTATAAAAATGAATGATTTGCACAGCTGCTCAAACCAATGACTTTCGATCGGAAGTACGGGAGGAGCGACTACTTGATTCGCTGACTAACCTTCGATCTCAGCACCGGCAACTATTGCAGACTGATTCCTTGAAGTACCGACAGCATCAGGCGATTCCTCTGTGACTTCAATTAAATTATATAAACTCGAATTTGTAATCTGCTGAGTGGCTGCCAATTCGTCATCAACGAGCTGTCCAATGCCTAGATCATTTCCTGTAGAATTGTCTACCAGCCAAGCTATGTATAAGGTGCCATTGGTTGGTGAGTCATCCATGTTTACCTGGACTCTTAACCCGTATCGATCTGGCCCAATACTGTAAGTACCTGCCGTTTCTCCGCCGAAAGGCATACTATCCTCAGGTTCAGTGAGATCTCCACTATTTTCCTCTTCTTCCTGTGCCAATGTGGAGGTTACAAGCAACGGAGTCTCAGTCATAGTTGGCATCAATACCATCAAGGCAATAGTAGTAATGGTAATTGCCATGAGCATCAACATAAAATTTTTCGCCAAAAGTTTTCTATTACCCGTAAATGCTCTGGTAGAATATTAATTTTACGACCTAGAGCAATTTTCCATGCAAAACCTTCCTCCCCGGTCTTCTGTTCTCCTCAAACGCTCGCGACCACGAAAGTCGTTAAATGGGTTGAATGAATTCTACAAATCATAAGGAATGGCCTAATCCTAATTTAGTCAGGATATGTACTCTAAAACCCGGTCTAGTTTTTTTGAGATGCGGACATCTGGTCATTCACCAAGGGAGGTCCTTTAGATTGCGTTAGCCATAACAACTTAATGCTTTCGTGTGCAATCCATAAAATAAGTTTTCCCAAAAAACAATTACAGGCCAGATCAGGAGAATCTAAAGAAAACGGGTATTTCAGGCATGGATAATTGTCAAGCCAGAAACATCTCAAAGTGACAGGTAGCCTCGTCTATTATTGCATCGTAAAGGGCGATTAACCCATTCAACACTTAACTACACTAAATCCTGGAGTGCAGACCAAACAATCATCCTTTCTGAGTTTGCTTTTAATAAGAGATTTAGTAATAGCCACATTAACTTGCTTTGAAGATATTTGACACTCTGAGATTACTAACACTGACTCCAACTATTATATTGTCAAATAAAAAGACGGCAGTCACAGGGACGTGTAGATCACTATGACAAATGAACCGGATACAGGTTTGAAGATCAGCTTTTACAAGTTGATTATCTATGCAGCACTGTTCGGCGCCCTATCCTCCCTGCTTACTGTAGGTTATATCACACTTTATAATCAAGGCATCAAGTTCTTTGAGCAAGTAAGCCTAATTGTACTTAACATCAACATATGGCCACTGGTCTTGCTCACAGTCGCGGGGGTATTTGTCGGCCTTGTTATCAAGTTTTTTGGGCAGAATGGGGGACTGGGAGTTGCCCAGAGCCAGTATGCCCAGACTGGCCGAATCAATCCTCGCAAAGTGCCTGGCATTATGCTTCAAGCATTCATATCGTTGTGGAGTGGTGCTGCAATTGGTCCTGAAGGTCCTCTAACCTTTCTGACTGGAGGTTTCGGAAGCTATCTTTCAGAACGACTCCGGCTCAAGAAAGACGATGTTCAAGTACTTGTTTACAGTTCCATAGCTGGAGCGTTCGGCGGCTTCTTTGGTTCACCTGTGATTGGAGCTGTTGGAGCCATTGAGTATATGTTCATTAGAGAGCTAGATCTCTATCGGCATTTGATTCCAGGCCTATTGGCTGCTGCTGTTGGATATGGCGTGTACTCCGCAATACTGCAGGAGTCATTTCTAGGAATTTACAGCTTCCCTGAATATGCGTCACCACAGCTTATTGACTTGTGGTGGGCTTTACTTGTAGGCACCATAGCTGGGTTTGTTGGAATCATGTTCAAGTTGATCTTTGGTGCTGTTCACCGTGTGTTTGCCCCGCTTGTAAAGAGACCGGTTGGCCGTGCGGTCATAGGTGGCGTGGTTATAGGCCTCATCGGATCGTTCCTCCCAATGACTCTGTATTCTGGTCAAGATCAGCTGCTTCAAATTATCCATAACCCTGCGGCTTTTGGCATAGGACTTTTGCTTATTATGGTTGTTGTTAAAGCTCTCCTAACAAGCACCTCCTTTGCCACAGGATTTGAAGGCGGGCCTATATTCCCGTTACTGTTCATGGGTGGCACGTTAGGGCTTGTAATTTCCAAAGGCCTAACATTCATTCCTGAGGGAGTGGCAGTGACTGTGGGAATGGCTGGCGTTGCGTGCGCTGTCTTCCCACTTCCTTTGACGATAGCTCTCTTACTCGGGCTTATGGGTGGACAAACAGATCTATTGCCAGTAATTGTTATTGGGGCAGTTATCGGCTTCTTGGTATCGAAAGCGATCACGCCCCTACTTCCGAAACCTCATTCACAATCGACTGGTAGTGAAGGAGGCAAGCAGCAACTTTCAAAATAATTTTGTACCTGCTGGCATCGAAATAGAGTAGCCATATGTAAAAGAAGTGTATTTGATTCTATGTGTTGCAATACAGTTACTAGTAATAGTAATAACAGTAATAACAGTGACATCATAGTCTTTTCCTGCCGGTTCGTTCGACAACGCAAAACTAAAAGTACTATTGCAATTTTCATTCGCTCTATAAGTTATATATTTGCTAAGTTTGAGTGAAACCACGGTATTGGCTTCAAACATTATTTCGCCTGTGTCAGCAAACAGACACTATTCACAATCCATAAATCCCTCATCTTTGTTGACCCTCAACATTTTATCGACTCCACTCAGTATGGATTTGCTATAACCTTTCCTATCATGTGCGGATGGATAGTACAATAGTATTCGACTGTCCCGCTTTCATCAAAAAAGTGCACGAAAGTGCCCCCGGGCTGAATGGGACCTGAATTAAACCCTGTAGAATTTCCACCTTCAGACGGCTTGCCTTGGGTTACCGTATGGACGACATTGTCATCATTGGTCCATTTGATACTGCTGCCAGCAGCTACTTGAACTTCTGGAGGCGCATAGAATTGAGTATTACTAATAGCCGAGGATCCGTTTGAAATCTTGACTTCCACAACTTCATCCATATAGACTAGTTGAGCATGAACTGACAGTATGTAACTTGGAAGTATCAATAAGATTGTAAGCACTATTGAAACGCTAACACCCAGAGAATACACCTTTAGGTTTGTGAGGACATTCAATCTAAATGTTGATTAACACAGATTTTAATAAGGTTTATTGTCATAAAATTTCTTCGTATTCGCATTGTCTTCTGCTTAAGCATCGTTTTCCACTTGGGTCTTAATGCTTTTAAAAACTGTACAACAGAAATCCCCTCATTCAATAAGATCTCTAAAAACTCCATGAATCAGATAGACATTGTTAAGCAAATGACAAATGTTTGAGTGGTGATTCTTTCTCTTCCTACGAATCTTGGGCTGGGTTTGTTTGCGTATGCAGTTGAAATGTGTAACCCCATAAATCATTGCGTATACTCGGTCTGATATCACATTTCCAAGAACCCTTGACAGTACTTTGGACGATGGAATAATACCTTCTTTCTTGATTAATGAATTTTCGCGCACGAAACCAATGGAAGGAACATATTTTTAAGAAAATAGTTCAACCTTATATGATACCAAATGCCTACAACAGGGAAGGCATCCCAGAGACTCTTATGTGCTCATTTATAGAAGTGACCTTCAACGAATACAGGAGTGTAAGATTTGAAAAGTGACTATCTGCCAGACAATTCTCTTCTAATTCTGGCAAGTACTTCTTTCATCTGTTCCTTAGTTTCTTGGTATCCATCTTGAATTAACTGTTGGATCGTAGTTTTTGAAAAGTCAAATGTCTTATTTGAAATAGTATGACTGTCATTCTTTCGCTCCAGACGAACAACAAAATCAACATCTACGTTAGCCTTAATTAAATCTTCAAACCTAAAATGCTTCCCAGTAGCAAGATAGACTGCCTTGGTTTCTTCCTTCAGAGTCTTTTGCAGCGCCTCTTTGCTCACACCATTTTCTTCGGCTAATTTAATGAGAGTTTTGGCTAGCCTTATGAAATCAGACAATAGAACTGCAACATTTTCGTCAAATTCTGTTCGGTCATGGAATATGATGTCATTCTTTCTATCAACAACACCGTCATAATCTGAAGGAAGATAATCTTGTTTAGCTGGATGAAGATTAATTATGCCATATCTCAGTTTGGGTATGTTCTCTTCTAGTTTCCTCACTTTATTCCAATAATCCCTATGAGCAAGTACAGTCTGTCTTAGTGGCGTATTAGCCAATAACCCACCATCCCAGAAACTGCGTAAGCCACTAGTGCCGTTCGAAGAAGAAGAAGGCCCATTATTATCTCCAGTATCTTCGTTGTCGCCTTGCCCTTCCCCAACCAAAACACGGTTTTCCACATTTAGTCTAGTATAGTCATAATTTACCGGAACTGAACAGCTTGCCAAGACGAAATCTGCCTTGATGCCATCGTCGTATCTTATAACATGTTCAAATCCCTCTGTATCCTCCTGATCATTCTCGGAACGACCAAATTTCATTCTACCGTATTTCCCATATTCTGATTTCCTTGTTCCATCCTCTTTTTCATAGCTATCAAAAACCACAGGCGTAAGCTCTTGTACATCCACAGCGACTAGCAGGAGTCTAGGTTCATTATTTTCGAAGCTTGTGGAAATAGGAAATTTTGCAAACTTTTCTAGGCTTTCCTTTAATGGTCTGTTGTCATAGACATACCACGTATTTGATGGATCAAAAAACCTATGGTCTAGCAAGGGCGTTTTAGGTACAAATACGTTAGGAACTCCCTTCAAAATAAATTCCTTAGTGCTGAAATATCTTCTGGCTGATTCTCCAGATGCAATTCGTCTATCTAACTTGCGCCAAGAATCCCAATAGGACGTAAAGTAAGGTATGTTTTCAACAGATGGTTGTGTAGAAAGGTATTCCCAAAAATCGATAAGCCTTTCGCCAGATCCTTCCCATGTTTTATTTTCCTTTACATAGCTTACCAATAAAGAGGCATTTATGGCGCCTATTGACGTTCCAGATACGATATGAAATATTGGCTCGTTTTCCCTGCCTTCTGTTCTAAAGTATGCTGAAAGATCCTCATTGATAGCTTTGTAAGCGCCTGCTTCATATGCACCAAGCGAACCCCCTCCTTGAAATATTAAAGCTCTGTTGACGTTGGGTTTCATAAATCTCATTCACACCATCTGGTATATTTATTATTGTTAATGCGTGCACGGGACGTTTCAAGCATAACATGTATTCGACTAAACTTAATGCTATTTCATATGCAATATAGAGAATGGAGTAGCAAAGTGGAATAACGGGTCCGCATTAGTTACCACTCATAATTTGAAATAATGTGAACTACCCTCGCAGCTAATAATTATTATATTAGTAAGTACTAAAGTGCGATCGCTATAATCCATGATATCACCGTCTACCTAAAGCCTGATCCTCAATCTTTCTTTGCCTTTGTATCTCAGGCTAATCGGCATGAGGTTGGCATAATCTTGTTCCGTTACTCTGAACTGAATAATAGCTTGTGACATGTTATATAACAAAGTTCTATTACTGTTTAGTGTCATTGAACGTCTTATTGAACAGCATAGTCGTTTAGAACGGCTGCGGATTGAGGTACATAAGGTAAGTCAACACAAATCAAATCGTATAATACGCTCAATACTAGCGTTTAGTTGGCTTGAGCGTAAAAGGCTTATTGAACGCTGTACACGTATACAAGCTTAGAGTAAAACTTGGAGAATCTGTACACGGATAGTATAAATGTTGTATACGCGCCAACCCTGACCCGTTTTAACCCAAAACTGATAACACTAACAGAATAGTAATCAACATAACACTAGTCTGCAACTGTTCTGAAATGTAGGCATAGGAAGGTGACCAATCTTGAACAAAGAGTAAATATCCATAGGAAGGGGCTGGTTCGATTTTTTAGTTTGGCTATTATTGCCACCTTGTTAATTGTCGCAATGACATAGTCGTCTTAAGCGGCCAATGCACAATAGACGATTAAGATGTTACTTTCGATCTATTAAATTTAGGATACAAATACTCGAAGTAATAGTATATTCCTGCCTCTTCTTCGGTCAGTCTGTCATAGAGCTGACTCAACAGATCAGATCATTAAGTTGCCATTCCTTCTTGCTCAAGCATTCTATAGTCATCCCCCATTAGATTTTGATAGTTAGATTCATAATAGTTACCATTAGTTTCATAATTCCGCCTAATTGTTTATTCATCCTGTTACCTTGTTCGCTAAGACATCTTTGTGATTGATCTAGATCAATCTTTTAACACAGAATCAAAGGTTAGATCAGTTAGCACTAGGCAGTCATATTGGACACCTTTATATTGTGTGAAATCTATTATGAATTTGACTAATACGAAGAAAGGGCTTTGTAACAAATGAAACAATCTGAACCATATTCAATGTCTCAAAACTATGCCGTTGAACCAAGTAAAATGCATCTAACAATCCTGATAACAGGATGTAGCGGATTCATTGGAAGTCATCTGGTTGAAAGATTTATGTCAATTAAGGGGGATCGTAAATTTGAAATTAGATGTATGACACGTAATGCGAGGTCTGTTGAAAGCATTTTTAAGAAAGGAGAAGCAGTTAAGGATCTTAAATTTGTGCAGGCAGATGCCTCCAAATATTCGGATCTGGTTAGCGTAATGACTGGCGTCGACATCGCATTCTATTTGATTCATTCCATGGAAGGATCATCTAAAGATTGGAAAAGATTTGCGGACCGAGATCGAATAGCTGCTTCAAATTTTGCTAGGGCAGCAACAGAATGTGGCGTAAAAAGAATAATATATTTGGGCGGTTTGGTTCACGAAAACGAACTAAGGTCAATTAAGTTGTCTGAACATATGCGGAGTAGGCGGGAAGTCGGTCAAATCCTAACAAAATCAACTGCAAAGGTTACCATATTTCGAGCTGCGATCATACTCGGTCAAGGGGGAGCCTCTTTTCAAATGCTGCAATATCTCGTTGAGAGACTTCCAGCAATGGTGTGTCCCAAGTGGGTTTTGACAAGATCACAGCCCATTGCAATAGATGATGTTATCACTTACCTAATTAAAGCAATTGATTCAAAAGAAACAGAAGATAAGTCTTTTGATCTGGGAGGACCAGACATAATGTCTTATGTCGACATGATGAGACGTTACGGGAAAATGCTTGACAAGTCTATAACGATCATAATTATCCCTTTCCTTACTCCAAGACTATCATCCTACTGGATTGATCTGATCACTCCCGTCAAAGCATCCTTAGCCAGACCATTAGTAGAAAGTCTCAAACACGAAGCAATTGTAAGAGACGATTCGATTAAACATATTATTCCATTGAAATTAAGAAAATTCGAAGAAGCAATAGATGCAGCAAGAAATGAAGAGAAGAAACAAAAGAATAGCGTTACAAAGAAAAAAGAATATGTCACTCATACTACAAGCAACCAAATTCTGATTATTTCGTTAGTATTGTTAGCATTGGTTGGATCTACTTATTATGTGCTAGATGCAAGACCCGAAATATTGAGCGCGAATTGGCTAATTATTAGTGGTTTGTGGTATATTGGTATTGTATTCTCAGTATTTTTTGTCAGCAATGGAGCAAGGTTGGGAGCGATAACGGCAGGAGTTATTGGATGGATCACTCTAGCGCTATGGTTGATAGATAACATATACACGATATCCGGAGATTCTCTCCTTGCAAGTTCACCTAATATGACAATGACTATCAGAAATTTCGTTGGCGCAGTTGTAGCAGGATTGGTTGTTGCGTCTTCACACAATGTCTTCCATAAAATACGAATTTATGGATTATAACTAAGTCTCTTAAATGCTTGGAATTCCTCTAAACTTATCTCTTTGAGCTGGATTGAAGTGTAAGTGGGCTCCATCACTTATTATTCAATTTAGCACTATGATCAATATTTACCCATCATTTTAAATATCAATATACTTTATCATTTCTATTATTTGGTGTACATACGGAGAAAAAAAGTAAAAGGCATTGACTATGCATACATAGTAAGGAGTATATGGGATCATACTAAAAGGACTTCAAAACAGGAGACAGTAAAATATCTGGGGAAGGTGTCTCGGCTTACACAAGAAATGATACCGGTAGAATATCGAAATGATCCGGCCATAATTTCATTCATAACCCGCTATAGCACCGTCAATTTGAAGAAGAATGATTCCTTAACTAAAAAATTAGGTCAAGATTTATTTAGGATGCTTTCTGCAGGGGATCTGCAGAGTATAATCAAAATTTATCATAAATATACTAATCTCTTCGGGACGATTCAATTTTATGATAATCTACTGAAACCGGTAATGTATGATATTGGTCAGCAATGGGCGGCAGGAAAACTCGATGTCGTAACCGAACATGTATGCGTTAACACAGCCAATGCTTTAATAAAAATAATAGATAATAGCCAATTAATTCGCTCTACTAATCGTCATTATAAGGGAACGATCTTTATCTGTACACCAAACGGAGAACAGCATAATTTAGCTTGCAATATTATAGAATCCGTTTTACTATCTAAGGGATATAAAGTATATAATGCCTCCCCTTCTTTACCTGCAGACTCAGTAATTAATTCATTAGATAGCATCTCCCCTGATGCCATTCTGATCTCTATAACGTTAACAGATCATATTCAAACAACTAGGAATTTAATCAGAAAAATTAGAGCTAGATTTGCTTCTTTGACTATATTCATTGGTGGGCTAGCTATAAATGATCCAAATAAAACGTATGATTTTAGTGCTACATCACTGTATGTTATTAGAAATATGATGCTCGCAGACGCAATAAAATTAATAAGATCAACAATAGTACGAACACGGACGATATGATTAATGAGATATACCGGAACTGAATATTTCAATGGATCCGGTACTCCGAGAGGTTACTACTCCTAAATACTTATCAGACTTTTCAGTAATCCAGGCACGTAACCGATATCCGCACAAATAAGTGAGGACATCTGTACTGACAAGCCGACGCTCCTAAACTTTCGGACAAATTGCTCTAAGCGTCCTAGTTCAAGATAATGCTTGCGTAAAGAACGACTTAGGGTTTTGCCGCCTAGGTAAACTGTCATGGTCCCAGAGCGACGAAAGAATATTAAGAAGTTCATAAGTTTTGAAATAGGATCTAACTTCTTTTTTTACTCTTTTGACAATCTGCGATTTCGCTATTGATCGAGTGCTCTTCATCATGATCTTCATCAATGATCCTTACAAAGGTATTGATTGGTGGACATGGTTTTGCTAATTGTGGTTCTAGGTAGATGCAATAGATTTAATAGTCATCCTTTCGGCGACTTTATGATTATTGTCAATAGCTAGGTTAATTCTTGTGGTACTTTTTGTATTGTTCGGTATTAGGAACACAGACGATCTGGGCTCAGGAATTCAGCAATATCTCACGTATGGAACAATCGCTAGAAAACATGAGTGCTCAGATGGAAGAAGTAGTAGAGCGTTTGACGACGATGAGCGACCGGTTCGGAGCGTTGAAGCAAGTACAGGAGGTTACGGTCTACCTTTTCGTAATTGTATTCATGATGGGATTGGCATTTGTGGTTTTTGGGTTCTATATTGGTCAGGAACACAAGCTATCTCTCTTTACGAAGAGACTCTATCTGATATCGTTCTTTGCCCTGGTCATCCCCGTCACGATAATAATTATACGATACTTGACGAACACTATACTGTCTGGCAGTATATATGATCCTTTCCTGACTGTCGCATTTATCCTACCAATTCCTGTCGCTACGTCCTACGTTCTGATGATAGTCAAGTACAAACACGAGGCCGCACGATCCCAGTGATCTACTATTTCGATCGGCGTCCCAATTCGAAGAAAACCGGGATTTACTGCGCGAAGCATGATGCGCCTATTTTCATTTAACGAATTCTGAAGCGATACATTTAGGTAATGCAAGTAAATAACCTCACCTCAACCTGAACAACATACATCACTATTTTTCATTAAGGTGGTGATTGGCCAAAATCCTCTTTGTCAGCTGACAAGAGAATTTGTCGATGTCGACAAACCTGAGATCTAGCTCTAATGAATCTCCCCATTCTTTCAGTTACTGAGAGGTTTGCACTGTCGTTCACAATAATGGAAGACCAAAAAAATAAAGGATTTAAACTTGAACGATGTATATATCTGTCTGGTCAAGAAGGAACGACACTAGATAGGATTGTTTACCAAGGAAGAATTGCAAAGATATGCAGAAAAATTTCTGTGCGGATTATATGGACAGACCGGTGGAAGTTTAGACCGTTCGGCCAATAGCATGGATATATATATTAAAACTATTAGTTATGGGGCATATGAGAGACCACAGTACGGATATCAGGCTACACAAGCAATCCTTCGAGAATTGAAGGATCAGGGACTAGTTCAAACCTGGAACTTAGATCAAGAGGTTAGACTTACTTCAAGCGGCCTTGACAAATGCAGGAACATGTGCAAATAAGCTCATCCCCCACTCAGAATCAATTTCAAGTACTTGAGCTGATGCTATAGCTGAGTCCAATGATCCTATTAACCATACTCTCAATGTTAAAATCGTTTTGAAGCTCAAGTATTTAGTCAAATAAAGGCTTTGACTTTACTGGATACTTTAACAATCAGACGGGTTAGAGCGAAAGATCAGAACTCTATTGGTAGAGAATCCGTTTTTGACAATAAAATGCGATGGATACGAATTCAATAGACCTATTCGTGTAAAAAACTTACTCAGTGCAGCTGATTAAGGAATGATTAAGAAATTTTCTATTCTATACTATAAAAAGAGGTTCCAAGGGTCGGCTAATTTAGTAGAATAATGAGCGCAGGAGATCTATTAGAATGAAAACACTCTATCAAATATCAATAGAATATTTTACTCCTTAATTAGTAATGACTCTCCGGTACGAGATGTTCCAAGCAAATGCGCGTTTGATACATCTGTAATAAACACTAACCCTCCTGGCTGAGACTCTGAACCTACATTCTTTACTAATTCTTGTACAATACTGTCCACTACAGAATCGGGTACCAACGTCTCCACCTTCGTTCGTTTTTCGGACTCTGGGTTAACCATTCTGCCAGTCTGATAGCTGTGCACCATCTCAGGAATTCCTTTTCTTTTTGTATGTCCCGTTGCGTATATTTCGGAGAAAGACATACCGGCAATGTTATGCTTTCGAAGAATTTCAGTGACAGTGGAAAGTTCATGCGTAAAAATAATGATATTTAATTCTTTCATGTATCAATTTCATAATTCAGCTAGATAAAGTTTTTTCTATATTTACCTTAGATATTCTAAATAGATTCTGGGTTTTCCTTATCACGTCAACTTCAATGCTGTAAACCCAATTGATACTCGTTATAAATGCTGAAGTAAGACTTGTCGACATTCGATGAATTCTAAGTCTCGACAATCAAGCTAATCGAATCTCTTCATGTCTTGCACGCTCTTGCTCTAATCCATAATGGAATATTGTAATGTGTTTCCACCATTTAGAAAATTAGATTTTCAGATTAAATGCTTGGAAATAGAAGGTGGTCGTGGAAACCGCGGCAAACCTGTTTATCGACAAGGGAATCCTGTAATTGCGACTGGTTATCAGACGTTCATATTGATATCAGTGTACAAACAAAATTGTTTGCATCAGAGCAGAGTTAGGCTTAATTAGGTTCCATCAAAAGAGATCTTTTGGCTATGTCTAAGGAATCGAAGAAAAATAAAGATAAGAGACAAAGAAGCCAAACCATATGAAACTTGATTTGGTAACTTGGAATCCAATGCCAATCCTAGACCTAGGTACATGGCAAGCATTACGCAAACAATACCTATCAAAACGTATTTCTTGGTTGTTAATAGAAACTTTTCTACATCAAACTGACGATAGTGCACGAGATGATGAATAACTGGCATTATGAACATAGCTGTTGCTACTGTTACTGCATAGAGTGCTGCCAAGAGGATTATGTTATCAAGAAATAGAAAGTATGATGGAGGATTTATTGTGATGTTTAGGATAAAGCCAAAAGAGATTGAAGACGCTGCGCCCAATACAATAGACCATCTAAATCGGCTGCAACTCTAGAATAATGCTCAGTGGAAAAACGTTTCGTAGGATCATCGTCTGATCGAGATGACATTCGAGATTATTCTACCTTAGCCGTGCTATATAAACTGCAGATAAATATAGGGATATCTTACGAAATTAGCATTGAGCTATGTGTGCACTATAATTTTTTATGCTAGTTCGTATCTAATTAATCCTTTTAACGATGCTAGATTATTCCAGAAATATATGAATTTCCTCGTTTTATTTTTTAATTATACCCAATAACTTGAATCATTCATTGAAAATAACTTGGTGATCGCTTTTGCTGATCGTATTAGTATCAGTGTTCTAATTAGAATTAATACTTTCCTAAAATCTAACCTGCGAAGGCAGCTAATATTTTTATCCTTTATGTTATGAAAGAGGCAAAGTCGTGCTTCGATTCTAATGCGTTCTGGGGGATCATTCAAGCTATCCCCGCGTAGTATTTATCAGACGCTGATCTCAAGATGGTTGCTTGGTTTTATTCCTTGGCTTGTTACTTCATTTTGCTTTTCTGGATCAAACTCCTGTTTTATAATCACAATAGAGTGCGCTTATTTCTTGTACCTTCGTTCTGCCTGATTAATATCATATTATACTTCCATACATCCATAGGGTTCGAATAATATTGGATTAATACTACTTATTTCTATTGATTGGATTCATTACTCTTTTTGCTGATCTCATAGCAATTGAAAGTGCTGAATTGTTCGATCGCAATTAGTATGGTTTTGGTCAATTTGGATGCCAAGCGAAGAGTAAGTACCTACACTAGATACCATTAAAGCAGGAATAGCTGAGTTTAAGTTAGGTTTCTAGGGGATAGATTATCAGCTAAGTATTATTGAAACATTTAATGTTACTGCTGCTCATATCGGTTTAGGAAATGTTAGTTAAAATGGTCTTGTAATTGTAACACTATATAGTCAGATACATGCGGAGACCAAATTAATGGTGTTCTTTCGGAAGGAACTATGTCTCCTGAATCGGATTGATAACAAGCTATCGCAATAGCTATGCCTCTTGGTGGTGACAATTATCATCGCTGACTTGTCAGGTTTTTTATAATCTTGTCAGGAAGCATGGCAAGATATGAGGGGTAAGGTTAGAAAACGAAGCACAAGAAATGTAACTGACTAATCAGGATCGCTGATACAGGTAATTATACTCCTGATCGAGTCCGTCAAGCAGTGGATGTAGAGTCATCGGGGCCGAATGTACTTGGATCTAGCAAATTGAATTCCTCCACAAAAGCTTTGAAAGCTCCTGGAGCATTTTGTATATCTACCTCGCCCTTTCTTAGCTTATCCATATTATCAACGGCTCTTTTGAAACGTTCAATATCCAACACTAATCCATAGTAGTCTCTCACCCTTTCTAATGTGGTTTCATAGTGCCTCTTGTTTCCTGATGCTGTAGCATCAGATATAATCGCTACATCATATCCTATGTTAAATCCCTCTCTTAAGGAAGTCTCTACACAAATTGAAGTATCGATTCCTGTAAATACTAATAAATTAATCCCTTCGCTCTGAAGCCAGACTCGCAATTCGGTATCTTGAAAAGCAGA
>Ga0214469_1000237_pt1 | contig 18234 bp, 17 predicted proteins | sample RVTome_10_FD_187340 | JGI IMG/M metagenome (GOLD analysis project Ga0214469, IMG submission 187340) | Soil microbial communities from uranium-contaminated site in the Upper Colorado River Basin, Wyoming, United States - RVT153D57 HiSeq ... | reverse complement strand
CTGTTCGCCGGCTTGAACGCCGAGCCCGAGAAAGAAGAAGACGAACAGGCCCATCGCGATCAACGCGACGCCCACCCCCACCGAGCGACGCTCCTCGGGCGTGAGGCGGTTCTTGTGCTCCAGGGTCTCCTCGCGGTCGATAACGGCCGTCATGCTCCCCAGCCTTTCGTGAGCTGTGTCGGCTCCGTGTCGGCCTTCTTCAGTCTGAAGATCGCCCGGACCAGCTCTGGGGCAGCGATGAAGACGATGATCAAGGCCTGCATGACGATCACGAGATCCACGCTGACGCCCGCAACCGCCTGCATCGAGCGCCCACCTGCGATCAGCGCCCCGAACAGCAAGCCTGCCCAGGCCACTCCGAACGGATGTGACCTACCCAGCAATGCCAAGGCGATGGCGTCGAACCCAATGGTTCCGGCGAAGTTCGACGTCACCGTGTATGGGGGCAGCCCTTGAGTCATCGTCGCTCCAGCAACCCCGGCCAGGCCACCAGAGATGAACATCACCGCGGTGAGCAGGAAAGAGACACTCATTCCGGCGTAGACACTCGCACTGGGGGAGAAACCAGTGGCGCGAAACTCGAATCCAAGCGTCGACCTGTACATGAGCCAGTAGACGAAGAAGACCGCCGCCACAGCGATTACGAGGCCGATATTCACCCGGTATTGCTCACCAAATATCGGGGGCAGGCGCACCGTCTCGGGTAAGGGCGCCGACTGTGGGAGGTTTGATCCTTCCGCCTGGAACGCCGGGGTCTTGAGTGCCCAAAGCACGAAGAAGGCTGCCACGAAGTTGAGCATGATCGTGGTGATGACTTCGTGGGCCCCCGTCCGGGCCTTCAGCAGCCCGGTTATGCCTCCCCAAATGCCACCAGCCACGATGGCGGCAAGGATCGCCAACGTAATGTGGAGGATCGCCGGGAGATCCACGTGCAGCCCGACCCAAACCGCTGCCAAGCCGCCCATGAACATCTGTCCGCGCGCCCCGATGTTGAACAGACCCGTTTGGAATCCGACAGCTACGGCGAGACCGGCGAGAACGAGGGGTGTCGCCGTGAACAGAGTCTCCGAGATCGCCCGGACAGAGCCGAAAGCACCCATGAACAGAGCGCGATAGGCGACCCAAACATCGTTGAGCATCTCTCCGATGGCGGCAACAGGGTTCTCGCCCATGACACGCCAGGCATCGACATCGGTGACCATGATGATGATCCCACCCACGATCAGAGCCAACAGGACCGAGAGACCCGGCACGACCAGGCCGCGCCACCAGCTCTCGTCCACCCCGGTCATTCGGCGTAGCGTCCGCTGAGTCTCGGTGCTCGACTCCTCGCCCTGTTGGCGGTTGGGGTCTTCCGGATGGCTCTCGGAAGGCGGCTCAGCCATCCAAGCCTCCGGATCCGAGCATGGCCAGCCCTATTTCGGTATTGGTTGCGCTCTTGGGATCGAACTCGCCAGCGAGCCGACCCTTGTACATGACGAGCACACGATCCGACAAGGCGGTCACCTCGTCCAGCTCGGAGGAGACGATCAGGACCGCCGCACCATGGTCGCGTTCTTCGACGATGCGGGCGTGGATGTACTCGATGGATCCGACATCGACGCCACGAGTCGGCTGCGCTGCGACGACAAGGCGCACATCGCGGTCGAATTCACGGGCCACGATCACCTTCTGTTGATTCCCACCCGAAAGAGTCGAAACTGGGACATCGACCCGTGTGGTCTTGACGTCATACTCGTCGACCAACCGCTGTGACGCTTCGGTTGCAGCATTCCAATCCATGCTCACTCCCCGGGAATACGGCGGGTCGTAGTACGAATCCAGGACCATATTCTCCGTGACGGTGAAATCGAGGACGAGGCCACTCTCCTGTCGGTCCTCGGGCACATGGGCTACGCCGTTTTGATGGATCTTGCGTGGTCGGTCTTTGGTGACCTCTTCACCGTCGATGAGCACCAAGCCCGCCAGCGAGGGACGCATGCCAACGATGCTCTCCACGAGCTCCGTCTGCCCGTTGCCCTGCACTCCTGCAATTCCCACGATTTCGCCTGAACGGACCTCGAAGCTCACCCCGTCGACCGTCCGATGGGCTCGATCATCGAGAACCACGAGGTTTTCTACTGAGAGAACAACATCGCCTGGCGTCGCCTCCGCCTTCTCGACCCTGAGCAGAACCGGGCGGCCCACCATCAATTCGGCGAGCTGTTCTCGAGTGACGGTCTTGGGATCGGTTTCCCCGACGGACTTACCGTCCCTCAGGACAACGATCCGGTCGGCTATCTCCAGAGCCTCGCTCAGCTTGTGGCTTATGAAGATCACCCCTTTCCCATCTTCCCTGAGCTCGCGCACGATCTGAAAGAACTCCTCCACCTCCTGGGGCGTGAGCACGGCCGTGGGCTCGTCGAAGATGATGTATCGGGCGTCGCGAACCAAAACCTTGATGATCTCGACCCTCTGTTGCACTCCTACTGGTAGGTCCTCCACCAAGGCGTCGGGGTTGACCGACAGGTTGTATCTGTCCGAGACCTCCGCAACAATCTCCCGTGCCGTCTTTCGATCGATCCAGTCGACGCCTTTCAGGGGCTCGAGCCCCAGGATGACGTTCTCCGCCACGGTGAACACAGGAACCAGCATGAAGTGTTGGTGAACCATGCCCACCCCCGCGGCGATGGCGGCACCGGGATCGGCGTGCCCCAGCTCCTGGCCGTCGACGATTACCTTGCCCTCGTCCGGCGTGTACAGGCCGAACAGAATGTTCATCAGGGTGGATTTTCCAGCACCGTTCTCGCCCAACAGCGCGACTATCTCCCCTGGCATCACCGAAAGGCTGACATCGTCATTGGCGATGACGGTGGGGAATCTTTTGGTTATACCCCGCAACTCGAGGGCCACGCGCCTGCTCCTTCCGATGGACCGCCCCGGGGCCGGAGCCACTATAAGCGAGAGGCCCCCACCGCCGTGGGGGCCTCTCGAGTGTCAGGTAGTGGTGCGGATCATCAGCCTCCAACTACGAATTTATCCCAGGTGATGGTTCCGCTCTTGATGTCCTCCAGGATCTGCTGAACCTCGGCATCGAGCTCGTCGGGCACCCGGTCCTCCCAGGAGTGATATGGAGCTAGCCCCACTGCATCGTTCTCCAAGTTTCCAACAAGGCTGATACCTCCGGACGGGCTCCCCGATGCGTGAGCCTCGAGTGAGCGCTGCACCTGGATGGCGATCCCCTTGAGCACCGTGGTCAGCCAGAGGTCCTGGAATTCGGCAGGCATGGCCTCCACGGCGTCGGCGTCCACACCGATGAGGGCGCCCTCAATACCCCGGTCCTGGATGGCGGTGCCGCAAGGCAGGTTGATAGCGCCACCGACCGGAAGGATGATGTCAGCGCCCTCGTCGAGCTGGCTCTCGCAAGTGGAGCGAACAATCGGGTCAGCCGGATCGAACACGCCCGTCATCGTTCCTTCCTGGGCCTCCACGTCCCACCCAAGGACCTGGACCTCGGTTCCCTTGATCTCGTTGTAATGGGCGACTCCGCGGGCGAAGCCATCGAGGAAGATGGCCACCGTCGGAATGTTCTGTCCTCCATAAGTCGCGACCGTTCCGGTCTGACTCACACCCGCAGCGAGGTATCCGGCAGCGAACGCGGCTTCATCTGTCTGGTACTCGAGACCGGTGACATTCCGGCCAACCGACGCGAAGTCGATGATCGTCCATTGCACGGCTGGGTTCTGGGCGGCAAACGTCTCCGTGCTTCCTGCCAGCTTGAACCCAGACGTCACGATGTGCTCGGCACCCTGGGACAGACAAGTCTCGATGTGGGGCTGGTAGTCGGCCTCACTTGTCGACTCCAACAAGATCGGGTCAGGCTCCACGGCTCCACTGGCCACGGCGTCCTGAACACCCTGCCAGCCTGACGCATTGAAGCTGCGATCGTCGACGCCGGCATCGTCGGTGACGAAGCAGGTCTTGACCGGTGTCATTTCCGCCGTTGCCCCTGTGGTCGTGGTATCCACAGCTTCGGTCGTGGAAGTCATGGACTCCGTAGTAGTCGGTTCGTCCGACGACTCGGTCGTCGTGGTCTCTTCGCCACCCTCGTCGGCGGGGGAACAGGCCGCGAGGACCAGACCCAGCACCGCGAAGATCGCGAGAAACCGCATATAACGTTTCACGTTGAATTTCCTCCGTGATCTATTGAAAGAACGGGTTGCCCCGTCCGTCGAGGCAGGTTAGTGGCGCGGCCCATGCAGTGCGATGCCGAGCCGATGTTTGCCGCGATCGAAGATCGGGCACCTTTTCCACTTTCGCCCAACTGATATAGGGTGTTACCACTTCCAATGAAGCGATGAGACTGCGATTGGGGCTTATCAAGCGCATTCTGGCTGGGGGCACAACCCTCTTGTCCGTGTCCGTCACCATCTGGGTGATGGGCGGGGCAACTGCCGATGCAGCGGCTCTCAGCGCGGAGCCGCCTTCAGGTCCGGCTGGCTCGCCGGTTCTGGTTACTGGTGACGGTTACGTTCCGGGCGTCCAGGTGCGCCTCTGTTGGGATGATCCCGGTTGTGCCGATCTCGGCACCGCCGTACCACAAGGCCTGGTCACTGGGAGCTTCTCGACTCACACGACCATACCGCTGTCTGCAGAGCCAGGCACACATGAGATCCACGGGTGCCAGCTCGTGGCGCTGAGCGGTCTGACCTGCTCCCACGCGACTTTCGAGGTCCGGGCGGACGAGCCGGTGACGACCACCACGGCACCCACCACCACATTGACGACCCCGCCGACGACGACCGCTTCTACGACAGCGACGACGCCCACCCCCACCACCACCATCGCTGGTGAGAGAACAACATCGCTCGCCCCCATCACCACCACCGCTGGTGAGGGGACAACGACGACTCTGGTCATCGTGGAGGTTCTGTCCCAGGGTGATCCCGAGACCGTTGAGACGGTTGAGACGACTGCGACGACAGAAGTCCAGACGGGTCCGGGCTCCGTCGCAGGGGAGTCGACCACGACCACGTTCTCTGTCGGGGAGACTTCGGAAGCCGGCACCTACACACCACCATCTCTCTCCGGCCCTGACCCCTCTCGGCCCAGTGGCGCCGAGGAGGGGCCCCGTCTTTTTCTGGATGCGGCAGCCGAAGACACTGCGTCACCGCTGGCCTGGCTCGACGACCCCCTTGTCTTCTGGGCGATGTGGCTGATCGCGGTCGTGGTCGGCGGCTCCCTGGCGACGTTGGCCGTCTGGCTGTTCCGCCGCCATCAGCGCAGAGAGAGCTGACGACTCATACCTCAGGTAGTTGGCCCCGGATACGGGGCCAACTACCCCCGGAACGAAGGGGTTCCATCCGATGGACCGCCCCGGCATGGTGGGGTCATGTCCAAGACACGCGATGTCATCGACTATGCCAAACGCCATGGAGGTGTGATCACGACACGAGAAGCCCTCGACGTCGGAATCTCAGGATCGACTCTGGATCGCCGGGTGGCCGACGGCGTTTTCGTTCGCATAGGTCGCGGAATCCTCGCGTTGCCGGGTACGTCGTCCCGCCCGGACGCCCTCATGCGCGCGGCGGGCCGCATGCTCGGTGCGGTCATTTCGCATCACTCGGCAGGTCGAATCCACGGCTTCCAGCCCATCCCGGAAGCTCCGCCAACTGTCACAGTTCCTTATCGCGGGACGCACAGCTTCCCCGGCCTCGTCGTGCACCAGTCGACCGACCTTCTGCCCCAACACGTGATGGGCGTGAGGGCATTGCGGGTCACGAACCCGCAACGGACGGTTCTGGACCTCGCTCAGGTGCTGGGTGACTCGCGCCTCGAGAGTGTCATCGACAACGCCCTGGCGGGAGGCATGGTCGACCTGGCTGATCTCGTCGATCTCTACCTCGCGCTCACACGGAGTGGAAAAAAGGGGATGCGACATCTTGGTCGGATCCTCTCCGCCAGAGCCGGCGAGGAGAAAGTCTCCGAGACAGTGATCGAGACGAGGTTATATCGGTTGCTGCGAGACGCTGGGCTACCCATTCCAACCAAGCAATTCCGCGCACCGTGGTTGGAACCGATCAACGGACGCGTCGACTTCGCTTACGTCGACGAGGAGATCATCCTCGAAGCCGACAGTCGACGTTGGCATCTGATATCAGAGGCGTTCGACACCGACAGACGGCGCGACATCGCCGCCCAGCTCGCGGGGTGGATCGTCCTGAGGTTCACCTGGAAGATGATCACCAATGAACCTGATTTCGTGGTCAATTCGGTGCGGAATGCGCTGAGCATGAGGTCAGGGGCTGATTCTCGGGACAGTTAGCCCCGTATACGGGGCTAACTACCTGAGGTAGCAAGCCCACCGCCCCCCTCTACTCCAGGGTTGGGATCAGGGTGGGGTCGATGCTGACGAAGGGGACCAGGGTGGGGTCGGTGACCCCGGCCCACTCCCAGTGCCACGGCTCCTGTGATTCCAGACCGCACGCGGCCCATGCAGGATGCACCCAGCCGAAACGGTGACCGTTGTTCTTGAGCCAGTGAAACTCTATGTCGTAACAGGTGAGGACTCCCCTGCCGTCTGTGAAGTCGACGGCGCGCCCCCAGCCGTGATTCGATGCGCCGGCGGGCGCCACCGGTGCACCGGTGCACTCCCTTTGGCGCGTCACCCCCGTCTGGACCTTCTCTTTAGTCACCGGATCGACCGAATAGATCGGCGTCTCGACTATCGGGCAACGTCTCTCATAGGCCGATCTCTGCTGGCTGTAGCTGCGATAGCAATCTTCGAAACCGAGGTAGACCCCGTCGTCCTCGGCCGCCTCCAGCATGAGGGCGTACAAGTAGGCCGCATCTCGCTCCAACAGGCATCCTGCAACGCTGAGGAGCCGGTCGGACTCCATTCGCCCATTGATGAATCCATCGACTTCGAGATCGAGCGAATAGGCCTCGGTGCCGGCAGGAACATATTCCGGTTCCTCCCCCGGCCCGAGGCCGGCGATGAGGACGACCAGCAGGGCAAAGATTTTGGGCATAGGAGCGCTCAGGCTGATTAGACATCGGTGGCCGCGCCCGCGCCCTTGAGTAGGTTTTCGCGACTATTCCTGGCCGGCGAGCTCCACGGGAGGTGAGTCCGGGGACGATACCCCGTCGAACGTCAGCTCGTCGTGGTCCTGGTCGAAGTCGACCAAGATCGTCGTCCCGGCCTTGAACTCGCCGAGGAGAACCCGCTCGGAGAGCGGATCCTCGAGCAACCGCTGGATGGCACGACGCAACGGTCTCGCCCCCAGCTCGGGGTCGTATCCCTGTGTGCCGAGATATTCCTTGGCGTCGTCGGTGAGAGCCAGGTCGAGTTGCTGGTTGGCCAGCTGATCCCGGACCCTCAACAGCATCAGATCGACGATCTGCTTGAGCTCGTCCATCTCCAGCTCGTGGAAGACGATGATCTCGTCGAGCCTGTTGATGAACTCGGGACGGAAGTGCTTCTTGAGCTCCTCGGTCACCCGCTCTTTCATGCGCTCGTAGGACATCTGCTGGTCTTCCATGTGGAAGCCGACCGTCTTCTTGTGCAGATCCCGTGTCCCCAGGTTCGAGGTCATGATGATCACGGTGTTCTTGAAGTCGACCGTCCGACCCTGCGCGTCGGTGAGACGACCCTCCTCCAGAATCTGGAGAAGAGTGTTGAAGACGTCGGGATGGGCCTTTTCGATCTCGTCGAAGAGAACCACGGAGAAGGGCTTGCGACGGACCGCTTCGGTGAGCTGGCCACCCTCGTCGTACCCAACGTACCCGGGCGGCGACCCAACCAGACGGCTGACCGTGTGCTTCTCCATGTACTCCGACATGTCGAGCTGGATGAGAGCGTCCTCCTTACCGAACAGGAACTCGGTAAGCGCCTTGGCGGTCTCGGTCTTACCGACGCCGGAGGGTCCTAGGAAGATGAATGACCCTGAGGGACGACGGGGATCCTTGAGCCCGGCCCTGGTGCGACGGATGGCCTTGGACACCGCCTGTATGGCGTCGTGCTGGCCGATGATCCGCTTGTGTAGCTCGGCCTCCATGTGGACGAGTCGGGCGGTCTCCTCCTCGGTGAGACGATGCACGGGGATGCCCGTCCACTGGGCCAGGACCTCGGCGATCTCTTCTTCGTCGATCACCCAGCCCGAGTCCAGATTGCCGGACTCGTGCTCGGCTCGTGAGAGCAGCAACGACCTCTCTTCGTCACGCAGACTGGCGGCCCGCTCGTAGTTCTCGCTACCCACGGCCTCAGACTTGTCCCGGCGCACCCCAGCGATCTTGTCGTCGATCTCGACGATCTCGGGGACGTCGCTCTTGCGATTGATCCGCATCCGGGAGCCTGCCTCGTCGATGAGGTCGATGGCCTTGTCCGGCAGGAATCGGTCAGCCAGGTAGCGGTCGGCGAGGTTGGCCGCGGACACGATGGCCTGGTCGGTGAAACGCACCGAGTGGTGGGCCTCGTAGCGGTCCTTCAAACCCTTGAGGATCTCTATCGTGTCGGTGAGCGACGGCTCCTCCACTTGGATTGGCTGGAAGCGACGCTCGAGTGCTGAGTCCTTCTCCAGGTACTTCCGGTACTCCTCGAGAGTGGTGGCGCCCACTGTCTGTAGCTCGCCGCGAGCGAGCATCGGCTTGAGGATCGAGGCGGCGTCGATGGCGCCCTCGGCGGCGCCGGCGCCGACGAGAGTGTGGATCTCGTCGATGAAGAGAACGATGTCGCCGCGGCTCTTGATCTCTTTCAGGACCTTCTTGAGCCGCTCCTCGAAGTCGCCGCGGTATCGGGACCCGGCGACGAGCGCCCCCAGGTCGAGCGTGTACAGATTCTTGCCCTTGAGGTTCTCGGGCACCTCGTCGGAGACGATCCGCTGCGCCAGGCCTTCGACGATGGCGGTCTTGCCTACTCCGGGCTCGCCGATGAGCACCGGGTTGTTCTTGGTGCGACGGGAGAGGATCTGCATGACCCGCTCGATCTCGCGGCTGCGTCCGATGACCGGGTCGAGGGTGCCCTCACGAGCAGACTGGGTGAGATTGCGACCGAACTGGTCGAGAACGGTTGAGCCTGACGAGCTCGACTCCCGGCCACCAGAACCGGCCGATTTCGGCTGCTGCTCCTCGGAGCCACCTGGTCCGGAGAGAAGCTGGATCACGGTCTGGCGGACTTTTTGCAGCTCTGCTCCGAGCTGCTGCAGCACCTGGGCGGCCACCCCTTCGCCCTCCCGGATGAGACCGAGCAGGATGTGCTCGGTCCCGATGTAGTTGTGGCCGAGTTGCAGAGCCTCACGCAATGACAGTTCCAGGACCTTCTTCGCCCTGGGGGTGAATGGGATGTGCCCGGATGGGGACTGTTGGCCCTGGCCGATGATCTTGACGACCTCGTCGCGCACGGAGGCGAGGTCGATGTCGAGGGACTCGAGGGCCTGGGCGGCAATTCCCTCGCCTTCGTTGAGGAGACCCAACAGGATGTGCTCGGTCCCGATGTAATTGTGGTTTAGAAACCGGGCTTCTTCCTGGGCCAGTACGACAACCCTTCGGGCCCGGTCAGTAAAGCGTTCAAACATTCGCTACTCCTGAACCTGGCATATGCAATTTTAACATCGGCTGGGGACAGACCCTCATCTCAACTCATGACGTCTTCGTGATCATCGTCGTCTTCACCCGAGGTTGGGTGCCTCCCATGACGTAATAGCATCGTCACCAATGGAAGACCTCCAAAGTCTTGTCGGTATTCCCCGAATCTGGGAGAAACTGAATGTCGTCGAGGAACGGCTGCTCGAGGCCTCGACCGCGGACGACCTGTACCTGACCAAGATCGCCCAGCATTTGCTCTTGGCTGGGGGCAAGCGGTTCCGGCCTCTCCTCGCCCTCCTCGCAGCTGAATTCGGCGATGCCGAGAGCGGGCGACCCGTTGAGGCCGCAGTCGCGGTCGAGTTGATCCACGTCGGCTCTCTCTACCACGACGATGTCATCGACGAGGCGGCCACACGTCGCGGTGCCTCTTCTGCCAACGCCAACTGGACCAACACCGTCGCCATCCTCGCAGGTGACTTTCTGATGGCCCGAGCCTCGGAGGTCGCCGCGACTCATCTCAGCCAGGAGTCCGTGAGGCTTCTCGCCGCGACGTATGCCGAGCTGGTCGAAGGCCAGACTCGGGAATTGCAGCTCACGGATGACCTCACCCACTCCCTCGACGACTACCAGCAGGTGATCGGGGGCAAGACCGCATCATTGATCCGCACTTCCGCTCGTCTGGGCGCCATGGCTGCGGACGCCGACAAGAAGACGGTCGATGCCTTGTCCACCTGGGCATTCGAAGTGGGGATGGTCTTCCAAATAGCCGACGACGCCCTCGACCTCGTCGCCGACGAGGAGGCCATCGGCAAGCCGGCGGGCTCGGACATCAGGGAGGGGACTTTCACCGGCCCCGTGCTCCGAGCGGTGAACGGGCCCGATGGCGAACGGGTAAGAGAATTGCTCGAGACAGGCCGTCCTTACGGTGACGAGACCGTCGCCGAGATCATCGACCTCGTCCAAGGCGGGGGCTACGTCGACATCGCCCTCGACACGGCCAGGACGCGTCTCACGATCGCCGAGTCGGCTCTCGCCACCCTGCCCAAGTCGAAGCCAAAGTCGATCCTGGAGAGTCTCGGCGTATATCTGCTGGAGCGGGTCGACGCTGCCCGATGAAATCGGGTTCGTGCCCGATGAAATCGGGTTCGCGCCCGATGAAATCGGGTTCGCGCCCGATGAAATAGAACCCTGTCAGCCGTTTCGCGCGGATCCGTCCGCCTGGTGAGCTGACAACCCGCGCCGAATGGTTCAGGACTCCGGTCGCAGCGTCGGGAACAGGATGACCTCGCGGATGTGAGGCTGGTCGGTGAGGAGCATCACCAGCCGGTCAACGCCGATGCCGAGCCCCCCGGTCGGGGGCAGCCCGTACTCCAACGCCTCCACGTAGTCGTAGTCGATCACGTGGGCGGCCTCGTCTCCTGCCGTGCGGGCGGCGGCCTGCGCCTCGAACCGCGCCAATTGGTCGTCGGCGTCGTTCAGCTCCGAGAAAGCGTTGCAGTACTCGGCGCCGGCGATGACTAGCTCGAAGCGCTCGGTCAAACGCGGCTCGTCGTCTCTCTTGCGGGAGAGCGGGGAGACCTCTGTTGGGAAATCGGTCACGAAAGTCGGGTCCCAGATCTCCCGATGGGCCAGCTCGTATAGCTCGAAGAGGAGCTTTCCGGTGCCGGCCCCCTCAGGGAACGTCGCCCCCCGGGCTGACAGAAACGACGCGAGCCGCTGACTACTGGTGTCGAGTGACACCTCCTCAGCCACGAACCCCGAGACCAGCTCGACGAGAGAGACCCTTCGGAATGGCGATTCGAAGGACAGCTCCCGTTCTCTGTAGCTGGGGTGCAAAGTGCCGGCGGCGGCCTCGACCACCCCCACGAAGACCTCCTCAACCAGTGCCATGATGTCGGCATAGTCGGCGAGCGCCTGATAGGCCTCGAGCATCGTGAACTCCGGGTTGTGAGTCGAGTCGATGCCTTCATTTCGGAAGATCCTGCCGATCTCGAAGACCTTCTCCAGCCCACCCACCACCAGCCTCTTCAAGTACAGCTCGGTGGCGATGCGGAGCTGAAGGTCGAGGTCGAGAGCGTTGTGATGAGTCACGAACGGGCGTGCCAAGGCCCCCGTCGCCTGACTGAGCATGACGGGCGTCTCCACCTCGATGAAACCCCTCGACTCGAACTGCGTTCGCAGCTCCGAGATGATCTTCGCCCTGGTCATCGCAACCCGACGAGCTCCCTCGTTGACCATCAGATCGACATATCTCCGTCGACTTCGTTGCTCCACGTCGACGAGGCCGTGCCATTTGTCGGGCAGGGGCCGCAGGGCTTTCTGCAGCATCGTCAGCTCGTCCACCTTGACGCTCAGCTCGCCCCGCTTCGTGGTCATGATCACCCCGGCGGCGCCAACCCAGTCGCCGAGGTCGTACCCGGCGAACTCATCGGCGGCGGCGCCCGCAATCCGCTCGTCGACGAACAGCTGAATTGTGCCGCTCACGTCCTGGAGGGTGCCGAACTGCAGCTTGCCGAATGACCTGTGCAGCATGAGTCGTCCGGCCACGACCACGCGGTCGTCGGTCTCCTGCTCGGGACCGAGGTCGGCATAGCGCTCCTGGAGTTCCGCCGCCAGGTGGGTGCGCTCGAATCGATGGGGGTACCCGCCGGCGGCCAATGCGTGCTCGTGCTTGTGACGTCTTGCCTCGATCAGCCGGTCTTCGCCGGTCTCGCCGTTCTCGCTCATCGTGAGCCAAGGATCATGGCAGGGCCGTCAAACCGCTCGGCTCATCGAGGAGGATGCCTCGATCGGGGACGGGGCGCCCGTCGACCACGTCGAATGCGACGTTGTCGATGAGACGCACAATGCCCACATGTGCGGCCGCGGCGAGGACCGCGGGCCGATCGAGTGCGTCGATCGGCTTCATCGTCTCCTGTGAGGCAAGCTTGACGTAATCGACTTCGAGGCCCTTCATCGAGCGCTCAACCGTGGCCTCGAGCCTGTCGCCGCGCCGCTCCCCGGCGTCGACCTGCTCCGCGGCCTGGAACAGGCCACGGGAGATAGCTAGTGCTGCGTAGCGGGAGTCGCCGACGAGCCGGACGTTGCGGCTGGAGAGAGCCAGACCGTCGGGCTCCCTGATGATCGGTGCCTCGACGATCTCGATCGGGAACCGCAGGTCTCTCACCATTGCCTCCAGCACCGCCAGTTGTTGCGCGTCTTTCCGGCCGAACATGGCGACGTCGGGTTGGAGACCGGCGAACAGCTTGGCCACGACCGTGGCCACACCCTTGAAATGGCCGGGCCGGTGCCGCCCCTCCATTTCGTCGGTGACCCCGATCACCTCGACAGTGGTGACCGAGGGCCCCGGATAGACCTCCTCGACGGCGGGGGCGAACAGGAGGTCGACGCCGTGCTCGGCAGCCAGACCGGCATCCCTCTTCTCGTCTCGTGGATATGCCTCGAAGTCCTCCGTTTCGTTGAATTGGGTCGGGTTGACGAAAAGCGACACCACCAGGGTGTCGCACTGCTCGCGGAGGATGTCCATCAACCTCAGATGGCCCTCGTGGAAGTAGCCGAGTGTCGGAACCAAGCCGACCCGGCCGTCGTACCGGGATCGAGCATCATGGAACGTTCGGGTCACTTCCATCGACGCAGATCCTCCTCCCGCCCGGCTCGGATGGCGGTTGCCTCGGCCATTAGCTTGAACTGCCTGCCGACGTAGTCGGAGACTTCGTGAGCCGCGGTCAGGTGCCCGATCACGGTCTCGATGTCACCGCGGACGATTGGACCGGTCAACGAGGCGGCCGGTCCTTTGTCGAAGACGTTGGCCACCACCCGTTCCACCAGCGGCCTGGAGACGCGGGGGTCGATGCCTGCCGACTCGAACAAGTCGCCCGAAAGCGCCAGGGAGGCGACCACGAAGTTGGCAGCGGCCGCAGCCGCGGCGTGATACGCGGGTCGGGCCTCGTCATCCAGTCGGAAGTGCTCCATTCCCAGGGTCGAGGCGAGATGGGCCAGTGCGTCTACCGCGAGCGGATCACCCCCGACGCCGACGAATCCCCCGGCCAGGGCATTGGCACCGGTCTGGGGGTCCGGCAAGGATACGAGAGGATGGAATCCCCCAACCGCGACGTCTCTCTGTTGGAGATGATGGAGCACGAGCACCGGGGTGAATCCGGAGAGGTGGGCGACGACACCCGCGCTCCCGACGATCGGGGCGATTTGGCGGGAGACATCGGCTATGTCGTCATCGCGCACGGCGATGAGCACGATGTCGGCGTCAGGGAGGGCGGCGGCCCATGCCAGGTCGGGCCACTCCGTCCCGCCTGGGGTCCGGGCGAGAACGCCGACGATGTCGTGGCCGGCGCGCTCCGATGCGATCGCGATGGATTGACCTGCCCGTCCCGGGCCGACGATCACCAGTCTCAATCGAGTCCTCGCCACATCTACGCGGCGGGAGGGTAGTGGGCCTGGCTACTCCTCCTGGAGTTGGTTCGGCGTGATCACCGGCCAGTTGGAGTCGAGGGCTGCCTTCTCGTCGCGGTAGTCATCCCGGCGTTTCCAAAACTTGGTCTTCCACACCCTGAACCGGCGCTTACCGGGCTCGTGATTGCCGTTGCCCGTCTCGCTGTTCCTGGTTCGCCTCCCCTGAGGAAGGACGACTTCCTCTGGGTCTTCCAGCGTGTGGAGCATCTGGTTGGTGGCGTGTCTCGTCGCCCGATGCTTCTGCTTGCGCTCGTCGCGCGTGGGTCGACTCTCGTCGTATCCCGGGATGTCCTGGCGGTGCTCTCGCGACCTTTTGGCCATTCATTACCTCCTGTTGTGGTCGTCTCGTCACTCACAGGAGCGCCTTGGCGGAGGTCTGGCTCGCACCATGTATGGAAACTAGCAGGCGCGTGAGCAACGCGACAGAGCTCAGATCACGAACGGGATCAACCGGCGATGGACTATCTCCCGATACCGCTTGTAACCATTGAATCTCATGCGAAGGTGCCGTTCCTCGTACATCGACTTCGCCCAGAAGAACACGAATGCCACCCCTGCCGCAACGACCCCGTAGACACTGTCGAGAAAGAGGGCTGTGCCCAGGAGGACGAGGAAGATCCCGCCGTATATGGGATGACGCGCAAACCGATACGGGCCACTCATCACCAGCCGGGCGCCCTTCTTTGGCACCGGGCTCGGGGTGACGGATGGCCCGAGACGGCGTGACGATACGAAAGCGAGGATCAAGCCCGCCATGGCCATTAGGGCGCCCGCTACACCGATGGCCGTGACTTCGCCTTCCGGCAATCGGCCATCGGCGGCGAGAGCGACTGCGGTGGCGAGGAATATCACGAACTGACCCCCGACCAGCGCGCGCGGCACAGTCCGCGATACAGGAGGCACCCATTCGCTGGCGAGCCGATCGACCCCTGATAGATGTGTGAGGAGCGTCAGAGTCTCGCTTGCATTGGTGTCGGCGGACACAGGAGCTTCGGGCCAGACCTCGGTCAGCGGAATCAGAACGAACGTCCTCTCGGTTGCTCGCGGATGAGGCAATGTGAGTCGCCCGTCCCGATGGGGCCCGCCATCGGAGGCGACGATGTCGAGGTCCAGAGTACGCGGGCCCCACCTCACCTTTCGTTCTCGACGATGAGTCTGCTCGATCTCCTGCAGACGATCCAGGAGCTCGAGGGGGCCGAGACCGGAGTCGACCACCATCACCGCGTTCAGATAGGGGTCCTGTTCGGGACCGCCCACGGGCTCGGTCTCGTAGAGCGAGGAAACGCCCCAGGCTTCGACGAACGCCGAGATCTGGCCGACAGCCGTGACGAGATGCTCGAGGCGGTCCCCGAGATTGGAGCCGAGCCCGATGGCGTAGCGGGTCAACGGGATCGTTCGACGGTCACCGAGACGTCTTCGAAGACCACATCCATCGGAGCGCCTGGCTTGTGGATCGTCACAGTCGTGCCGGAGACCCGGGGGTGACTCATGATCGCGTCTGCGACGCGGGCCGCCACGGTTTCGATCAGCTTGTGGGACTCAGCGCCGACCACTTCGCGTATCTCCAGCGCCATCTCCGAGTAATCGAGGGTGTCATCGAGGTCATCGGTCTCCCCGGCGGTGCTCAGATCGGTGAACACGGTCACGTCGGCCTTGAAGACCTGTGCCTTCTCCTGCTCCTGCTCGAGAACGCCGTGCTTGGCAAGGACCTCGATGCCTATGAGCTCGATCCTGTCGGTCAATTCCCGTTCGCCTCGGGAATCAACGATCGGCCCTCCGGGCCCAGGGCCCTGCCCAGGATCTGTTGGATGAGGGCTAGCGCCAAAATGGGATCGTCGACCATCCCGGAATCGACCAAATAGCCCCCGAGGAGCCCACCAATGGTGTCGTCGATGGTCTCTCGATGGATCAGGACCCGGGCGTGGCGCCTGCCCAACGCCTGATCGAGCGTGGTGAAGAATCTCGTGACATCTCGATTGCCCACGGGATTGGCGACGGGCACCGAGTAGGTGGCGATGCCAGCTTGGCGGTAGGCGGCGAGGTTCTGGTTGCCGGGAAGCATGGAGACGATGGTGTTTATCTCGGCTTCCTCGACCAACCAGGTGATCTCTTCCTCACGGCGCACACGGCGATGTTGAAATCCGGAACCGCCGACACGGTCGGATACGGCAAGTCGATCGGAGATCACCCACGTGAACCCCCGAGGCTTGAGCCCTGCAACCATTCGTCCCATTACTGGCTGGCCACGATAGCGCCCGCCAGTCTCAGCGCATCCCGCGATCTGCCAACATCGTGAACTCGAAAAAGACTGGCCCCACGGGTGAATGTGAGGGCTGTGATCGCCGCGGTGACACTGTCACGAGCCTCCCGGCCGAGTGCGCCGGCAAGGCCGGTGAGGAAGCCCTTTCTCGATGCGCCGACCATCACGGGAAACCCCATCTGCGCCAGCCTGTCGACTCCTGCAACCAGTGCCAGGCTCTGCTCGTGCCGCTTGGCGAAGCCGAGACCGGGATCGATGGCGATCCGTTCTCTATCAACCCCCACATCGATGAGAGACGCCGTCCGCCGCCGAAGAAAGTCTGCCACCTCGCTCACCGGGTCATCGTCAGGGGGACGATCGTCGAGAGCCTGGCCCCTGCCATGCATGACCACGACTCCGACGTCATTGCCCGCCACCGCCTCGATCATTTCCCGGTCTCCGAATCCCGTGACGTCGTTGACAATCGAGGCTCCCGCCTGGATGGCGAGGCGCGCCATGTTGGCCTTGTAGGTGTCGATGCTCACCACGACTCCCCCATCCACCAGCTCCCGGACAACGGGAATCGCCCTGCTCGCCTCCTCGTCGAGAGACACAGGAGCGGCTCCGGGACGTGTCGACTCACTACCCACGTCGATGACCGTGGCGCCGGCGGCGACCATCGAAAGCCCGTGTTCAACGGCCCGTCGCGGCTCGTTCCACTCGCCACCGTCCGAGAACGAGTCGGGCGTCACATTGAGAATTCCGATGAGCACGCCGGATGTAAGGTCCAGACGCTTCCCGGCTACGGACCACCATCTGGCTGTTGGGGTCACCTGTCAGCCGGTGCCGAACAGCAGTGACATGGCCTCGGCGCGGGTGGAGGGGTTGGTCTCCATGATCCCGCGCACTGCGGAGGTGACTGTCAAAGCACCGGGTTTCTTCACCCCGCGCATCGACATGCACAGGTGCTCGGCCTCGATCACCACCAGGACCCCGAGGGGGCTCAAGCGGTCGTCGAGACAGTCGGCGATCTGCGCGGTGAGACGTTCCTGCATCTGCGGCCTCTTGGCGAAGCCGTCGACCAGTCGGGCCAATTTGGAGAGCCCTGTCACGCGTCCCTTCGGCAGATAGGCCACATGAGCCTTGCCATGAAAGGGGACGAAGTGGTGCTCACACATCGAGTAGAAGGGAATCTCCCGCACCATCACGATCTCTTGATAGTGCTCCTCGCCAAAGAAGGCATCGATGACATCGCCGGGCTCGCTGTGAACTCCCTCGAACACCTCTGCATAGAAGCGCGCCACGCGTTGGGGTGTGTCGACCAGCCCTTCCCGGTCTGGATCCTCACCCAAAGCCTCGATGATCTCGCGGACCGCCTTTTCGATACGTGCCGTGTCGATGCCGTTGATCATTGCAGATGGAAACCCGAGGAGTCCCATGCCAATTCCACTCGGGAGCCCGAAGGCCGAAGATCAGCCTGCAAGGCTCGAGTGGTCGGATCGACGCGATCCCGGGGTGCATCCCGGGCGGGGCGGTTTAGGAGGGTCGTTGTGCGCGTTCCCCGCGGCGCAGCCCCGCCGGGGCATTCGAGGAGGGTCGTTGCACGCGTTCCCGGGCGCAGCCCCGGCGGGGGGTTTGAGGGGGGGTCGTTGCACGCGTTCCCCGGGGCGCAAGCCCCGGCGGGGGGTTTGAGGTGGGTCGTCCATCTCCGGGAGCCCAGCTGCGGTGGGGGTTTGAGGAAGGTCGCCCATCCCCGGAAGCCCAGCCCCGGCGGGAATTTTTAGGGGTCTCGTCTCCGGGGCGCAGCCCCGGCGGGGGGTTTGAGGGGGGTCGTCCCCCCTAATCAAAATTGAGGGTTGACAGTGACGTCAGTATGACGGTATAGTGACATCATTGTGACATCACCCCTGGTGTCACTCAGACACAGGAGATGTGCCATGCTGGTGACCATGACCCCCAATGAGATA
>Ga0214469_1000236_pt1 | contig 18247 bp, 19 predicted proteins | sample RVTome_10_FD_187340 | JGI IMG/M metagenome (GOLD analysis project Ga0214469, IMG submission 187340) | Soil microbial communities from uranium-contaminated site in the Upper Colorado River Basin, Wyoming, United States - RVT153D57 HiSeq ... | reverse complement strand
CGTGCTTCGAACAGCTCGGTCGGGAAGTCGGCGTCCAGCTCGCGGTTGAGCACGTGCAGGACGTTGCGGTTGAACTCGGCCGTCACGCCCTCGGCGTCGTCGTACGCCGCCTCGAGGACGTCGACGTCCTTGACGAGGTCGGTGCCGAGCAGCAGGTAGTCGCCGGGGGAGAGGAGGCCGGCGAGCGCGCGCAGGAAGCGGCGACGGGCGCCCGGCGGGAAGTTGCCGATCGTGCCGCCGAGGAACGCGACCACGCGCGGGCGGCCGCGCTCGGGCCGCGGGATCGCGCGCAGGTGGCGCTCGAAGTCGCCGACGATCCCGTGGATGTTCATCGCCGGGTACTCCTCCGCGAGCGCCGCCGCGCAGTCGCGCACCGTCTGCTCGGCGACGTCGAACGGCACGTAGCGCCACAGCGTGCCGGCGCGCTCCATCGCGTCCAGCAGCACGCGCGTCTTGGCCGCGGTGCCCGACCCGAGCTCGACCAGCTCGGCCATCCCGGTCCGGCGCACGATCGCGTCCGCGTAGCCGTCGAGGATCGCCCGCTCCGTCCGCGTCGGGTAGTACTCGGGCAGCTCGCAGATCTGGTCGAACAGCTCGGCCCCGCGAGCGTCGTAGAGGTGCTTGGGCGGCAGCTCCTTGAACGGCTTCGTCAGCCCGTCGAGCACGTCGTCCGGCAGTGCGCGCGGCGTCTGCTCGCCGACGTGGACATCGACCCGCAGCTCGCCGGTGCCGGTGCTCACGCGTCCCACGCCAGCCTCATCCCCGAGAAGATCTGCCGCCGCTGCGGCAGGTCCCAGTTGCGGAAGGTCGGGGTCGCGACCCGCGCCCGCGTCGCCCACGAGCCGCCGCGCAGGACCTTGTACTCGTCGCCGAAGAAGACCTCGGAGTACTCGCGGTACGGGTGGGCCTCGAAGCCGTCGTAGCCGCGGAAGTCGCTCGCCGTCCACTCCCAGACGTCGCCGAGCATCCCGAGCGCGCCGCAGGGCGCCGCGCCGGCCGGGTAGGCGCCGGCCGGCGCCGGGCCGAGCAGCCCCTGGTCGAGGTTGGCGCGGCGCTCGTCCGGCGGCTCGTCGCCCCACGGGTACTCGCGGGCCTCGCCCGTCGCCTGGTCCCAGGTCGCCGCCTTCTCCCACTCCGCCTCGGTGGGCAGCCGTGCCTCGTGTGCGCGAGCGAGGGCGGCGGCCTCGAACCAGGAGACGTGGACCGCGGGCTCGTCCGGGTCGATCGGCGCCCAGCCGTCCAGCGTCCAGCGGCGCCAGCCCGTGGGTCCACGGTCCCAGCCCTCCGGGTGCGTGATGTCGTACTCCTCCTTCCAGGCCCACGCCTCGTCGCTCCACCAGGTGCGGCGCTCGTAGCCGCCGCCCTCGACGAAGTGCAGGAAGGTGGCGTTGGTGATCGGCGTGCGGCCGATCCGGAAGGCGGGCAGCTCGGCGCGATGCCGCGGGCGCTCGTTGTCATAGGCGAAGCGGCCCTCGGCAGCCCCGAGCACGCACGGCCCGGCAGGGACCTCGACCGGCTCGAGGCCGCTGTGGCCGCCGGGCGCCGCCGGCCGCCGCGCGCGCGGGACGGCGGGGGCGGGGCGCAGCCGCGCCAGCTCGATCGCCTGCAGCATCGTCTCCTGGTGCTGGTCCTCGTGGCGCACGACCAGCTCGTGCAGGAACGAGCCATCGTCCGCGACGCGCTCGCGCACGCTCTCCAGGTACTCGAGCGCCTGGCCGCGGTCGAGCAGCGGCAGGTCGCCGCGCACGGCGCGCGGCGTCTCGAAGGCGTCGTACATGGCCGCGAGATCGGGACGCGAGAGCGGCCGGCCGCCGTGGCGGTGCACGAGCCACAGCTCCTCGTAGGCCGCGATGTGGGCGAGATCCCACACGAGCGGGCTCATGATCTCGACGTGCTGGGACTCGAGGTCCGCGTCGCCGAAGCCGGTGACGATCGCGAGGGTCCGCTCCCGTGCCTCTGCGAGGGCGTCGGTCACGGGCGACGGCGAGCGCATTCGCCTCAGGCTACAGAACCGCGCTTACGAGCCTGTGAAGCGCTTGGCCTTGCGCCACACCTCGACGACCTCGCGAACCGAGGCGGTGCGCCAGGAGATGCGCGAGTCGAGCGGGCGGACGACCAGCTCGAAGCGGCCCGACTCGAGCTGCTCGAGCTCGGTCACGAGCGCGTGGAAGCGGCGGCCCTTCTTGTCGACGAGCACGATGTCGCCCGCGGCGATGCCCTTCGACGTCGTGCGCCGGGCCGGCGACGGCTCGCCGGGGACCTCGATCATCGACGTCTGCTCCACCGCCGGGACGCTACGCGCCGGCCCGGATGGACCCGGCGACCTCCTCCCAGACCGCGCCGTGCAGGGCGACGTTCGCCTGCCGGTCGGTGCGCACCGCGACGATGCTGGTGCGGTCGGCGGTGAGCGCCCGCCCGAGCGCGGCGCGGAAGCCCTCGACGTCCTCCGCGATCTCGTAGCCGCACCCGAACAGCGTGGCCGCGTGCGCGAAGTCGAGCCCGTGCGGCGTCGCGACGTGCTCGACGTAGTCGGGTCCCTCGCCGCTGACGGGGAGGAAGTCGAAGATCCCGCCGCCGTCGTTGTGGAGCAGCACGATCGTGATCCGGTGGCCGAGCCGCCGGGCGACCAGCAGGGCGCCGAGGTCATGGATCAGCGCCACGTCGCCGATCAGGAGGACGACGGGACCGTCTGCGACCGCGGCGACCCCGAAGGCGGTCGAGACGGTCCCGTCGATGCCGTTCGCCCCGCGGTTGGCGAGCACGCGCGGCGGGTGCTCGCGCGCCGGGAAGAAGGTCTCGACGTCACGCACCGGCATCGACGAGGCCACCACCACGGTCGCGGGGGCCGGCAGCGCGGTGCCGAGCTCGGCCGCCACGCGCGGCTCGCTCAGCCCGGCCGGGGCCAGCGCGCGGGCGATGCCGGCGGCGGCGGCGCGGTCGGCGCGGCGCCAGCGGTCGAGCCAGGCCCCGTCGCGCGGCCCGAGCCGGACCGCCTCGAGCGTGGCGCGCGGATCGGCTGCGAGGATCGTCGCCACCGCGCCGGCCGGGTCCTGCCAGGCGGCCTCGGCGTCGAACGTGAGCTGGAGCGCGTCGTCGAGCCCGTGCAACCACCGGCGCAGGGGCTTGGAGGTGGGCAGGTCGCCGACCCGCAGCACGAGCTGCGGCGCGTGCAGCGCGGCCCAGCCGACGTCGCGCAGCAGCGCGTCGTAGTGCGCGATCGCGGCGGGCCCGCGCCGCGCGCCCGACAGCGGGTCGGCGAGCAGCGGGATCGCGGCGCGCTCGGCGAACGCGGCCAGCGCCGGGCCGAGCGCCGGGTCGCGCTCGCTGCGGCCGGCGACCACGACGGCGTGCGGACGCGCCTCCAGCTCGGCCCGCAGACCGTCGAGGAGCTCGCCCGCAGGGCCGCCGGCGACGCGCGGCCGCGTGACCCACGGGCGCCCGCCGGCGCGGCCGCCGCCGTCCTCGGGCAGCGGGCCGTCGAGCACGAACGGCTCGCGCAGCGAGAAGTTGAGGTGCACGGGCCCGGGCCGGCCGTCGACCGCCGTCCAGAACGCGCGGCAGGCGAGCTGGCGCAGCCAGCGCAGCCGCTCGGGCGTGGCCGGATGCGCGTCGACCTCGATGAACCACTTCGCGGCGCTGCCGTAGAGCTTGACCTGGTCGATCGTCTGCCCGGCGCCGAGGTGGCGCAGCTCGGGCGGCCGGTCGGCGGTCAGCACGAGCATCGGCACGCGCGCCTCGTGCGCCTCGATCACGGCGGGCGCGAAGTTGGCCGCCGCCGTGCCGGACGTGCAGGCCAGCGCCGCCGGCACGCCGCTCGCCTTGGCGGCTCCGAGCGCGAAGAACGCCGCGCAGCGCTCGTCGAGGTGCGAGCTGGCGCGGATGCGCGGCTCGCGCGCGAGCGAGAGCACCAGCGGCGTCGAGCGCGAGCCCGGCGACGTGCAGGCCTCGCGCAGGCCGCAGCGGGCCAGCTCGTCGACGAACACGCGCAGGCCGAGGTAGGTGTCGTGGGCGGTCATCGGTAACGTCGCCGGAGGCGAGCGCGACGAAGGAGCGGCTCGCCTGGCAGGCGAAACCCTAGTCAGGTGCCCCGACTCGTCCTGCTCCACGGATTCACACAGACCCGGCAGAGCTGGCGGCGGACGGCCGCGGCGCTCGGCGGGCGCTATCGCGCGCTGGCGCCCGACCTCCCGGGGCACGGCCTGGCCGCGGAGCGCCGTCCGGCCTCGTTCGCGGCCTGCGCCGCCTACGTCCGGGCGCTGGCGGGCGGCCCGTGCACGCTCGCCGGCTACTCGATGGGCGGCCGGATCGCCCTCTACACGGCGCTCGCGCTGCCGGGGCTGGTCGAGCGGCTCGTGCTCGTGGGCACGAGCCCGGGGCTCGCGGACGCCGCCGAGCGCGAGGCCCGCCGGCAGGACGACGAGGCGCTCGCTCAGCGGATCGAGGCGATCGGCGTCGAGGCGTTCGCGGTCGAGTGGGGCGCGCAGCAGCTGTTCGCCGGCCAGGACGAGCGGGTCGCCGCCGCGGCGCACGCCGACCGGCTGCGCAACACGCCCGCGGGGCTCGCCGCCGCGCTCCGCGGGCTCGGCACCGGCGTCATGCCGCCGCTGTGGGACCGGCTCGGCGAGCTCGCCATGCCGGTGGTGCTCGTCGTCGGCGAGCGCGACCAGAAGTTCCGCGCGATCGCCGAGCGGGCGGCGGCCGCCATTCCCGACTGCCGGCTCGAGGTCGTCGCCGGTGCCGGGCACGCCGCTGCGCTCGAGCGCCCTGAGGCCGTGGCGGCGGCGATCACGAGCTGACCGCCGCCGCCCGGTCCCCCCTCAGCGGTGCTTCCTGCGGGGCTCGTGGATCTCGTAGACGGTGCCGCGGGTCAGCGAGACGACATAGAGGTCGCCGTCCGGGCCGGTCTGGATGTCGGTGCCGGTGCCGAAGTTGCGGCCGAACAGCAGCGACTCGCTCTCGGTGATCTCCCACTTGCCGAGGTTGTCGGCGACCTTGTCCTCCAGACGCGGGTCGTCGACGTCGACGTCGCGCCGGTTGCGCGTGAGGTCGAAGCGGAACAGGTGACCGCCCTCCAGGAAGTCACGCGAGCCGCCCATGAACAGGTCGTTCTCGTACCTGCGGCCGAGGTCCTTGGAGTCCAGGAACCCGATGCCGCCGGGCCCGACCTCGAACTTCCAGCTCAGCTCCGGATCGCTGAAGAACGAGCCCGGGAGCGCGAACAGGCGGGACAGCGCCTGCTGCGGCGTGTCGGCGATGTTCGTCGGCAGCCAGCGCGTCTGCTGGAGGCCGAAGTAGCCGTTCGGCGCGCGCGGATCGTCGATCGGGCCCATCGTGGTCTCGATCGCCTTGTACTGGGGCACGCGCGAGGCGGGGCCCATGATCTGGATCCAGCCGGAGTTCATGCCGGGCGCGACCCGGTTGAGCTCGCTGAACGAGTCGTCGCCGTTCTCCTGCTGCCACAGGTGGCCGGACTTCGGGTCGAACGCCATCCCGAAGCTGTTGCGGATCCCGTACGAGAAGATCTTCTGCACGTTCTCGCCGACCTCGCCGCCGATCGTCCGGCCGGCGCGCCAGAACGGGTTGTCGCGCGGCGCGTCGCCGTCGTCGTCGAGCCGCACGATCACGCCGGTGCGGTGGAGGTCGTCGGGCTCCGGGCCGCCGAACTGGTCGTCGCCCATCGGCGGCGTGAACGGGCCGTCGGCGAGGTTCTGCATCTGGCCGCGGCGGCCGGTGTCGCCGACGATCGCGTACAGCTTGCGGTCGGGCCCGAAGCGGATGACGCCGCCGTCGTGATTGCCGCGGAGGTTGTTCTCGGGCGCGTCCTGCTGGAAGGCCCGGAACTTGATGATGTTGCGGTCGAACTCGAGCTGTCCGTGCTCCCACTCGAAGCGGTCGATCCGGTTGCCCATCAACCGCACGCCGTCGCCGGCGGTGCTGTCCGCGCCGGTCCGGCTCTGGCTCCAGAACAGGTAGACCCAGCCGTTCTTCTTGAACTTCGGGTGGAGCGCGATGCCGAGCAGGCCGCGCTCGGAGTTCGAGTTGACCGCGAGGTCGAGCACGGTGCCCCGCACCTCGCCGTCGCGCACTCGCTTGACCTGGCCGCTCGCCTTCTCGAGCACCAGGAAGTCGTCGTGGCCGATGAAGGCCATCGACGTCGGCTGGCTGAGCCCCTCGGCCGCCGCGCGGACGGCCAGGTCGGGGTCGAGCACCTCCGGCGCGGGCGGGGGCGTCTGGGCCGCCGCCGGCCCTGCCGCCGCCAGGGGTGCGAGTACGGCGAGCGCGAGGCCCCGCCGCATCCATCGCATGGCGCGTCCCATCGAGCGAACCTCCTCCTGCTGGGTGGACACTCAGACGTCCGGCCCTACGCAGGGCGGGCCGCGCGGGTTCGGCGCCGCCGTGGAGTTGCCCCAACGGGCACTCGCTACGGGTAGGCCATCAGCAGCACGCAGTGGGACGTCTCGAGCGCCTCGTAGACGTGCGGGACGTCGGCGCCGAAGGTGACGAGGTCGCCGGACTCCAGCAGCACCGGCCCGCTCTGGGGGCCGGCACGCAGGCGCCCGGTGACGACCACGAGGTGCTCGACGACGCCCGCGTGGTGGGGATCGGCGTGGCGGACCGCGCCCTGCTCGAGGTCGAGCGAGTAGATGTCGAAGGTCCCGCGGCTGTGCGAGGCGCTGAGGAGCCGGCCCGCCCAGCCGGGCGTCTCGGCGGAGTGCATCGGCGGCACGTCGGCCGCGCGGACGACGCGGAGGGCCGGGCGGACCTCGTCGACGATGCGGGCGAACGGGACCTGGAGCGCGGCGGCGATCGCCCACAGCGTCTCGACGCTCGGGTTGGCCTTGCCGGGCGCGGCCGATTCCCATCCACCGTCCTGTCCTGTGGTCGTCTGACGACCCCTGAGCAGGACGGTGGGGCAAGCGTGCCGGCCCGGGGCCCTTGACACCCTCGGTATCTTCAACCACAGTGTTGATCAACCGAACGGCTGAATAACACATGACGGTCGACCAGCTCAGCACGACCTTCGCCGCCCTCGCCGACCCGACGCGGCGCGCGATCATCGCCCGCCTGGTGGAGGGGGAGGCGACCGTCAACCAGCTCGCGGAGCCGTTTCCGATCACGGTCCAGGCCGTCTCCAAGCACCTGAAGGTGCTCGAGCGGGCCGGGCTGATCGTCCGCGGCCGCAGCGCCCAGCTGCGGCCGTCGCGCCTGCAGGGCGCCGCGCTCAAGGACGCCGCCGACTGGCTGGCGGGCTACCGCGGGTTCTGGGAGCACCGGTTCGACCGCCTCGACGAGCATCTGCGGGAGATCGAGAAAGGGACCACGAATGAATGAAGCGGCCACGGCACACGAGATCAGGGTCACGCGCGTCCTCGACGCGCCGCGCGAGGCCGTCTGGAAGGCGTGGACGGAGCCCGGCCAGCTCGCGCGCTGGTGGGGCCCGCGCGGGTGGAGCACGCCGGTCTCGCAGGTGACGATCGACGTGCGGCCCGGCGGGACGATGCGCGTGACGTCGGTCTCCGACGAGGACGGCGCCGAGATGACCACGGAGGGCGTCTTCACCGCGGTCGACGAGCCCGAGCGGCTCGCGTTCGAGGAGGCGTCGGAGGACGCGTGGCACGACGGCGCGGAGTCCGTCGTGACGTTCACGGACCTCGGCGACGGCCGGACCGAGATGATCCTGCGGTCGACGATCCGCACGAGCGACGAGATGGCCGTGCGCGCCGAGGCCGGGCTGCGGAGCGCGATCGACCGGCTCGGGGAGCTGCTGGCATGAGCGCCGACTTCCGGCTGGAGGTGGTCCAGGTCCCGGTCGCCGACGTCGACCGGGCGAAGGCGTTCTACGTCGACCAGGCGGGCTTCGACGCCGACCACGACACGCAGATCAGCGACACGATGCGCGTCGTCCAGCTCACGCCGCGCGGCTCGGCGTGCTCGATCGTGATCGGCACCGGCCTCAACGGCATGGCGCCCGGCTCGGTCGAGGGCCTCCAGCTCGTCACGTCGGACATGGACGCGGCGCGCGGCGAGCTCGTCGAGCGCGGCGTCGAGGTCAGCGAGGTCGTCGACATGGGTCGCCCGGGCGGCGACACGAGCTTCAAGTTCGCCGGCTTCAAGGATCCCGACGGCAACGCCTGGGTCCTGCAGGAGATCCCGTCATGAGCCTCGTCAGCGGCGTCGACTTCGCGGTCGTCTGGGTCAGGGACTTCGACGCCGCGATCGAGCTCTACGGCACCACGCTCGGCCTCCACCACGGCTACGCGCCGCGCACGACGTGACGCGGCTCGAGCGCGCGCGCGCGCTCGAGCGTGCCGGCGTCGAGCTCGCCGTCGCCCGGGCGGCCGTAGGTCGCGAGGACGGCGCGCTCGACGGCGTCGACGTCGACGCCGGGGACCTCGTCCGCCACGCCGCCGGCGGTCGCCGGGTCCCAGTCGAGCTCGAGCGCGCGGTAGACGTCGGTCAGGACGGCGCGCAGGGCGCCGGCGCCATCGACCGCCACGGAGGCTGCGAGCAGGGACGCGTGCCGCACGACGCGCTGGGCGGTGCCGACGAGCTTGACGGCGCCGCGGGCGTGGACCGTGAAGTCGCCGGGGCAGAACTCGCCGGGCACGCGCCCGACCCCGGCGTCGACGCCGAGCGTCCGCAGCGCCGCCGCGAGCAGCTCACCGGAGCGCGCGAAGCGGTCATGCATTCCGGCGATCGGGTCCGCCTCGCCGATCACCTCGTCGATCCCGAGGCAGCCGCCGTGGTACGCGACGGCATGGCCGCCGGGCGCCCGCAGCACCGGCTCGAACCCGTGCGCGCGCGCCGCCGCCGCGGCTGCGGGGTAGCCGGGCCGGAGCGCGTCGAGACGCCCGAAGGCGACTGTGGGCGCCGGGCGGTACACGCGCACGACGCTGTCCAGCGCCCCCTCGTTCACCCGCTCGACCAGCGCGTGCGAGACGGCCACCTCGAGCGACGGCCGCCGCGGCGACCTCTCGCTGACCACGATCATCGCCCGAGCAGGCCCGGGCCCTCGGGCACGGCGATCGCGCCGTCGACCGGGCGCAGCACGTCCTCGTGGCCCTCGAACAGCCCGAGCGTGGCCAGCCCGCAGTAGGCGACCGGGCCCGAGGCGCGCAGGCCCGCCGCGGCGTGCACGCCCGCCGCGATCCCCAGCGGCCCGTCGAACGCCGACGCCACGTAGACCTTCGTGCCCGCCGCCCGCGCCGCCCGCGCGTCGCGCAGCAGGCCGGAGATGCCGCCGCAACGCGTGACCTTCAGGCACACCGCGTCGGCCGCGCCCGAGCCCGGCGCCCCGCGCTCGGCGGCCGTCTCGTCCATCGAGACCGGCACCGGCGACTTCGCCCGCACCGCGCGCATCTTCTCGACGCCGTGCACCGGCTCCTCGCACAGCTCCACCCCCGCCGGCGCGAGCGCGCGCAGGTTGGCGATCGCCTCCTCGGGCGTCTCCCAGCCGCCGTTGGCGTCGACCCGGATCGCCATCGCGTCGCCCGCCGCCGCGCGCACCGCGGCCAGCCGGCCCGCGTCGTCGCCGATGCCGACCTTCAGCTTCAGGCAGCGGAAGCCGGCCTCGGCGGCGGCTGCCGCCGCCTCGGCCGCGCTCGCCCGGTCGGCGGCGGCGATCGTCGCGTTGACGGCCACGGTCGAGACCGCGCCGGCGGCGATCAGCTGCGCGACCGGGAATCCCGTGCGGCGGCCGGCGCGGTCCCAGAGCGCGAGGTCGACGGCCGCGAGCGCCTGTGGCAGCGGCCGCTCCGCGGCACACGCGGCCAGCAGCTCCGCGTGCGTCGAGCGTGGGCTGGCGCGCGCGAGCACGGCCGCGTAGGCGTCGAGCGCAGAGACGACGGCGGCGAGCGGCACGCCGTCGTAGAGCTCGAGCGGCGCCGCCTCGCCCTCGCCAAAGTCGCCGTCGCCGAAGTCCAGCCGGACGCGCAACAGCTCGCGCCGCTCCATCACACCCCAGGTCGCCTTCAGCGGCGTCAGCGGGCGCATCTCGACGGAGTCGACCGTGAGCTCGGCCATCAGCTCGCCAGGATCCCTGCCGACAGGAGCGCGCAGAACATCAGCTGGAGCATGCCGGTCCGGCCCAGCGCGCCGTTGAGCGACGGCCCGTCCGTCCGCCTCCGGACGGTGCGCACGACCGGGACGGCGAGCGGGAGCGCCGGCAGCGGCAGCAGGAGCCAGGCCGACAGCTCGTCCGAGCCCGCGAGCCACGGGATCGGCGCGCACGCGAACGCGCCGTAGACCATGGCGGCGTACAGCGTCCGCGCCCGCGGGCGGCCGAGCCGCACGGCCAGCGTCCGCTTGCCCGCCCTCCGGTCGGTCTCGAGGTCGCGCACGTTGTTGACGACCAGGATCGCCGAGGCCAGCAGCCCGACCGGGACGGCGAGCACGAACGCCTCCCAGCCGAAGCGCTCGACCTGCGCGAAGTAGGAGCCGGAGACCGCCACGACGCCGAAGAAGAGGAAGACGAACACCTCGCCGAGACCCTCGTACCCGTACGGTCGCGGGCCGCCGGTGTAGAGCACGCCGGCCAGTATCGAGGCGACGCCGATGAGCAGCAGCTCCCAGCCCGAGGTGGCGATCAGGTACGCGCCGGCGAGGACCGCCAGCCCGAACGCCACGTAGGTCGCCACCAGCACCTGCCGCGGCGGCACCAGGCCGCCCGCGGTCACGCGCACGGGCCCGAGGCGGTCCTCCGTGTCGGCGCCGCGGCGGGCGTCCGAGTAGTCGTTGGAGAGGTTGGTGCCGATCTGGATGAACACGGCGCCGAGCATCGCGGCGACGAAGGTCAGCGGCCGGAACGTCCCCTCGGTCGCGGCCAGCGCGGTGCCGACCAGCACCGGCGCGACCGCCGCCGGCAGCGTCCGCGGGCGCGCCGCCATGAGCCAGATGTGCAGCGGGCTCAAGGGCGTCTGGGGAACTGCGAGAAGTCGGGGTTGCGCTTGTCCTTGTACGCCTCGCGCCCCTCGCGGGCCTCGTCGGAGGCGTAGAAGAGGAGGTTGGCGTCGTGGGCGAGCTGCTGGATCCCGCTCAGCCCGTCCTCGGCGGCGTGGAAGCTGGCCTTCAGCAGCCGCAGCGAGAAGGGGGAGAGCTCGAGCATCTCGCGGCACCACCTGACGGTCTCGGCCTCGAGCTCTTCGAGCGGCACCACCGTGTTCACGAGCCCCATCGCGAGCGCTTGGCGGGCGTCGTACTGCCGACACAGGAACCAGATCTCCTTCGCCTTCTTGGGGCCGACGAGGTTGGAGAGCAAGCCGGCGCCGAAGCCGCCGTCGAACGAGCCGACGCGTGGGCCGGTCTGCCCGAAGCGGGCGTTGTCGGCGGCGATCGTCAGGTCGCAGACGAGGTGCAGAACGTGCCCGCCGCCGACCGCGTAGCCGGCCACCATCGCCACCACGGGCTTGGGGAGCCGGCGGATCTGCACGTGCAGGTCGGTGACGTGGAAGCGACCGACCTTGGCGCCCTCGGCGACGTAGCCGGTATCGCCGCGCACGCGCTGGTCGCCACCCGAGCAGAACGCGAGCGGGCCCTCGCCGGTGAGCACGATCACGCCGACCTCGGTGTCCTCGCGCGCCTTCTCGAGCGCCTCGGAGATCTCCACGATCGTCTGCGGCCGGAACGCGTTGCGGACCTCCGGCCGGTCGATCGTGATCTTGGCGATGCCGTCGCCGGACGTCTCGTAGCGGATGTCCTCGTACTCGGCGGCTGCTGTCCACGTGGCGGTCAAGCCAGAGACACTAGTACCGGCGCCGCGGCGCACGCCCGGTACGGGGCGACGGTACTAGCCTCCCCGCCATGGAGCCATGGCTGGAGCGCGCGGCGGGCCTGCGGCCCGAGCGAGTCGCGCTCGAGGCGCCGGACGGGACGAGGACGTACACCGAGCTGCTGGCCGGCGCCCGCCGTGCCGCGGGCGCGCTGGCCGTGCACGGCGTGCGGCCCGGCGACCGCGTGGCGATCACCCTGCCGCCCAGGATCGCGTTCGCGGAGGCGCTCCACGGCTGCCTGCTGATGGGAGCGGCGGCGATGCCGGTCGACCTGCGCCTGGCCGACCGCGAGCGCGCGGCGGTGCTCGGCCAGGCCGCGGACCTGGTGGTCGACGCGCCGCTCGAGGGCGGCGGGCCGTTCGAGCCCGGCGAGGGCACGCTGGTCGTGCACACGTCGGGCACTACCGGCGCGCCCCGGCCGGTCGAGCTGACGCTCGGCAACGTGCTGGCCAACGCGCTCGGCACCGCCGTCGCGCTCGGGCTCGACCGCGAGCAGCGCTGGCTCTGCCCGCTGCCGCTCAGCCACGTCGGCGGCCTGATGGTCCTGCTGCGCTCCGCCGTGTACGGCACGACGGCCGTCCTCGGCCCACCGGACCGCGACGACGTCACGCTCGCGTCGCTCGTGCCGACGATGCTGTCGCGGCTGCTCGACGCGGGCGCGCCACCGCCGCCGCGCCTGCGCGCCGTCCTGCTCGGCGGCGCGCCCGCCGATCGCACGCTCCTGGCCCGCGCCCGCGACGCCGGCTGGCCGGTCGCGCCGAGCTACGGCCTGACGCAGACCTGCTCGGCGGCGACGATCGGCGAGACCGGCGACGTCGCGACGTGCGGGCGGGCGCTGCCCGGCGTCACCGTGGCCGTGGCGTCCGACGGCGAGATCCTCGTCGCCGGCCCGAGCGTGGCCGGCGGCGGCCCGCTCGCGACCGGCGACCTCGGCCGCCTCGACGCCCGCGGCCGCCTGGTCGTGACCGGCCGCAAGACCGACACGATCGTCAGCGGCGGCGAGAACGTCGCGCCCGCCGAGGTGGAGGCCGTGCTGCTCGAGCACCCAGCCGTCGCCGAGGCCGGCGTGTTCGCACGGCCGCATCCGGAGTGGGGGGAGGCGGTGACCGCGCGCGTCGTGCTCCGCTCCTCCGTCACCGAGGGCGAGCTGCGCGAGTGGGCCGGCGAGCGGCTCGCCCGCTACAAGGTCCCGAAGACGATCGAGGTCGCCGAGGCGCTTCCGCGCACCGCCTCGGGCAAGCTGCTGCGGAGGGAGCTGGCGTGAACTACCGGCAGGAGAACCGCGGGCGCTGGGCGTCGACCGCCGCCGGCTGGGAGCGGAACGCCGCCCGCTTCCGGCGCGACACGATGCCCGTCTCGATGTGGATGGTCGAGGCGATCGCGCCGCAGCCCGGCCACACGGTGCTCGACCTCGCCGCCGGGATCGGCGACACCGGCTTCCTCGCCGCCGAGCTGATCGAGCCCGGCGGCACGCTGATCACCTCCGACCTCGTGCCCGAGATGCTGAGCGCCGCCCAGCGCCGCGCACAGCAGCTCGGCCTGACCAACGTGCGCTTCAAGCAGATCGACGCCGAGGCGATCGACCAGCCGGCCGCGACGATCGACGGCGTGCTCTCGCGCTGGGGCTACATGCTGATGCCCGACGCCGAGGCCGCCCTGAAGGACACCCGGCGCGTGCTCAAGTCCGGCGGGCGCGTCGCGCTGGCCGCCTGGGCCGACCCCGACGCCAACCCGTGGACCGTGCTGCCGGTGCGCGAGCTCGTGGCGCGCGGTCACGCCGAGCCCGCGCCGCCCGGCCCGGGTCAGTTCGCGTGGGCGCCCGAGGGCGCGATCGCCGAGAACCTCGAGGCGGCGGGCTTCGTCGACTACGAGATCGACACCGTCGACTTCACCATGCGGTGGGCGTCCGTCGCCGAGTGGTGGTCCGTCACCTGCGACACCTCTCAGCGCGTGCGGGACGCCGCCGCCGGCCTGAGCTCCGCCGAGGCGGAGGCGGTGCTGGCGGGCCTGGCCGACCGGGCCGCGCCCTGGACCGGCGACGACGGCGCGGTCGCCATGCCGGCGCGCACCTGGGTTGGTGCGGGAACTGCGTAAACGCGTTTCGCTCGCCGTCCGTCGCAAGCTCCTCCCGGCGAGCGACGTTACGCTCCGCCGTCCGTCGCAAGCTCCTCCCGGCGAGCGACGTTACGCTCCGCCGTCCGTCGCAAGCTCCTCCCGGCGAGCGACGTTACGCTCCGCCCTATGTACTACGACAACGACGCCGACCTGAACCTGCTCGACGGCAAGACCGTCGCGATCCTCGGCTACGGCTCCCAGGGCCACGCCCACTCGCTCAACCTCAAGGACTCCGGCGTCGACGTCGTCGTCGGCCTGCGGCCCGACTCCAAGTCGGTCGAGCAGGCGCGCTCGAACGGGCTCGAGGTCACCGACGTGGCCGACGCCGCGTCGCGCGGCGACGTCGTGATGGTGCTGCTGCCCGACGAGCTGCACGGCCGCGTCTGGCACGAGCAGATCCGGGACGGGATCGCGCCCGGCAAGACGCTGCTCTTCGGCCACGGCTTCTCGGTCCACTACGGCGAGGTCGAGCCGCCGCCGGAGGTCGACGCCGCGCTCGTCGCGCCGAAGGGCCCCGGCCACCTGGTCCGCCGCCAGTTCCTCGAGGGCAGTGGCGTCCCCGGGCTCGTTGCCGTCCACCAGGACGCCTCCGGCAACGCGCTCCAGCTCACGCTCGCCTACGCGAAGGGCATCGGCTGCACGCGCGGCGGCGTGATCGAGACGACGTTCAAGGACGAGACCGAGACCGACCTGTTCGGCGAGCAGGCCGTCCTCTGCGGCGGCGTGTCCGAGCTGGTGCAGGCCGGCTACGAGACGCTCGTCGACGCCGGCTACGACCCCAAGCTCGCGTACTTCGAGTGCCTGCACGAGCTCAAGCTGATCGTCGACCTCATGTACGAGAAGGGCCTCAGCGGCATGCGCTTCTCGGTCTCCAACACGGCCGAGTACGGGGACTACACGCGCGGCAAGCGGATCATCTCCGAGACCACGCGCCAGGCGATGCGCGACGTGCTCGGCGAGATCCAGTCGGGCGAGTTCGCGCGCGAGTGGATCGCCGAGAACCGCGCCGGGCAGGAGAACTTCAAGCGCATGCGCGCCGAGCAGGCGGACCACCAGATCGAGCGCGAGGGCAAGGAGCTGCGCTCGATGATGGACTGGATCGAGACGGAGTTCTGAGCGACGAGCCCAGCATCTCCGGCTGGCTCCCGCCGCAGGCGCCCGGCGGGCAGCCGCCGCCGCAGTTCGAGCCCACGCCGCCCGAGGCCGAGCACCAGCCCGTCCAGGCCCCGGCCGCCGAGCGGCCGATCCCGTTCCAGACGCCCGCGCAGCCGGGGAACGGCGCGGCGACGACGTCGCTCGTGCTCGGCATCCTCGGCATCATGCTCGTGGTCCTCACGGCGGGCGCCGGGTTCCTGTTCTCGCTGCCCGTCTCGATCGCGGCGTGGATCACCGGCTCGCAGGGCCGCAAGCGCGTCGCGTCCGGCCAGACCGAGACCGGAGACGGGCTCGCGCACGCGGGCCTCGTGCTCGGCATCGTCGGGGTCGTGCTCGGCGTCGTCGGGATGGTCGTGTGGGTCGCGCTGGTGCTCTCGGGATTCGACCTCGACGAGCTGCGGCGCGACCTCGAGCGCCGGTCGAACCCGGACGCCGATCAGGCGCTGTGGGCGCTTCTCGGCCGCCGAGCCTGAATTCGACGATCCCCGCGCCGCGGCATCCTCGGGTCATCGGTCGATCCAGCTAACCTGCGCCGCACCTCCCCCGAGACAAGGTCTCCGCATGACGCCGAATCCGTTCACGAAGCAGTACTTGATGACCGCGGGTCCGACACCCGTCCCGCCCGCCGTCTCGCAGGCGATGGCGGCGCCGATGCTCTATCACCGCGCGCCGGCCTTCGACGAGCTGTACGAGCGCGTGCTCGGCCGACTCCCGTCCGTCTTCCGCACGTCCAACGACGTGCTCGCGTTCGCATCGAGCGGCTCGGGCGCGATGGAATCGGCCGTCGCCAACCTCGTCCGCCCGGGGGACCGCGTGCTGGCCTGCGCGGCGGGCAAGTTCGGCGAGCGCTGGATCGGGCTGTGCGAGGCCTACGGCGCCGAGCTCGTGCGCTACGAGCCGGGCTGGGGCGAGCGGCTCGACCCGGGCGAGATCGAGCGCCTGCTCGCCGAGAACGGCGACGTCAAGGTCGCGTTCGCGACGCTCAGCGAGACCTCGACCGGCATCGTGCACGACGTCCAGGCGATCGCCGAGGTGGCCGCCCGGCACGACGTGATCCTCGCCGTCGACGCCGTCTCGGGCCTCGGCGCCGCCGAGCTGCGGCAGGACGAGTGGGGCATCGACGTCGTGCTGGCCGGGTCCCAGAAGGCGCTGATGTGCCCGCCCGGCCTCGCGTTCGCCTCGGTCTCCGAGCGCGCGCTGGAGTACGCCGGCTCGCGCGGCGGCGGCCGCTACTACTTCGACTGGGGCCGGACGGCCTCCAGCCAGCGCAAGGGCACGAGCCCGTTCACGCCCGCCGTCTCGCTGTTCCTGGGCCTCGACATCGCGCTCGAGATGATCGAGGCGGAGGGCCTCGACGACGTGATGGCGCGCCACCGGCTGCTCGCGCGCGCCACCCGCGCCGGCGTCGCAGCGATGGGGCTCGAGCTGTTCGGCGATCCCGACGAGCGCTCGACTGTCGTGACCGCGATCGAGCTCCCGGAGGAGGTCGACGGCGGCAAGGTCCCCGGCGGCCTGCGCCGGCTCGGGATCACCGCCAACGGCGGTCAGGACCACCTGAAGGGCCGCATCCTGCGGATCGCCCACTGCGGCTACTTCGGCGCTTTCGACATCCTGACGTCGCTCTCCGGGCTGGAGATGGTGCTGCACCAGCTCGGCCGCGAGGTCGACCACGGGGCGGGCGCCGGCGCCGCCCAGCGCGTGTTCGTGGAATCAGCTGGCGCTGATTCCATTGCGAGTTCGCATCGCGAGCATCGCGGGAAGGTTGCGCTCTGAGCGCGCCAGAGCTGAGCGAGCCCTACCGGATCCTCGTCGCCGAGAAGATCGCGCCGGCGGGGATCGACATGTTGCGCGAGCGGTTCGACGTCGACGTCGCCGACGGCTGGAGCGCGGACGACCTCGCGCAGAGGATCGGCGGCTACGACGGCATCCTCATCCGCTCGGCGACGAAGCTGACCGCCGACCTGATCGCCCGCGCCACGCGGCTGAAGGTCATCGGCCGCGCCGGCGTGGGCGTCGACAACGTCGACGTCGAGGCGGCGACCAAGCGCGGCATCATCGTCGCCAACGCGCCGCAGTCGAACGTGATCACGGCCGCCGAGCACACGGTCGCGCTGCTGCTGGCGCTCGCCCGCAACGTCCCGCAGGCGCACTCGGCGCTCACCGGCGGCAGCTGGGAGCGGTCGAAGTGGGGCGGCGTGGAGCTGTACGAGAAGACGCTCGGCCTGCTGGGCTTCGGCCGTATCGGCCAGCTCGTCGCCGCCCGCGCGCAGGCCTTCGGGATGCGCGTGACGGCGTACGACCCGTTCGTGTCGGCGGCCCGCTTCCGCGAGCTCGGCGTCGAGAAGGCCGAGACGCCGGACGACCTGTACGCGCAGGCCGACTTCATCTCGATCCACCTGCCCAAGACGCCCGAGACGCGCGGCTGGCTGAACGCCGACGCGCTCGCCAGGTGCCGCGACGGCGTCCGCATCGTCAACTGCGCGCGCGGCGAGCTCGTCGACGACGACGCGCTCAGGGCCGCGCTCGACTCCGGCAAGGTGGCGGGCGCCGCGCTCGACGTGTTCAGGCAGGAGCCGGTCACCGACCACCCGCTCTTCGGCTACCCCAACGTGGTCGTGACCCCGCACCTGGCCGCCTCGACCACGGAGGCGCAGGATCGCGCCGGGATCCAGACCGCCGAGCAGGTCGTCGCCGCGCTCACGGGCGGCGTCGTCTCGACGGCGGTCAACATCCCGTCGGTCAGCGCCGAGGACATGGAGGTGCTCGGCCCGTTCCTGCCGCTCGCGCGCGGCCTCGGGCGCGTGGCGATGGCGCTCGCCCGCTCGACCGGCGTCGACCGCGTCGAGCTCGAGTACCTCGGCAGGATCGCCGAGCGCGACACGCGGCTGCTGACGCTCTCGGTCCTCAACGGGCTGCTTGCCGGCCACACCGACGAGGAGGTCAACCTCGTCAACGCCCCGACGCTGGCGGAGGAGCGCGGGATCCAGCTGTCCGAGCGGCGCGAGCAGATCGCGCGCGACTTCACCGACCTCGTGCGCGTGACGGTCGTCGCGGGCGGCGAGCGCACGCGCGTGGTCGGGACCACGCTCGGCCAGCGCCACCGGCCGCACCTGCTCGAGGCGTGGGGCCAGCGCTTCAACCTGCAGATGGACGAGGGCCACCTCGCGCTCTTCCACTACCAGGACGTGCCGGGCATGATCGGCCGCGTC
>Ga0214469_1000234_pt1 | contig 18266 bp, 21 predicted proteins | sample RVTome_10_FD_187340 | JGI IMG/M metagenome (GOLD analysis project Ga0214469, IMG submission 187340) | Soil microbial communities from uranium-contaminated site in the Upper Colorado River Basin, Wyoming, United States - RVT153D57 HiSeq ... | reverse complement strand
TGACCCGAGGGTCGAGGCGAGGCTCTCCAACGCCGGTCGGGTGATCCGATGGATCGCCGTGGCCTACGCCTCGCTGGGTCTGCTCGGCGTGGTCAATGCCCGATTCAGTGGCTTTCCACCGGGACCGTCCTTGATACGACCCCTCACCACCGCAGCGGCCGTGTCTCTCGCCGTGTTGTCCGTCGGGGCCCTCCTGGCTGGAGATGTCATCCGCTCGTCTTCCCGGAGCGTGCTCCTGCGCAGGTCTGGAGTCGTTCTGACCCTCGGCTCGGCCTTGTTTGGCATTTGCCTCATGGCCGTATTCTTCGCCAACCGCACAGACCTGTGGGGCGACACCACGGACGTGCCCTCGTTCTCGGTCGGCGTGATCTTGCTGGTCCTGGGCGTCTCGGTCCCATTGAGTGTCAGCCGCATCGATGGGCGAGTGGTCGCCGGCCAGATCGGGGCTCTCCTCGTCTTCTCGCTTACTGCCGTCGTCTTCTTCGGCTATCTGTACGGGGATCCTTCGGTGGGCAGGCTCTTCCTCCGCCCGGAGATCTCTTTGCAGGCCTCGATAACCTCCGTCCTCACGGCGATCGGGATAGGGCTCATGCGACCCGCCAGCGGGCTGCTCTCGGTGGCGTCGAGCCCGGGGGCCGGTGGGCGTCTCCTCCGTCGCATGGGCCCAGTGGTTCTCTTCACCCCGGCCGTCCTGCTGTTCGTGGCCGAGAACGTCCCGTCAACGGAGCGAGTCGACGTGCTCGCCTTCGTGACCGTGGGTTTGGGATTGTTCCTGCTGATCATGTTGGCGGTCTTCGTCAAGGCGCTGGACGAGACAGCGAGGGAGGCAGCCACCTCGGCGGCACAAGCGGAGCGGGCCCGGATAGGTCTGCAACAGGAGGCCCCGGTCGTGACACGGATGTCCGAGATGCTGCACACCGTCGAGGTCGATCGTGGGGACACGTGGGAGGTGGCCACGAGATTCCGGCCGGGCCGTGGAAGCGTCGCCGGCGATGCATCCACGGTGAGAACGCTTCCTGACGGCTCACTCGGCGCGGTGCTCGTCGACCTGACAGGACATGGCGCGTTGCCGGCGGTTTGGGCGATCCGGGTCCGAGATCTCCTGGTTCACTCCCTGATGTCGGGGAGCTGCCCTTCCGAGGCGATGTCGGCCGTCGACTGGTCGGCGCCGGGCGACACATTGGCGTCGGCGATGGTCATGACCGTCGACGAGCGCGGCGAGGTCAGACATTGCTCTGCAGGTCACCCACCGACGATCGTGGTGGCGACCCAAGAAGCAACGTTGCGCCTTCCCACCGGGCCGTTGCTCTATCTCGACCCCGAAGCAAAGTACGAGGAGGAGGTGTTCGAGATCGCGGTCGGCGACACCCTGGTCTCGTTCAGTGATGGGATCGCCGACGTACAAATCGCGCAAAACGGTCAGACCGAGCCTGAGATGCTCGCCGACATGTTGGTCGCAGAAGGCGGCAATGCCGCTCGGACGGCAGACCTGGTCCTGGGTTTCGCGCCCTCCGAGCCCACCGACGACCAGACGGTCGTCGTCATTCGCCGTTTGTCCTGACCGGCTCTCACTGTGGTGACGCCGGCTCAGCGTTTGTCTCGGGAGCCTCATGGGTATGGCCGGCCCAGCGCGTGAAGAGAGGACCAAGTGGACGAGATTCATGACTTCGACGACACCGTTGTGGCCGTCTTCCACGACCCGAGCGTCGTGGATGACGTGACAGCAGACCTAGGCGCGGCCGGTTACGGCTATGAGGTCCTCCAAGGCGACGAAGGTATAGGTCATCTGGATCCCGCCGGACAAACCGGGGCGGGTGCGACCGTGAAGCGCCTCCTGAACGTGTTTGGAGATCAATACCGGGTCCTTGAGCATCTCAACGACGAGATGGAGAGGGGGGGCGTGGTCATCTCCGTCGATTCAGAGCCCGATGCTGCCGGTGACGCCGTCGCGATTCTGGAAGGCCACGGCGGGGAGTTCATCTGGAAGCTGGGAGCGTGGACCTACACCCAAGTCTCGGAGTGAGTCCGTCTGGCCCCATTCACATATGTGTTCCGGAGTCACCCTGATACCCTTTCCGGTCCATGACGGGTCTCAGCATCACCAGCAGCGAGCTACCGGGAGGCTGGCATTGCATAGCAGTCACCGGGGAAATCGATCTGGCCACCGTCCCCGAGCTGGAGGGCGCCATCGATTCGGTCCTCACCGGGAAGGCCCATGCCCTGGTCGTGGATCTGAGAGAGACTTCATTCATGGACTCGACTGGTCTCAAGGCGCTCGTGATGGCTCATCGCCGATTCGATGAGAATGGAAGGCAGTTCGCCATCGCAGTGAGCGGCGGCCCGGTCTCACGTCTCATCGACCTCAGTGGCGTTGAGGGGTCGATCAGAGTGGTGGAGACGATCGAGGGACTGGAGAGCAGCCCGGCCTGATCAGGCCATCTCCACTGAGAGCTCGGCCCAGACGGTGAACTTCTGTCCGGCGTCCTGCATGCCCCATCGATCCGCCAGACGCTCCACGATCGTGAGACCCAGTCCTTCCCCTCGCGGTGCGTTGGCGTCGAAACCGGGACCGTCGTCTGTCACTTCTACGCGGACACTGCCGTTCCGATTGGTGACCTTGATGTCGATGCCCTCCGACGAGCCATGGCGCACGCTGTTGCTCACCAACTCGGAGACCACCAGCACGACGTCGTCGTAGCGGGCTCCCAGCGTGGGCTTCATGGGGGCGAGCCGAGAGCGCGAAAGACTCGGAGCATGCACGCTCGAGTCGACTTTGACAGTCACTTCATTCATCTCTACCTATCGCTCTCGGGGCGGTACCCCGGCGCTGACAAGGGTAAACCGGTTCTAGATGGCCTCCCCGTCCTTGCCGATCGACTTCTTCAGGCTCGCCAAGGCACTGGCCAGGAGCCGGGACACGTGCATTTGCGAGATCCCCAGCTCCTCGGCGATCTCTGTCTGGGTCAGGTCTTCATTGAACCGGAGGGCGAGGATCCTCTGCTGGCGTTCCGGAAGCTCTCTGATGGCCTCCTCCACGACGACCCTGTCGTCGGCGAGCAGGAGATGCACATCGTCGTCCTCGAGTCTCTCCAGGAGCGTCACGCCAGTGCTCTCGGCCGGTTTGTCGATCGAGCTGGAGGCGTAGGCCTGACGGGCGTCGATTGCCTCCATCACCTCGTCCTCGGTGAGGTCGAGCTGTTCGGCGATCTCACTCGCCTCAGGCGGCCGGTTGAGCCTCTGGGCGAGCTCCTCGGCGGTCTTGCTGACCGCCAGTGAGCGCTCCTGTAGCGAACGGGGGACGCGAACCGACCAACCCTTGTCGCGGAGCAGTCGTTTCAGCTCGCCGGAGATGGTGGCCGCTGCATAGGGTCGAATGGTCCCGATCGAAGGGTCATATCGCTGGATCGCCTTGAGCAAGGCCATGTTCGCGACCTGGAGGAGATCGTCCTCATCGACCCCTTTACCCCGATAGCGGCGGGCGATCGAGGCGGCGAGGTCGCCGTGTCGCCGCACCAACTCGTCGGAGTAGGCAGCCGGGTCGTCAGCCATTCGCTCGAAGAGCTCGCCATCCTCGACATCGGCAGCGATGGTGGTGGAGCCGGGAGTCCTCAAGACGAACCAGACCGTCAGTTTCCCCCCGTCGTGCTCATGACCCCAACCACGGGTGAGACGTTCCAACAACATGAACCCCACGCCCTGGACTGTCCCCTCGAGAGGCTGGGGATGGGGATGGGTGACGCTGACCGTCAGGCCACGCTCGCGATCCTGGCTGAGGCCAACGACAACTTCATCGGTCTCGGGGGAGTGCTCGATGGCATTGGCGATCAGCTCGGTCACCAGAAGGTCGGCCTCCGCATGCCTCATCCCGTCGAGTGTGGCGTGCTCCCGCAGAAAGGCCCGGGCCTCTGCCGCCGAGGCGGGGGCGGCCGCGAGGACGAGCTCGGTCTGCTCTGACATCGATCGGATCATATGTCGCGATGGGACTGCGACCATCAGTGGCTCGCCCCCGCTTCGGGCAAGCGTGGGCTGCGGGTGAGATCGGTGTGCTCAGCAGCCTTCTTCTCAGCCTCCCCCTCGCCGTCACCGGTGGCAGTCTCGACCAGCCGGGCCAGTTGGGTTTCGAGGTCGTGTTCCTCATCGCGGAGCTCTCCACGCCGTTCGTAGTCGGGTTCGGCAAGCGTGAGACGCTCTCTCTCGATCTCGGTGATTCTGTCGCGGACGGCTTTGATCTCTCGGGGCAGGCGTTGATCCATCACAGGCTCCTCTCATCGGCGAATGCCGACGGGGCCGCCTTTACCCGCTTGGGACATGGAGGCAAACCTCGCACCGTCCTTCCACACGGAATGATCTCCGCCCTGGATTACTGTGACGGGGTTGTGAGCCAGTCTTCGCAAGACCCGGAGGGTTCGGGATCGGGCAAGCCGAGCCCCGACGAGGTCGACGATCAGTTCCGGGCCATCATGGAAGGTCTGCGAACCAGCATCCCCGGGGTGATGGTCCTCTTCTCGTTCTTGCTGATCCTCCCTTTGCAGGCGTCGTTCGGGGACCTCAGCGGTGCCAACACCGTCATCTTCTATGTTGCTTTCACGAGTGCTGCGATATCTGCCGTGCTTCTGATCGCCCCGAGTGTCCATCAGCGCGTGCGTGCCCCGATCACCGGGATCAAGCGACGCTCGTGGCGTCACGTCATGTACGCCACGAAACTGGCGATCGCGGGAACCGTGTCATTTCTCATAGCAATCGCCGCGGTCGTCTATCTGGTGTCGTCCCTGGTGTTCTCTGACCCCTTCGCCGTGGCTGCGACCCTGATCATCGGAGTCATCGCCGGGTGGTCTTGGTTCTATCTGCCCTTGGTTCAATTCAGTCGCGAATAGAGCTGGGCTAAGCCCCCTTCGGGGCCGGCCACGCCAAGCCGCTATCGGTCTCCTCGAGGAGGTCAGGGCTCGAACCTTGGTGTTCCGTCACAACGAGTAGGTCGAACTCGGCATTGAGGATCCTCGGTCCCAGCTCGGGGTCGTTGGTCACAGAAGCGAGGACATCGGCAGCGACGATGAGTAGGGATGCTTGCTGCGACTCGCAGTAGCCGACTGCCTCGTGAAGACCGGCGCTGAGATCCTCGGCTCTGATCACCCGGACGTGGGGGTTCGACCAGAGAGCACGCAGGGCCCTTTGTTCCCGAGGGTCGGAATCATCGGAGCCTTGCCAAAGGAGATCCTTGAGCGGGACGACGCCGTAGTCGAGGACCACGAGTCTCAGGTATCTGCCTCTGGCCTCCTCGATGGCGGAGCGAAAGAGGCCAAGAGCCTGTGTGGAGTCGTGCAGGGCGAGCACCACCGGGGGAGATAGCTCGATTCTCGCCTGAAGGACTGTGAACCCGCGACGAGGCGACAGCCTCGACTTCCAACCGTGTGGCGTCAGCATGAGCGTTCTCCTCGCGATCTGTGCAGTTACCCGCTGGATACGACCCCAAACAAAATGACGGGCCTCTGTCAGGTTGATCGTCTCCAACGACTCGAGCGCGGTGTCGCCGACGGCGAGACGAACCGACTCGGCTTCGATTCCCGCGATCCAGTGTGCCGGGAGAATGACGTCGTCGGAGAGAAGGCCCAGGTCGACCACCAGATGGCTGAGTCGGCCGTCTCGATCGACAACCACCTCGTCGACGGTGCCCACCTTCTCGCCCTCGATCGACACCACAGGAGTGCGGCGGACGATCTCACCTTCGACGAGGGCCTTTCGAGCGCTGGGATCAGCCACGCCCTCGGGAGCGCCGCTGGGACCGCCATCGGGTATGCCGGGTACGGCGGGAATGGAGCTGCATGGGCGATCGGGTGGCGCCACAGGTAGAGCTCGGCGGGCGCGAGGTCGAGCCGGGCGCCGGTGGCTTCGTCACCAGGCGAGTGGGTCACGTCGATCGAACCTGGGCAATCCCGTTGGGTCGATGTCGCTCTTCAACACAGCCACGTGGTCGTCGAGATGGCCTATCGCGTCGGTGGGGACAACCCGGTCATCGGTGAAGAAGACACCCTTCTCGACCAGGAGGTGTGTCACCTCCGAGTGCGTGGAACGAGCTCAACTCAGAGTCAGACCGGCAGGCTGGCCTCGACGAGCAAGCCGTAATGGCCGTCGTAGCGTCGGTAGAGGACGGAGGCATCGTCGCCGTCGAGATCGCGGAAGAAGAGGTGATCCCGACCAGTCTCGTTGAGCTCCGCCACAGCATCGGAAACGCTCCTGATGGGTGGGGGCCCCACGATGGCTCGCACCCCCGGTCTTTGGGAGCCGTCCGGAAACGAGCCGTCGACCTTCTGGAGGGTCGTCTCCTCGTCACCAGCCTCAGCGATCACTGTCGTCTTGTCGTCGGCGGTGTCGGTGTAGAGGTAGAACCGATATCCCCTCTCGGCCAAACGGTCGATTGCCTGGTCAGTGTCGATGTGGTCCGCGTGAGAGCAGATCTTGTGTCTGGCGATGACGCGCTGATCGGGTTCGACCTCGACGAAGTGCGGGCGATCTGTCGGACGAGGGGTAGCGCCAGGGTCTTCGAGGTGGTTCAATTTCGCTTCCAAACTCGCCACCAGGGATTGAAGGGCCTTCGTTGTGTCTTCTCCGGCGCTCTCCGCCCGAATGGTGATACCGGAGACATCGAGCGAGGCTTGAGCGAGACTGCGCTCTGCCATCTCTCTGTTCCTGTCACTCTTGATCTTGACCTTGGCATGCCAGACCGGGCGTGGAGCCACCTCGATCAGGTGATTCACCAGCTCCCTGACCTGGTCGCGGGCCTTGCCAGGAACAGGCCCGGCGGTGTGGAGGACCAGACCGGAGGTGACGTCGGTGCTGTACTGGGCTCTCGCCTGCGTGGCCATGGTTCAATCGCCGGGGCGGGCTTCAGTGATTGCGGAGGGCATCGATCAGCTCACCCTTGTCCATGTCTGATCGGCCATCGATTCCGATCTCGGCAGCCCGGTCTTTGAGCTCCTCTACGGTCCACTCCTCGTACGGGTCCGCCTCTCCACCCTTGCGACCCGCCTCTTCAGCGGGTGTATTCGCTATCCGGGCGGCCTTCTCCTTGCTCATGCCCTCTTCCCGGAGAGCCTCGTAGCGTTCGTCGTCCTTGATCGACGGGCCGTGGTCCTTGGCCATCTCGGCTCCTTTCGTCCGACAGGAGTTACCCGCCCAGACGACCGGTCAAACGACTTGTGATCGCTGACTTCCCGCCCATTCGTCTACTGCTTCGGAGAGCATCGGGAGTGGCATGGGCCCGTTCACGAGCATCGTGTCGTGGAAGCCCTTGATGTCGAAGTCGTCTCCGAGACCCGTCTCGGATTGCTCTCTGAGCCGCATGATCTCGAGTTGGCCCATCTTGTAGGAGAGCGCCTGGCCGGCCATGGCGATGTAGCGATCGACCTCCTGCTCGATTGTGAGCAGGCCGATCGGGGTCCATTGACGGAGGAAGTCGATGGCGTCCTGACGGCTCCAGCCCAGGGCGTGCATGCCGGTGTCCGTGACCAGGCGTCCGGCCCGCCAGGCATCAGCCGACACCATTCCCAACCGGTCGACATCGCTCGAGTAGAGGCCCATCTCATCGGCGAGCCGCTCGCTGTACAGGCCCCAGCCCTCCGTGTGGGCATAGACCATGGCGTACCGCCGGAAGGTGGGGATGCCTTCCAGCTCTGAGGCCAACGACCGGTCGAAGTGGTGCCCGGGGATACCCTCGTGGAAGTGAATGGACTCGTACTCGAACTTGTCACGCTCATCGGGTCTGTACGTGTTGAGGAAGTAGGTCCCTGGCCTCGAGCCGTCCACCGGAGGCTGGGAGTAGTAGGCGGGGGGCATGGCGGCCGCAGTGGCCTCGGGAACGGGGACGACAGCGCAGGGTGTCGCCGGGCGGTGGGCAAACCAGTCGTCGACCTGGTCCCAGGCCCGATCCAGTGCCGTGCGGGCATGCTCCAGCATCTCCTCGGCCGAGGAAAATCGAAGCTCGGGGTCGGAGTGAAGCCGCTCGAAGACCTCCTCCCGGTTCTGGACGCCGAACGCCGGCTTTCCGATCTCGACCCATTCGACCGCATTCACCTCAGTGGCCCAGTGAGTGCCGATTTCGTGGATCTCCTCAGGCGTGACCGGCAGTTGGACGTATTGGTCGACCAGGGTCGAGTAGATCTCCTCACCACCTGTCATCCAAGCCAAGCCGCACTTCTCGTCCGGGCGGGAAACGGGAGCCACGTGCTGGGCCAGACCGTCCCGGTACTCGGTGAAGGCCGGTCGGATGGTCTCCGACACCAAAGTCGAGGCCCGTTCCAGCCAATCGGAACTATCACCGGGCAGCTTCAGGACCAGGAAAGGGTCGTCCTCCAGGCCTGAGGCGAGATAGCCGTCGACCTGGCTGAGCACACGACTCGTGGCTGCGATTGCAGGAGCCTGGCCCCTGGCGGCGCTCTCCCTGTGAGTGTCGAGGGCGGCTTTGAGGAAGGCGGGGACCTTGGAGTAGCGGGTCAACAGGGCCTCGGCTTGGCTCATGTCGCTCACCGTGTTCTGTCTCGTGTCGGAGAGCAGGCGGGTGTGCGGGCCGAGGAAAGGATCGACTGCGGCGCGTCGGAAGGGGGTCTCGATCTGGCCGAGCAGCGACCGGCACTGATGGAGCAGCAGAGAATGGGTGATCCGCTCCTGCGTGCTCAGCTCGTCCATCGAGAGCGACTCCGCCTCCGTGATCAGGGAGTTCAGCGCGGAGGATTTCTCTGCCGCCCAGTCATCGTCCATTACTGGAAGCTGATCGTCGAAGTCATGGACACCGCGGACGGTGGCGATGGTCGGCATCGCGGCCATTGCTGTCATCCAGTAGCGGTCTGAGAGTGATTCGAGGCCCATACCTCGACCGTACCCGATCGTCAGTCGCCTGCGATGAAGAACATCCACTCACCGTTCTCGGAGATGCCGGTGCGCCATCCCAGGTATGAGCCGGCCGCGCCGAAGGAGTCGAATTCACCCTCGCTGTGGATTCTCGCCAATTCGTTCATCTCCTCCTCGGTCACCTCCTCCCATGTCTCGTAGGAGTGTGCGGCCGGCCAAACGTAGATGTCACCGGCCGGTCCGGGGATCGTGGCGTGGCCCATGTCGAGGAGGTTGAGGAGGGTGACCGTGGGCTCCAGGCCCTTGTCGTTCCAGATCGAAAGGTTTTCGCTCCCGCCGCCACCGAAGCTGGAGCTGAAGCGCTCACCGGCGAGCGTCTCCAGCAACTCGAAGTCGCACGACCTGGCAGCGGCGACGATGGCATCGCGGGTCTCGGCGACGGCCTCGGGCAGACCCTCGACCGGCTGCGGGGCGGCCTGATCCAGAGATGGGCAGGAGCTTGCCGGTGCGGTCGCGATGGTGGTCTCGGTGATGATGGACGACGTCACGACAGGCTCGGGAGGGGGAGTCGTGTCGCCGACGGGCGGTGCGGGCTCTCCGATCCCTGCAAGCCACGGGACGAGCCCGAAGGCCAACACGACGAGGGCGAAAGCGGCGGCAAAGGTGAGCCAGCCCTGGCGGTGTGCCCGGCGTTGGGTCTCCAGCGGTACCGGCCGGCGTCGCATCGCGGCCTGGCGAGTCTCTACCGCGGCGCGGTGGAGTGCTTGGTCGACCTTGCTCATAGCTCCCTCTCGTTCCAAGTGGCCAGTGATCCACGCAGGTGGTCCCGGGCGCGATGGAGATGTGACTTCACGGCTCCTTCCGAGCAGCCCATGACATCGGCGATCTCGGCCATCGACAGCTGACCCACGTAGTGCAATGCGATTACTTGTTGTTGGCGCCGGGGCAGGCGGTGCACTGCCTTCCACACACCGGCCGTCTCGGGCGTCAGGTCGGGAGAGGACGGCTCGGGCGGCCCGACCCTGGAGACGGCGCGCATCTCGGATGCGAGACGACGACGCAGGCTCGTCGCCCGGTTGATGAGGACCCGGCGCACCCAGGCCCTGGGGCTGTCGTACTGTGAAACCCGGTCCCAGCGTCGATGTGCACTCAAGAAGGCTTCCTGGACAAGGTCCTCGGCCGCGGATGTGCCGTCGACGAGCGCCATGGCGATGCCGAGCATCCCCGGGTACTCATCGCGATAGAAGGCCTCGAACGAGGTCATTCGGGCAACCGTCCTCCGTCGGGTCGTGGTGTTTGGGGCGTCTGTGATCGATCTCACAGGGTTAACACGCATCAGGAGTAGTTCGGGTTTACGCCCACCCACTGCCGGGTATCACGCCGGGAGCTGAAACGAGGAGGCGCCTGATGGTGCACCCGATCGATGTGCAGAGAACGAGGGATGGCGAGAGTCCGACCCCAGGCGGCAGATCTGGATGGTTGATGTTATTCGGCCTCTTGATCGTGGTGGCACTGGTCGTCGCCCTGATCATCGGGCTTTCAGGAGGACAGGCCAGCCAGGAGCCCCAGACACCCGCTCCAAGCGAAGCCCCGGCCAACCCGGGTCTCTGACCCAAAGCACGCCCCGGTTTCCCCCCGCCGGGGCGTGTGCCTCGTCTGACGAAGAATGCATCACCAGCTCACACGCCAACTCACATCCCAGCAGCCCCATCCCGTGCCCCGGTGGGGCTGGCTGTTCGCTGCCGGGCCCATCGTGTGGTCGCTCTACTTCTGGATGGAGGCTCGGGCCGCCCAAATAGGTTGTCGGGTCGATGCTTGGCCACTGATGGTGTGGACGAGCCTCGCTTTTGCGGGAATGGTGATGGTTACTGTTTCCTACAACGCGTCACGATCCCGGTCGGAGGGGGCACATCCTGCCGCTTCTGTGATGCGAGACGGCTTCCTCCTCGGGGCGGGGCTTCTGACCTCCGCGGTGCTGGTCGGTCTGCCGACGCTGGTCACCCACCCTTGCTGACGAGCTCGTTTCAGACCGTGAGCAGCCGGGTATGCCGGGGTCACAACAAGTGAAAGGAAGACCATGATCGTCCTTGGAGTGATCATGCTGGTACTGGGCGCATTGCTCGATATCGGCATCCTCTACACGATTGGCGGCATCCTCGCCGTGATCGGGATCATCTTGTGGCTTCTGGGGGCCTTTGGCCGTCAGATAGGCCCACGAGCCCACTATTACTAGGAGTCTGGAAGTCCCACCCCCGGAACCATTCCGGGGGTGGCCGACGTCTGAAGCTATGACACCCCTCGAAACTTGGACCACCTCCCGATGACCCTCGCAGCCGTAGTGGCTCCGCTCGCCGCCTACGCGGTCGTCTTCCAGACTCTCCTCTACATCTCGCTCCCGGCTCGTCTCCGCACCCGGGTGGCGCCCGTTGTGACCGGTCTGGTGGGGGCTGGCCTGTCGATCGGCGCCGGTGCGCTGTTCGGCTTCGAGGAAATCGGGCTGACCGGTGGCAACATCGGCACAGCCCTGGCCTGGGGAGTGGCCGCCGTCATCTTCGTAGCCCTGTTTGCCATGGCGATGATGTCCCGGCCAGATCTTCGCTCCCAGCTCGCCGACCCTCGTCTCGCCGAGTTGGAGCCCCATCGTGCCTATGCCCAGATCTTCTTGCGCATCCCGATCTTCACTGCGCTCATCGAGGAAGCCTTCTTTCGAGGCGTCCTCCACGCCGCTCTCATGGCGCTCTATCCGGCCGAGGTGGCAATCTGGTTCGGAGCCGGTCTTTTCGGTCTGTGGCACATCGGGCCCGGACTCGACCAGGCCCAGGCGGGTCAAAAGACCATGGGTGCTGGCGCCTTTCACACAGCCGCAACAGTGGTCGCCACCACCGTCGCCGGCGCCTTCTTCGTATGGCTACGCATCGAGACCGGTTCGATATGGGCACCGGTGGCAGTGCACGCAGCCATCAACATGACGATGGCCTTGTTCGCCCGCATGGCGGCTCGCCGGGCTGCCCTCGTCACGGTCTGACTATTCGTTAATGTTGAGCCGTGACTGACGGCTCCCTCAACTGGATGGCCCGCACCGGAATCGCCATGGCGGCACGGGTCAACCCCATAACCGGCGGGCCGGCTGCACCGCTCAAGGCCAGTGCCCTTCTCGATTCTTTCGCCCCCTCGCTGATGCCCAGGAAGTCCCTCCATCAGGGCATGGCCGGTGGTCTGGCGCTGCTGGCGGGCGAGATGGTGGGCAGAGCCGTAGATCAGGCGGCGCGCAGGGCGGCACCCGAGAGCGCTCCACTGGCGTGGCGAATCGGCGCCCGGTCTGCGATGGCCGCCGCGGGATCCGCCATCGCCGGTCTGAGCGACTCCGAGGACGAGCCGACGTCACGCGCCGCCTTGAGGTCGGCCGGCCGCCTCACCGCGGTCGCTGCCGCCGGCGGCATCGTCTTCGAAGTCGGCCGCGATCTCGAGGGAAAGGTGGATTGGCCTCTCCTCCCGACCCTGACCGGACTCGGCGGGTTTGCCTTCGTGGCCTCGCGTCTCGCCAAGGAGTTGGAGACGCGGGAAGGCGTGATCCAGCGATGGACCGACGATGACACCCCCGCTTCCCTGCCGGGCTCGATGGGCATAGCCATGGCCGTGGCCATAGGGGGGCGTTTCATGGGAAGCGGGTTCATCAGCTCGCGCCGCTCACTGACCGGGTACCTCGGTGGGGAGGGCGGTCAAGCGGTATTGGGGCGAATGCTCAACCTCGCACTGTGGGGGGCTGGGGCTACCACCATCTATGGGTTCGTGGTCAGTCGACTGTCGCGGCACAACGCAAAGGTGGAATCGAGCTTCTCGACACCGCCCAGCAGCGAGTTCGTCTCCGGTGGGCCGAACAGCATCTCTCCTTTCGAGCAACTCGGGCTCCAAGGCCGGCGTTTCGTGACCGAGGTGGTCTCGATCGACGAGATCGAGGAGACCCTCGGCGAGCCCGGCGCCATGCACCCGGTGCGCGTCTACGTTGGGGTCGAGTCCGAGCCTCTCTATGCCACAGGTCGGTCCGAGCTCGCCCTCCAGGAGATGGATCGTTTGGGTGTGTTCGACCGCAAGTATCTGCTGCTGGTCTCGCCAACGGGCACGGGATGGGTCGATCACACAGTCGTCGAGACAGCCGAGATCCTGGCCCGAGGCGACATCGCCACGGTGTGCATCCAGTACGGCAAGGCACCCTCTTTCCTCGAGGTGCAGGGGGTGTCTCTAGGACGTGCCCAGTTCCGTCAGCTCTTGTGGGGCGTGCGTCAGCGTCTCATCGGAGTGCCTGACGAGGAGCGCCCCAGGGTCCTCGTGTTCGGCGAGAGTCTCGGCGCCTGGTCGAGCTCGGACGTGATCATGCATCAAGGCATTGCGGGTTTCGATCATTACGGAATCGAGAGCGCCCTCTGGTTCGGGCTTCCCGGCCTCGCCAAGTGGTCTCGCACCGGGATGAGAGAAGGCCGCAACCCATTGACACCGCAGGGCACAGTCGGCGCCTTCGATCGGTTCGAGCAGTATCAGCTGCTATCGACCGAGGAGCGGGAGAGTCTTCGCGCAGTCATCGTCGACCACGACAACGACCCGATCTCGCAGATGTCGCTGCGTCTCGCCGTGAAGCGCCCACCCTGGCTCGACGGGGAGCCGCGGCGCAACGTGCCTGAGGGCATGAGATGGCAGCCGATCCTCACCTTTATACAGGTCCTTGCCGATGCGATGAACGCCATGGTTACCGTCCCGGGTGAGTTCAAGTCGTTCGGGCACGACTACCGAGCGGACACTCTGGATTTCGTCGCCGCGGCCTATGACTTCGCCGGGATTTCCCCTGAACAGGCCAATGCGGTCCACGAGACCCTGATTCGGAGAGAGCTCGACCGGGCGGCCCGGATCAAAGCCGACGAAATCGAAGAGGGTCCTTCGACGCCCAGCGACTCGATCGCCGGCTCCATTCAGTAATTAGGACGCACCCTCTAGCGGATCCGCCCGCGGACCCTGGGGTAGCGCTTCGGTCGATGCGTGTAGCAGGCGTCGGTGGTGTTGTAGACGGTCAGTTTCGTGTCACACGACGGGTCAGAGCACACCCGGCCCTTGTTGCTTTTCTTCGGCCGCTTACCCGACTTCTCCGGGATACGGCCCATGATGGTGGGTGTTTCGCGTGTCAAAGGTGCTCCTTGTCGAAGAACCTGCGATTACCCGAGTCCAAACCAGCTGAAACTCGAATCAGGCAAGCTCGAGCTGCGTTCGATGCGCCCTGAGTTCGCTCATCCCGGCTTCCGCTATGCGACATGACAACTGGCGTGGCGGATCCTCGTGTGGCCCCAGACATAGGATGTCCGACGTCGGGATGTTCTCTCAGGAGGTGGTGGCGATGGGCGATGTGGTATTGGGGATCCTGGCCGTGCTCATCGGTCTCCTCTTCTGTTTCCGGGGTTATCTGGCGATGAGGCTGGTCATCCCCGTTTGGGGTGCCTTCGCCGGCTTCATGTTGGGAGCCGGGCTCGTGGCGTCCTTCGCCGACGAAGGGTTCCTCGCCTCCGCCCTCGGCTGGCTGGTGGGCGCGGGGATAGCAGTCCTCTTCGCCTTGCTGGCGTACCTCTACTACGAGGTGTCGGTCCTCGTGGCCATGGCCGCTATCGGGTTCGCGATCGGCACCAGCGTCATGGTGGCGCTAGGCGTCACCTGGTCGTGGCTGATCGTGCTCGTTGGCGTGGCGCTTGGTGCCGTGTTGGCGCTGATCGCGGTCGTGGCCGACCTGCCGATGGCTCTCCTGACCGTGTTGACGGCGCTCGGCGGCGCAAGTGTGACCGTGGCAGGTGTGATGCTGTTGTTCGGTGTCGTCTCGGTGGGTGACTTCGACTCGGCGGCCACCACTCAGACGCTCGACGACCAGTGGTGGTGGTATGTGCTCTACCTGGGATTGGCCGTGGCCGGGATGATCGCCCAGCTGAGATCCACTCAATCGCTGCGGGCCTCTCTGCGCCAGTCGTGGGCGGAGTCAGGCGGTCGGGAGCTCAGGAGCGCCTGAAGCCGGCCTCGTCGCGTGGCTGTGCGGGATCCGACGTCCCGACGGTGCGCGGCCACTGGTCGAGACGCTGAGGCCGCGCCAGCGCGATCACGGTGAGCGCGGCCGCCCACCATACGACGACTGAGACTATGGACCCCGTGACGTCCGCCCCGGTCGGTGGGGGAGTTGGGGCGAAGACGCTGAGCGCACCATGAAACAGCGCAGCGGCGAGAACGCTTCCTTTGGTGTGTTGAAGCAGCCATGTGTAAACCACAGCAGTGGCCGGCAGCCGGGCGAACAGGAAGGCGATAGAGCTTCCCTCGAGAGCAGAGCCCTCGGTCCAAAAGAGCGGGAGGTGCCAGGCTGCCCACAGCACACCGAGCACGAGACTCGCAGTGACTGCCGAAGAGCCCTTCAGCATGTGAGGAATCGCGAAACCTCGCCAACCGAGCTCCTCGCCGACTCCGTCGGTGACGCTCAAGATCAGAAGGAAGATGATCGTGGACGTGAGCGGCTCTGTGAAGGGGGACGGCAGGCTCTCTGACCAGGTGACCTCGGAGACGATGGGGAGAATCGCTGCCTCGAGCAACGCCAGCGCGAGCGGGCCGAGGAGGATCACGAAGTACCACCGAAGCCCTATCCGCCACTCCAGTAGCCGTCGCCCGAGAAGGGACAGCTCGGCGCGTCCCCCGACGATCGCAGCTGCAACCACCGCCGCCAAAGCCGGCCCATACGTCCAGATGGCTCCGATCTCTTCAGCCCATGCCTCGCCGACGGCGCGCGGGACCCAGACGATCCAGGTGATTGCGAACGCCAGGATGAAGAAGAGAAGTGCGGGGCGGCTTCGCAAGGTGACGCCACAATATGACGCGATTTCAGGCCATGGGGCTGGAACCCCGTGCGAGGAGTCTGTGCTCGACCCATTCCCCCCACCGAGCGGTGAGATCGGATACCGCGTTTCGGTCACTCCCCTCGGGACGCAACGATGCGCCCACCTCCACATGGATGCTTCCCCGACGGAGCTTGTTGTCGACCCCTAGGACGCCGTCCGTGCCCGAGATGGCGATCGGGACCAACGGCACCCCGGCTCGAGTAGCCAGCCAGGCGGCTCCGGGGCGAGCGTTCCGAGGGTCGAAGGCCCAATGGCGTGTTCCCTCCGGGAAGAGACCCACCACTCCGCCGTCGTCGAGATGCTGCAGGGCAGAGCGAACGGGTCGAAGGGGCACGGTGTTTCTGGACACGGGGATCGCGCCGTAGGCATTCAAAGCGAAATCGACCCAGCCGTGATTCCCGTAGAGGTCTTGAAGTGCGAGGAACCGGATCCTGGAAGGAAGTGAGGCGGCCACCACGAAGGCGTCGAGGAATGAGTAGTGATTGGCAGCCACCACGAAGGGTGGCGGCGGAGGGGGGGCTGCCGATCGGATCTCGAGACGCCAGGCCAGACGACCTACTCCTCTGACCAGCGGCGGGGTCACCGCCCAGGCAACCCTTCCCGACCAGGAGTCTCGATGTGTCTGGGGCGTGTCACGACCGGCGGGCGGCGTGTCGTCGGATGGCCGGCCACTAAGTCGTCGGTTCGTCTCAGATGCCTTCGGTTGGTGCCTGGACGCTACCTGTGGAGGCGATCTCTTCGAGTCGAGTTACGACTTGGGGTGGTCTGGACGGCGATCTCTGGTGCGGTCATGTGATTCGGGACAGGAGTTGGAATGCCCGTAACATTGGGGTCGGCTGGTTTCCGTCAGATCGCTCTGCGATAATCCAGCCGACCCCGCGCTCGTAGCTCAATTGGATAGAGCGTCTGACTACGGATCAGGAGGTTGAGGGTTCAAGTCCTTCCGAGCGCGCCAGGACGAAACCCCGGTCAGGCGGGGGTTTCGTCGCGTTGCGGGTAGATGGCTGGGCTGAGCGGGATGCCGTGGGAGCGATCCTCGGGAGCCATTCTCTATCAGAGTGACGCCGTTGTGGGTGAGGCGAGGCCCTTGCTCTCAAGTGCCTCCGTACGAGAGGGCGAGTCGACCTTCTGACCTTCTTAGGGTTAGGCTAAGGCTTCTCGCCGTGACGTAGCACGGGGATTACGGCGAATCCGCCTGCGCATCGCCTCGCTCGCTGCCCGACGATGTTGCCTTCGTCAGATCGGCTTTCTCCCTGCAGCGAGTTTGACCGCTACCGGGAGTGTGATCGTGTCGGTTGGGGCGTGGTGCGCGTCGAACTTCCGTTTCAAAGCATTACGGATTCGCTCGCGGGTCTCTCTAGACTGGCCGTGTAGCAGCGATGACATGCGGACCGTCCCCTCCTGCAAGGCCTGCCAATACTCGTCGAACGTGGCGGTTTTGTAGTCGAAGCCGATCGGAGACACTTCCACACCTCGCAGCCCTGCTGTAGTGAGGAGCTCGGTGAACGCGGCATCGTCGGCGAAACGAAAGACGTCGGGTCCTGTCGGGAGGTCTGGCGGTGGTGCAGCACCGACCTCGCTGAAAGCCTCTAGGAAGAATCCGAACAGCCGCGCCCTGGATGGCACATCCCACGTCGCCAAGGCAAGCTGGCCACCGGGAGCGAGCACCCTGACCAATTCAGCCATGGCTCGCTCGGGCCGCGCCAGATGGGGGAGCAGGAAGTTGGCGGTGACCGCGTCAAACTCAGCATCTGCGAACGGCAGCGCTTCCGCATCCCCGCGGTGGAACTCCAGCGTCGGATACAGCTCCCGTGCACGAGTAACCATGGCGTCGGCGACGTCAACACCAACTGGGACCGCGCCCCTTTCGGCGGCCCGGGCCGGCAGATGCCCTGGGCCGGTGGCGACATCGAGCAGGCGGGTACCCGGCACCACTCGCACCGCATCCAGCAGCGGGTCGAAGAGACGCCCGGTGATGGGTGTGAAGAAGCGGTCGTAGGCGTCGACCCGCCCCTCCCATCCCTCGGCTTCGAAGGCGTTGAACGCTGTGGCGTCAATCGGTGGTGTCCTTTCCATGGTGGTCCTCCTATCGGTGTTCGGATTTGAGGGAGGCCAATCAGGCTCCGGCGTCCTATGAGGCGCGATGGGTTGGCGTGAGCAGGATATCGCCCGCGGTGTAGCACGCAGGCGATGTTGATTCCAGAGAATGAAGGTGATGTTGCTTGTCGTTCGCAACTAGTTGATCATAGATCGGTGCGGCGCCACGTGCTCGACCCGCCACTCCAGGGAGATCGAGCTTGGCCGTCGGGCCCGTCGATCAGCGCGTTGTCTTGGGAGCCAAGTTGGGAGCCATTCTCTCTGGACTGGTGTGGACGGCGCTGGACACCAGTGGAACCCGAAGCCTCCAGTTCCAGTCTGTATGGACACCCCTGGACCTCCGTGGACACCGCTTGGAGATCTACGGATCAGGAGGTTGGGTGTTCGAGTCGCCCCGGGCGCGCTACCGAAAACCCTTGC
>Ga0214469_1000233_pt1 | contig 18267 bp, 14 predicted proteins | sample RVTome_10_FD_187340 | JGI IMG/M metagenome (GOLD analysis project Ga0214469, IMG submission 187340) | Soil microbial communities from uranium-contaminated site in the Upper Colorado River Basin, Wyoming, United States - RVT153D57 HiSeq ... | reverse complement strand
GAATGGCAACAGGTGTTCTCGGTCAACCTCACCGCCTGTTTCCTGACCATGCGTGAGTCGATGCCGCTGCTCAAGCGGCACGCGAACGCCTCCATCGTCAATGTGGTCTCCTCGGTCGCAAAGCTCGGCACGGCCGGACCGGAAGGGGCCACCTATGGCCCGGCACACCCGGCCGCTGCCCACTACTGCGCGTCGAAGGCCGCCCTGGCGAATCTCACTGTGTCCGGTGCACGCGAGCTTGCCGTGGGCGGCATTCGGTGCAATGGAGTGGCACCCGGCTATATCGGCTCGGGCATGGGCGGCACGACCGACGAGACAGTCGAGCGGCGCCTTGTCGGACAACTCCCCCTTGGCCGCCCGGGTACGGCCGACGAAGTTGCGGCCGTCGTAGGCTTCCTGGTCAGCCCGGACGCGTCCTATCTCACCGGCGAGATCATCGACGTCGACGGCGGTTGGGTTCCGGACTAGGGGGCCTGCATTCGGAGCATGAACACGCGGCCCCATCGGCGCAAGGAACGGGAGGTGAGGACCATGGTCGAGCGACAGATCTTGGACGAAGGCGCACCTGTTCACAGGGGGCCGCTCGGCAGGATCCTGCGAGGCGTCGAGCTCGTCGAGGGGGCCGTCGGTGCCCTCCTGCTGCTGGCGATCCTCACACTGGTCATGGTCCAGATCACGGTGCGGTTCTCGGCACTCGGCGGCTGGGCATGGACGGGGGAGCTGGCCAGATTCAGCCTAGTGTGGTTGACCTTCATCTTGTCGGGTTATCTGCTGGGACGCGACCAGCACATCTCGTTCGACATCATCGATTACGTACTTCCTGAGCGGGCGCTACGCGTGGTCAAGATCGCTTCCTACGTGATCGTGGCCGTCATCTGTGCCGCCTTCGTCTACGAGGGTGTCGGCCTGATGGATGCCCAGTCATTCATTCGTTCGTCGGCGGCCGAGATTCCGATGTCCTTCGTCTATCTGATCCCGACCGTGGGTTTCGCCCTCACCGGCGTGCGCGCGCTCATCGGCATCTTCGCGAGGAAGGAATCCGCGTGACTCTTGCCATCATGGGCATGGCCATTGTCGCCCTGCTGGTCCTCCGGGTGCCCATCGCTTTTGCGATTTTCGGCCCTTGCCTCGGTTACCTGTGGTACACCGACCAGTCGCTGGGGCTTGGCCTGCGGCTGGCGACACAGGGCATCAACAGCTGGCCGCTGCTCGCCGTCCCCTTGTTCATTCTGGTGGGAGTGGTCGCCAACCGGGCCGGCATCGCCGACCGCCTCTTCGATCTGGCGCTCTCGCTTCTCGGGCGAGTGCGGGGGTCGCTCGGCTACGTGAACATCGGCGTGAGCCTGGGCTTCTCCTGGATGAGCGGATCGGCGTTGGCCGACGCCGCCGGGCTCGGCTCGGTCGAGGTGCCGGCCATGCGCAAGCAGGGCTATCCAGCCAGGTTCTCGGTCGGCATCACCGCGGCCTCGACCGTCATCGGGCCGATCATGCCGCCGAGCATCCCGGCCATCATCTACGCCGCCGTGGCCGTCGTGTCCACCGGCGCGTTGTTCGCCGCGTCCGTCGTGCCCGCCTTCTTGCTTGCCGTCTCCCTGGCGGTAGCCGTGTTCATCTGGGCCCGAAAGCGCGAGGAGCTGCGGACGACCCGGTTCGCATGGGCGGACCTGGGACACAATTTCCTGCGCGCGGGCGCCGCGATGCTCACCCCGGTGATCATCATCGGTGGCATCTTGACCGGCACGTTCACCCCAACCGAAGCAGCCGGGGTGGGAGCATGTTACATGATCGTCCTCGGTCTCGCCTACCGCTCGGTTCGGCTGCGTGATCTGCCGGGAATCTTCCGCGACACCGCTCTGACGACGGCGTCGATCACCATCATCCTCGGCGCGTCGGCCCTGCTCGGCTGGATCCTCGCCCGCGAACGGGTGCCGCAGGCCGTGGCTGAGGCGATCTTCACGGTGACCGATAGCAAGATCGTGTTCCTGATCCTCGTCAACCTGGTCCTGCTCCTGCTCGGAGCGATCATCGAGCCCACGTCGGCCCTGGTTCTCAGTGTCCCCATCCTGTTACCCGTCGCCGTCGAATTCGGCGTGGACCCAGTGCACTTCGGCGTCATCGCGGTGTTGAATCTCATGATCGGCCTCCTCACGCCGCCCATGGGAGGGGTCCTCTACGTGCTCAGTTCGGTCACCGGCATCTCGGTCGCCGACGTGTTCCGCGGAGTTGCGCCGTTCCTGATCCCGCTGTTGTTGGTCCTGGGCATTGTGACCTTTGCGCCGGGGCTTGTGCTGTGGCTCCCTGACCGTCTCGGACTATGAACTCACCTGACAAGAGCATGCGCGAGCGCAGCCCGGTTGCGCTCGGCTCGCCGCTTCAGGTGCGCGATGTCACCCTGCCGAACCGGATCGTGGGCGCTCCGATGGAGCGGAACTACTGCGACCTGCTCGGCCGGGTCACTCCTCGGTACGTCGAGTACCTGGCTCGCCGGGCGGCTGGGGGAACCGGGCTGTTGTTCACCGAATCGAGCTACGTCACGCAGGCGTCCAAGGCCCGGCCGTACCAGATGGGCTTGCACGGTGACCACGTCCTCGACGGTCTCGGGCAGCTGGCCGCCGCGGTCCACGCCGAAGGTGCGCTCCTGGGCGTCGAGCTGAACCATGCGGGCCGCGTCGTCCCGTCGGCAGTGTCGAATCTGCAACCCGTGGCGCCGTCGGCCGTACCCTGCGCAGAGGTCGGCGGCGAGATGCCACGAGCGCTGACCACCGCTGAAATCGACCAGGTGGTCGCCGACTTCGCCGCAGCGGCGGCGCGAGCTGTGCAAGCCGGCGTCGACGTCATCGCCGTGCACGGGGCACACGGCTATTTGATCGCTCAGTTCCTGTCTCCCCGGTCGAACCGCCGCGCCGACGAGTACGCCGAACCCACAGCGTTCCTCAACCAGGTGCTCGGGGCGGTCCGGGCCCAGGTTGGCGCGTCCGTACCGATCTTCCTACGACTGTCGGCCTTCGAGGGCCTGCCCGACGGCTTGGACGAGGAGCAGTCCCTTCGGCTGGCCGATCGAATCGATTTCGGCAGCGTCGATGTCATCGACATCTCCGCGGGTACGTACGGAGCCGGTCAATGGATCACTCCGTCCGGCGAGGTCGAGGAGGGCTACCTCGGCCGTATCTCTCAGCGATACCGCCGGTTCGGTCGCCTCGTCAGTGTCGCCGGCCGGATCACCACACCGGCCGGCGCTGCCCGCGTGCTCGCGGATGAGCAGGCCGACCTGGTGGTCGTCGGCCGCGCGTTGCATGCCGATCCGGATTGGGCCAGGCACGCGATACGTGGCACAGATCCACGGCCCTGCATCTCGTGCAACCAAGGCTGTGCCGACGTCATCCATCAGGGGTTGCCGTTGTGGTGCGCGGTCAATCCCCAAACCGGCGCCGAAGGCCGCCGGATCCCCGCGTCAGGGGCGGCATCGGGACGACTGCTCCTCGTCGTCGGCGGTGGCCTGGCCGGCTTGGAAGCCGCGATCACGGCGGCCAGGTCCGGGCTGAAAGTCCGGCTCGTCGAGCGGGCAGTGACGGTCGGCGGCCAGTTCGCACTCGCGGCCAGGTTGCGCAGCAAGCCACAGTTCGGCCGCCTGCTCGCGTGGTACGAAGCGCAGCTCACCCGGTTTAACGTCGACGTCCGCACTGGCGTGACGGCGCCAGTCGGAGAGCATCTGCCGGACGCTGACGCCGTAGTCGTCGCCACCGGGAGCACAGGATACGTCCCGCCGGTCCCGGGCAGCAATCACGTCCGAGTCGTCGAGGTCCGCGATTGGCTGCGAGGCGGTGTGGACCTGCCCAGCCGGCATGTCACCGTCTGGGGTGCCGACCGGGTCGGCGTCGCGGTTGCCGACGACCTCGCCGAGCGTGGACACGACATCCTGCTGGTCGGATCGCAGCAGGACCTGGCTCCCGACGCGGGGGCGCGCGAGAAGCTTCCCGCCGTCGAGCGCCTGCGGGCGTCGTCCCGAGTTGCCGTCCACCTCGGTACCAGTGTCGAGACCATCGGCGATGACCACCTGATCTGCGGGCGGGAGGGCTCGGTCTTCACGCTGCGGAACCCTGGCCTGGTGATCGCATCGCACGGCGTGCTGCCGGCACCCCTCGTCATCGATGCGGACGCGTACGGACTGTCGGCCGACCGAGTGATTCTCGCGGGCGATGCACGTGGCGGGCCGGCAACCATCGATCACGCGACGGCTTCTGGACGGGCGGCTGTGCTGGCGATCGCCGCCGCCTTTGATTCGCGTCCTGCCGGTGCCGGGCGAGCGAGCCGCTAGGAGGACGGGTGGAGTTTGTCACGTCGACGTACACATTCTTGTGGCGCACGGATATCGAGACGGCAATCGGTGAAATCGCCAAGGCTGGGTTCCGCCGCGTAGAGGTGCTCGCCGCTCCGCCGCACGTCGATGCCGGCGAGTGGCAGGCGGCCGCCGACCGGATCGGCGGCGCGTGCCGGCGGACGGGCATGAGCGTGCACAGCGTCGCTCCGTCCGGCGTAGACGTCAACTTGGCGAGCCCCGACTCGACCATGAGGGAGTGGAGTGTCAGGTATTTCGCCACGATCGGCCGGCTGGCCGCCGACGTGGGGGCCCGCTGGTTGATCATCCATCCTGGCCGGCGTCATCCACTTCGCCCGGCGCCTGACAGCGCCTACCAGCGGTGGGTGACCGACGGCGTCCGGCGGATTCTTGACGAGATTTCCGATTTGGGGATCGGCGTGCTCTTCGAGAACACCCCCACGGGGATCCTCGACACCGGCGACGAGATCGCGCAGCTCATCGAGCGGGTGGATTCGAACGTACTCCGAATCTGCTACGACGTGGCCAACGGGCACCTGGTCGAGGATGTTCACGCTGGGTTGACTGCTGCGGGCCGGCACCTCGGCTTGGTTCACCTCTCCGACACCACCAAGGCCTCCTGGGCACATGATCCGATCGGCGCGGGAGAGCTGGACTTCGAGCGGTTGGCGAAAACGGTGTCCGGGATCGGGTACGGAGGGGAGTTCGTACTCGAGACGTTGCATGACGGCGACGTCGCGGCGGGGTTCGCCGCCGACCTGGACACCCTGCGGCAGGCCGGCTGGCGCTCGAACTCCTGATCTTGCGACAGTCCACAGGGGGACGTTGTGGACTATCGCAAGGTCACGACTATGCCGACGGCCGGTAGGAGGGAAGGATCGAAGGCGGCATCGGTCCCTTGATTCTCCGGCCCGACTGCGACTCCTCCCAGGCGTGCGCCAGTATTCCGACGGCCCGGCTGAGCACGAACAGCCCGCGGGCAAGAGGGGCCGCGAACCCGAGTTCGCCGTAGATGATGGCGGTGAGGCCATCGACGTTCATCGGCACGTTCTTGCCGGTCTCGTTCATGAGTTCGGCTTCGATCGCCAGCCCGGCGCGCAGGTAAGCTCCCGACACCTCTCCCTTGTCGCGCGCCTCGGCGACCAGCGTGATCAAGGGCTCCCGCCGCGGATCGACCGGATGGAAGCGGTGCCCGAAACCGGGCAGGAAGCGCACTTCGGCTCGCCAGGCCTGAACAGTGGCACGCGCCGCCTCAGCGGGCTCCTGGCCAGCACTCTCGCGCTCCACGACCTCGCTGAGCATCGTCAGGCACTGTTCGCCTGCCCCGCCGTGCACATCGCCGAGCATGTTGACACCGGTGGCGACAGCGTTGTTCAGCCCGACGCCACACGTAGCGGCCATCCGGGCAGCGGCGATGGACGGTGCCTGAGGGCCGTGGTCGGCCGAGGCCACCATGGCGGCTTCGAGAAGCCGGGCCTGTGCGGCTGTCGGCCGGCCCGAGCGCAGCAACAACCAGATCACTTCCACCAGCCCGCGGCCGGCGATGACCTCCGCGATGGGTTCTCCGCGGTACTCGATGACGCCGGGCTCGATCCTGATGATCGCCGACGCCCACCACTCGGCAACCTCGTCGTGCAGATGCTCTGTGTCGCCGGTCATGACGCAGCCGCCGAGTCGACCTGGTCACCGGCTGCCCCGCCGCCATTGAGCAGCTCTTCGTCGTGCTCCCCAAGCAATGGAGGCGGCAGCACCGGAACGCTCGGATGGCCGTCATACATGGCACCATTGCCGACCACGCGAAGTGTGCGGTGCATTCCGTTGGGCATCGGCAACTCCGCGATGAAACCCCGATCGGCGAGTTGCTCCAGGCCGAGCGCTTGGTCCACCGTGAGGACGCGAGCGGCTGGGACGCCGGCCGCGGAAAAGGTCTCCTCCCACTCGAGGGCAGGCCGGGTTCGTAGGGCGGCGTTGATCTCACGGTTGAGCGCTTCACGGTTGACCTTGCGGGCCTCCCGTTCGCGGAAGCGCTCGTCATCGAGGAGGTCGGGACGGTCGATGATCCGGCAGAGCGTGACGAACTGCTCCTGCCGGTTGGCGGCAATGTTGAGCGGCCCGTCAGCGGCCTCGAAGGTACCCGACGGGGCAGCCGTGGCGTTCTGATCGCCCATCGGTTCGGCCAGCAGCCCGCTGATGAGGTAGTTCGACACCGCCCACCCCATGGCGGACAGGGACGCCTCCAGCATGGAGACGTCGATGAAGCAGCCTTCGCCCGTCCGGCCGCGGCCGGCCAGCGCCGCGTTGATCGCCATCGCGGCTGTCAGCCCGCCGATGGTGTCGCAAATCGGGAAGCCGACGCGCAACGGCGCGGTGTCGCGAGTCCCGGTGATGCTCATCATTCCCGACAGGCCCTGGATGATCTGGTCATACGCTGGCCGCTGGCTCATCGGGCCGGTCTGGCCGAATCCCGAGATTGCGCAGTAGACGAGCCTTGAATTGACATCCCGGAGCTCGGACCACGGGAAGCCGAGTCTGGCGAGCACACCGGGCCGGAAGTTCTCGACGAGTACGTCCGCGCCCTCCACCAGCTTCTTGAAGGCGGCTTTGCCGTCGTCGCTCTTGAGGTCTATGACGACGGACTTCTTGCCTGCGTTCTGGGCCAGGAAGGACGTCCCGAGGCCGATAGCATTCAGCTCGGAGTCAGCACCTAGCTGGCGAGCCAGATCGCCAATTCCGGGTGCCTCGACCTTGATCACCTCTGCACCCAGCAGTGCGAGCTGGTAACTGCAGTACGGTCCGGCCAGGACATTGGTCAGATCGAGGACCCGTGTCCCGGTCAATGGGCCATTCCTCATCGAGCAGTCTCCTCCAGCAACGTTGAGCGGGCTCACCGCCGGGCCGTGTTGTCATGGAGCATCCACTGACAACCCCATGACGCTACGCACTCGGTCGTAGCGTGTTCTTACGGTAGCATTGGGTCCGTAGTACGGTCTAGAGGACCCACTAGGCGGTCTTGGAGATGACGACATGTCCGGCGTAACGCCAGAAAACCGGCTTCCTGTAGACGATGAAGAAGTGGTAGTGGACGCCCAGTGCCTGGTGGCAGGCCGGTGGCGCACGAGCACGGGCCGCGCCGAACGCATCGGACCCCACGCTCGGCGCCTGGTAAGCGTCGCGCACGTAGCCGAACCGGCCCTGGTCGACCAAGCGCTGGCCTACGCACGGCAGGCGCAGGCCGTTGTCGAGCGGTTGTCGCCCGCTGCACGGGCCGACGTGCTGGACCGTGCCGCGGATCTGGTCGATCGGCAGCGAGACGACTTCGCTCGGCTGCTCGCTCTGGAGCTCGGCAAGCCGGTCAAGGACGGCCGCGGTGAGATGGTCCGGGTAGGGGACACCTTGCGCGTCTCGGCTGCCGAGGCCCGCCGAATCGGGGGAGAGGTGCTGCCGACGGCGGGATGGCAGCGCGGTGTCGGGACGACCGCCATGACCTACCGGGCCCCGGTCGGTGTCGTGGTCGCCATCACACCGTTCAACGCTCCAGCGAACCTGCTCGCTCACAAGCTCGCGGCATCGTTTGCCGCCGGCAATACAACGATTGTCAAGCCGCCACCACAGGCGCCGGCGGTGTCCGCTCGGCTGGTCCAAGTGCTGCTGGAGGCCGGAATGCCGGTGGAGGCGGTGCAGATCGTTCACGGCGGCGCAGACGTCGGCAGCAGGCTGTGCGAGTCGTCCGTCGTGTCGGCGGTGAGCTTCACCGGCAGCGCCGCGGCCGGTGCGGCGGTGGCGAGGGCTGCCGGACCGAAGCGGCTGGTGCTCGAACTCGGGGGCAACGCGGCGACCATCGTGTGCGATGACGCGGACATCGAGGCAGCGGCGGCCATGTCCGCCGCTACAGGATTTAGCAACTCCGGACAGAGCTGCATTTCAGTGCAGCGGATCTACGTGCACACGTCGGCCTTCGATCGATTCACCGACGCGTTGACTGCCGCCGTCCGCGGCCTGACGGTGGGTGATCCGCTCGACCCGGCGACGGACGTCGGAAGCATGGTCGACGACGACGCCGCGTCCCGAGTGGAAAAGTGGATCAAGGAGGCGGAGGCCGGCGGGGCCATTGTGACGTGTGGTGGGTCGCGCGATGGCGCCACATTGGCACCCACCGTCGTCGCTGAACCAGACCCCGGGTCAGACCTCGTCGTCGAGGAGGCGTTCGGGGCGGTGGTTGCCGTGCTGCGCTACGAGAGCTTCGACGAGGTCATCGACATCTGCAACAAGAGCCGCTACGGCCTGCAGACCGGGCTTTTCACCCAGAACATCGCACGGGTCTTCGATGCGTGGCGCCGTCTAGAGGTCGGCGGGCTGATCGTCAACGGTACGTCCAACTTCAGGCTCGATCATGTGCCGTTCGGTGGAGTAAAGGATTCGGGGATCGGCCGCGAGTCCCCCCGCTGGATGATCGATGACTACACGGTGACAAAAACGCTCATCCTGCGTGGCATGTCGATCTGGGGCGACGAGTCGGCGTCCGGCATGTAACCGTCGTCGACCCGCGCGAAAGGAGTGTGCACATGCTTGCCGCTGAACGTGACACCGAACGCGCGCCTGGCGACGCTGGCGGGATGGCGCCCCGTCTTGCGATCTCGACCGTGTGCCTGTCCGGCACCCTTGAAGACAAGCTGAGTGCCGCTGCGGCGGCCGGGTTCCTTGGCGTCGAGGTCCTCGAGAACGACCTCGTCATGTCGCCGTGGTCGCCGAGTCAGGTGCGGCATGAGGCAGCACGTCTCGGCCTGTCGGTCGAGGTGTATCAGCCGCTACACGTCGAGGCGGTGCCGCCGGACCTGTTTGCGGCCGGCTTGCGTCGCGCTGACCGGAAGTTCGACGTGCTCGAGGAACTCGGCGCGGACGTGATGCTGATCTGTTCATCGAAATCACCGCACGGCATTGACGATGACGACCTCGCCGCGGAGCAGTTAGGCGCGCTGGCAGACCGTGCCGATCGCCGCGGGCTGCGGCTCGCGTACGAAGCCGTTCCGTGGGGACGCGTGCGCACGCACGACCACGCGTGGCGCATCATCGAGCGTGCCGACCACCCGGCGCTCGGGCTGTGCCTCGACAGCTTCCACGTGCTGTCCACGAGCAACGATCCCGCCGGAATAGGGCAAGTACCGGGCGCCAAGGTGTTCCACGTCCAACTCGCCGATGCACCACGACTGAACATGGACGTCCGCGAGTGGAGCCTGCACTACCGGATGTTTCCGGGCCAAGGATCTCTCGACCTGGCTGGATTCGTCGGCCAGATCCTGGCCACGGGGTACGCCGGCCCGATGGCTCTCGAGGTGTTCAACGACGTCTACCAGCAGGAAGATCCCCGGCACGCGGCCACCGATGCGATGCGTTCGATGCTCGCGCTCACCGAGGCCGTCGGCGCGCGCGGAGATCTGGCAGTCCGCCGACAACTCCCTACGGCCGTCTTACCGCCGGCGCCCGATCTCGGCGGGTTTGCATTTGCCGAGATTGCCGTGGACGAGGTCTCCGGTCCACTTGTGGCCCGTACTCTCGCCGCTGTTGGATTCACCCATACCGGGCAACATCTTTCCAAGCCGGTGCAGCTGTGGCAGCAGGGCAGCGCCCGGGTCTTGCTGAACCTCGCACCGCAACGGTCGATCAACCCCGCCTCAGCTGCGATCTGTGCGCTTGCCGTCGAGAGTGCGGACCCAGCCGAGTCCGGCCGGCGGGCCGAACGGCTACTGGCGCCGAAGCTTCCGCGGGCTTTCCGCCCAGGCGAGACCGACCTGAACTGCGTGGCCGCCCCCGATGGAACCGCCTTGTTCTTCTGCGACACTCGACAGGAGGACGGTTGGCTGGACGATTTCGCTCCGACCGGAAACTCGCCGCGCACGTCTCCACTGTTGAAGGACGTCGATCACGTTTCGCTCACCGAGTCGATCGACGACTTCGACCAGGCAGCGCTGTTCTACCGCTCGGTGCTCGGCCTGTCTCCTGGAGAACCCACTGAGATCACCGCTCCATTCGGTCTGATCCGTAGCTGGTCGGCAACCGATTCCAGCAGCCGCGTGCGGATCACCTTGAGCACCGCTCCATTGCGCCGTGGTGACTGGGCGCCCGCTGTGTCGAGCCCTCAACACGTCGCCTTCGCCACCGACGATGCGATCGCCTGCGCGAAGGCAATGCGCGAGCTCAACGCACCGATACTCGAGATTCCGAGCAACTACTACGACGATCTCGATGCACGCCTTGCGCTTCCGGCCGAACTGCTCGACACGATGCGCGAGTACTCGATCCTCTACGACAGCGACGAGCGTGGCGCGTATCTCCACTTCTTCACCGAGATGCTGGGCTCGCGCGTGTTCTTCGAGGTGGTGCAGCGTATCGACGGATATGCCGCCTACGGTGCGTCGAACGTCATTCCTTTGCGCATGGCCGCGCACCGCCGCCAGCGGCTTCGCATGCTGGCAAGCGCGCCGACAGGGCCCCGAACCGACCATCGGCACGACTACTCGCTCGCGCACTTGACCGCGCTGAGCCTCTCGCCTCCGGAGCTGGTGGATGCGGCTGCCGCCGCAGGCTACCGCTATGTGGGCATTCGGATGACCAAGGTCACGATGGAGGAGCCGCACTACCCCCTTACGTACGACCCCGCTCTCATGCGGGCCACCAAGACCCACCTCGCGGCCACCGGAATCGAGGTCCTGGACATCGAGCTCGCGCGGATCACGTCTGGCGACAATCCGCGCGATTACCTGCGCTTCCTGGAAGCCGGCGCCGAACTGGGAGCCCGGCACGTCATCACGCAGCTACCGGATGCGGACTTCTCGCGCAAGACCGATCGGTTCGCCGAGCTGTGTGAGCTGGCCCGGCCACTGGGCCTCACGCTCGACCTCGAGTTCCCGTCGTGGACCGAGACTCCGAACCTGGCCGAAGCTACACGTGTCATCCGGGCAGCCGACCAACCCAATGCGGGAATGCTGATCGACCTGCTGCACTTTGCGCGCTCGGACTCCAGCCTCGCCGAGCTGCGCGAGCTTCCGCCGGAGTGGTTCCACTTCGCCCACGTGTGCGATGCTCCCGGCCAGGTGCCGACCACCACCGCGGGACTCATCCACACCGCGCGCTTCGAGCGCCTCTTTCCGGGGGAGGGTGGCATCGACATGCGTGGCATACTTGCCGCCTTGCCGGCCGGGATCCCGTACGCGCTGGAGATTCCGCGAGCGACGCTGGTCGCGCAGGTGGGCGCTAAAGAACACGCTCGCCTTGCGATCACCGCCGCCCGCAGCCACCTCGACGCTGTTCCAGCTGAGGGACGCCGCGCCACAGGCGATCAAGCCCAAACCGCGTGACCGGGTGTCAGCTCGCCGCTGTTCAAGATCAAGCGGTCACGACACGCCCGAGCTACAGCAGCCGGTCGAGCGTGTCGCGACCACTTGATCTTGGGAGTGGCCCGCGAGCGTCAGAGCTGCCACGATCTTCGGTCCCGGCCCCGCGCCCGCTGGTATCCGCTGTGCAGTCGGGCGACGAGCTGGGTTCTTCGTGACTTTAGATCCACCGAGGTTGCGCGCACGACGACCAGGCCGAGCGACTCGAGCCGCTCTTCCCTGGCGTTGTCATTCGTGTGCTGCACTAGCTCCCGGTGTTGCCCACCGTCATATTCGCCAACCAGCCCCGACGCTTCGTCCAGAAGGTCGGGGATGCCGGCGAAGATTCCGGACGAGTCCAGTACGGCGACATTGACCGCCGGCTTGGGCAGGCCGGCCTCGACTTGCCAGACGTACCGCAGCCTGCTCTCTGGACCTGATGCCGCCCGCCCGTCCGCCAGATCCAGGGCGGCTCGCGCAATCGGCACCCCGTTCCAACCCGCTTTACCGGGCAGGAAGCCGCGCATGCCGTCCAGACTCACGACGCCGGCGCGAAGCATCGCGTCGAGGACGACCACAGCCTCCTCCACCGTCGTGCGTCGCATCATTTCGAAGCACGTTCGCTCCGGTTTGGTGATCGGGACCGAGCCCCAAGTGGTCAACTCCGAGTCGGCAAGGGGTGCCCGCACGGTGGCGAACTCCTTGCGTCTGATCTGCCGATGCTTAGGCAAGACGAGGAGCACGGGATCACGTCCGCCGTCACTCCATCGGCGCCCGTCGAGCTCTCGGGCCCCGTTGAGATACGCGGCCGCCCAGCCGGATATCGCGCAGTCCCTTGGCATGAACCCTATGGCGTCGTGGATGGGCCGCATCGGATCGTCCTGGTCGTTGGGCGCGAAGTAGTAATGCCCATGTGTCGCACGGCGCCACAGCGGCCCGCGCAGCTCGCTGTCACTGATGCCCAATTTGATCAGCGATGAACGCCGCGTCGTGGTGCGGAACGCCATGCGCGGGATCTCCAGCATGACGAGGAGCGTGCCGGGGCGCGAGTGGGCCGATGCTGCCTTGAATCGAAGTTGGGGATAACTCCGAACGAGTTGCCTAGGTGTGGACAAAAGCAGCTCGTGCAACTCCAAGATCAAGCGGTCACGACACGCCCGAGCTACAGCAGCCGGTGGAGCGTGTCGCGACCACTTGATCTTCAGTGGCTAGGGTACGAGCCGAACCTTGTCCCCGGGCTGGTCGAATCCGGACGCGCTGTAGTACCGAGTAATGCTGCCCACCGCGTCAACTTCGTGGCTGTAGTGCTTGAGGAAGTCCCACATCATTGGTGATTCCTCAGCCATCGTGTTGTGCGAGCGGTAGATGTTCTTCGTGAGCTTCAAGACGGGAATCCCGAGCTCTGGATGGTGCCACGTCCACGTCTGGTGGCGGTCGTGCCATCCGCTGAACGCGCCGCCCACGTCGTCGACGTCGTCGAGCGTGAGTCCGTTGACGTCGAGATGGTACTGGGCCCAGTCGTCGAGCCGGTTCTGTATTTCGTCCCACAGCGTCCCCTCGAGGAATCCCAGGTCGCCGTAGCCGTAGATGTGGTAGTTCGGGACGACCTGGCCGCTGGCAGGGTAGGCGACGCCGTCGATGTTCACTGTGCCAGCAGCGTTCGGGGCGGCCGTGAAGGAGGTCGAGGCGACGGCCGCGAAGTACTCCGGGAAGGCGATGGCGAAGTTCTGCGTCACCGAACTGCCCGCGGACTGGCCCGTGGAGTAGAACCTGGTGGGGTCGACAGGGTACTCGCGGATCATCAGCTCGCGCAGCTGGCGGTAGAAGGTGTTGGAGTCGCGGTGACTCACCGATATCGACGTGTTGCTGTACTGCTCGCAGATGATGACGAGGATGAACCCCTCGTTTTCGGCCACCTTCCACCATTGGGTCGCGTCGATGAACACCTTGTCGGTCTGGCTGTTTCCGGGCCATACGAAGACGACGGGTGCTTCGTCACCCCACCGGTTGGCCACAGCCTGGGGAACGTAGACGAGGTACTCGCGGATGAACCCCTCGACCATCATCGTGCGGACCTCGACTCCCAGCGCGGCGAGGTCGGCGCGTTCATAGAGCTGGTTCCCGTAGGCGAAGACGTTTTCGTACCGGGTGTAGTACGTCAGGAACTCGACGATCTGAGATGTGGTGAGTTTGTTCCAGTAACTGACCGGTCGATCCAGCACTGCGACCTGGGCGACCGAACCAGCGTGGGACGTCATCCACCTGTCTGAGCCGCTTTGCTGCCGGAAGACCGTGCCGAGCGTGCGATCCGTGTCGCCGGCATCGCTGGTGTCATTGGCTTGCTTCCAGTAGGAGAGGCTCGCAGCGATGGAACCTTGGTCGGGGTTGATGTACCAGGTGGGCAGCACCGTCTCGTCGTATCTGATCAGGTCGAAGCCATCTGGGAACACCACGTTGGTGTACGGGCCATCGGTCGTACCGTCGAACTCGAGGCCGGCGTAAGCGTTCAGGTAATCGGCTCGCAGACCCGGTGAGTCGAGGTAGACCTGGCTGATGACCCGCAACGGGTGCGCGACGGCCCACGCCTCCAACGCAGGCGCGCCGGCGCCGTACCCAACGAGGTAGTGCAGGCCGTAGATCGAGAAGTAGCGATTGGACTGGTAGAAGCTCAACGCCGCGTTGACGTAGGCGGCCTCGGCTTCCGCGTCCCCCCATCCGTCCTGGCCGGGCTCGAGGACGAAGAGCCCCTCCTCGCGTTGATCCGCGATGTCGCGCCAGGACGATTTGCGCAGGAACTCCGCGGTATCGACGCCGTCGGGCACGGCGATCACCGTGTAGTACGAGCGGATGGGCGTCTCGGGGGAGATGTAGACCTTGGCGGTCCGGGTCGCCCCGCCGAGGTCGAACGACTTCTCCCAGTAGCCGGTCATTTCCCTCGGCAGTTTGTTGGCGCGGGTGTAGTCGTACGCCGGGAATGGGCGGTCGTCCAGCGAAGCCGCTTCTCCGAGCTTCTTGTGCGCGCCGTAAGCGGCGGGCATGGTCAGTGCTTCCTTCGCTACAACGGCTACTGCAGCGGACGCAGCGGCCCCCCGAAGGAGTTGGCGTCTGTCGATGGTGGTCATGGCAGCGGCCTCCCTGCGCATTGCCTGGTGGCGAGAGCATCCGCGACCGCCGCAACCAGGGTCAATGAGTTGCCATGTGGTTGCCACGGCTCGCCGGACCGGTGGACGCACGGACGTGCAGCCATGACGGGAGAACCAGTCGCGGTACCGCGTCGCTCGGCGGGCCGATGACTCTCGTTCTATCGAGGAGTAGTTCGACCGCCGCCCCGCCGACCTCCGCATGGGCCCCTCCGAGGGTCGTGAGTGCGGGCGAGCAGAGGTCGGCGGCGAAGATGTTGTCGAATCCGACTACGCTCAGGTCGGCCGGAACCGAGACGCCCCTTTCGGTGAGCCGGCGTAACACACCGATGGCCAGCAGGTCGTTGTGGGCGATGACAGCGGTCGCATCGGTGTGCAGAGCGGCGTCGGCCGCCGCGATACCGCTTGCCACAGTGGGTATGAAATACCCGATGCGCTCGGCTTTGAGCCCGATCTTGTCGCAGGCGTGGCGAATGGAATTCCAGCGCTGTTGGGCCGTCCAGGAGTTGCGAGGACCGGCAAGATAGACGATTGACTCATGCCCGAGGGATGCGAGGTGCTCGACGATCCGGTGGCAACCCTCCGCGTAGTCGACGATCACGCTTGGCAGCCCCGGAAGTTCCCGGTTCATGAGTACCAGCGGTCGCATGCCGGCGAACTCCAGGATGTTCTCGTCAGGTAGGCGGCTGGCCGCGAGTACGAAACCATCGACCGACTGGGCGAGCCGGCGGATGTGGTCGTACTCGATGCGTGGCGACTCTTCGGCGTTGACCAGTACGAGGGTGTACTTCGAGGCCTTGACACGCATCTCGGCGCCCCGGATGAGTTCGAAGTAGTGCGGGTTGGTGATGTCAGAGACCACCATGCCGATGGCGTGCGTCCGGCCGGACAGCAGGGTCCGCGCGTGGGGATTGTGCTGGTACCCGAGCCTTCGCGCAACAGACAGGATGTGGTCACGGGTCGAAACGCGTACCCGATTCGGATTGTTGAATGCACGCGACACTGTCGAGGCGGCCACCCCTGCTTCGCGGGCGACGTCATAGATCGTCGGAGCGGACATGGCGGTCATCCGGCTCGATGCCATGCGGACAGATCGATCCAGGTCTTTCCAACGACAGTGCGGGCCTGCGCGAACGCGGAGGCCGCGTCGTCCGCGGTGAACCTGGCGCCGATCACCCGGCTGGGCAGGATTCCGTGATCGAGCGCGCTGAGGGTGTCAACGAAGTCCCCCGGGTGGTCGTAGATGAGCTTGCCCTCCAGCGTGAGCTGTCGCCGAACCAGTTCGAGGATCGACAACGGCAGGTCGGCGGGGTGCAGTCCGATCAGCACCACCGTGCCGAGCGGGGCCGCCCGGTCCAGCGCTTCGCGTACCGCAGCCGGGTCGCCGGCGGTCTCGAAGACGAACGAGTAGTCATTGCGGTCCTTGGCGTGCCGCGCGCCGAGGTCCACGGCAAGCCTGGCCCGGCCCTGGTGCGGATCGATGACCTCGGGCTGGGCGCCGATCGCGAGCAGCGACAGGCATACGAGCAAGCCTTGAGAGCCAGCGCCGACCACGAGGCACCGGTCCTCCTTCCCGACGCCGGAACGCTGCACCGCTGAGCGGGCGACGGCGAAGGGCTCCACCGAAGCCAGGAGTTCCCCTGGCGCTTCGGAGTCAATGGGCCAGGTGAATCGGGCTGGCACCGACACCCGCTTGGCCAGCAGCCCCGGCACGTTCATTCCGACAATGCCGCGCTCAGTGCAGGCCGAGGTATGGCCCGACCGGCAGTATTGGCACGTCAGGCACGGATAGTTCGGTTCGATGACGACCCGTTGCCCGACTTCACGATCGCGAACATGCTTACCGACAGCGACGATGTCTCCACCGCCTTCGTGACCCATCACCCACGGGAGCCTTGGGGTGGGGCGGGCGCCGTCGAAGACGCTGAGATCCGAACCGCAGAGCCCTACTCCACGTATCGCGACAATGACGTCCTGGGGGCCGGGATCGGGCTCCGGCCAATCATCGACCAGTTCGACCCGGCCGGGCGCGGACAAGACGACGGCTCTCATCGGCGCCGTACTCGATATGCCGCCTGACGTGGACCAATGGTGCGTCCCATGGCGGGCACGGTAGAGGAACGGCAACTTCGTGACAACAAGTTGCCAATTGTTGCCGTTTCGCGACGGTCTTCATTGCGGGAGCGCGTAGGGGTCGCGCGGTGCGGCGTCGACGGGCATGATCTGCTGGCCGAGCGGCAGGAGCGCGAGCGGCACCATCTTCCAGCAGGCGATGCCGAACGGGATACCGATGATCGTCACGCACAGGAGCAGGCCGGCCACCAGGTGCGCCAGCGCGAGTTCCCATCCCACGACGAGTAGCCAGATGACGTTGCCGATGACCGACCAGAAACCAGCGTCTCGGCGGAATACGGTCGTACGGCCGAACGGCCAGATGACGAAGCCGGCGAGGCGGAAGGACGCGATGCCGAACGGGATCGTGATGATCAGAATGAACGCTATGATCCCGGCGAGCACGTAGCCGAGCGCGAGCCACCAACCGGCGAGGATCAACCAGAGGACATTGCCGACCGTTCTCATGGTTAAGACCATAGGTCCGTGGGACGTGTCACACACGGCTCATTCGAGTAATGCGTGTCCACGCCTTGTCCAGGCGGCGGGCTGCCCGACAGCAGCAGTTAGGCTCATCCGTCACTTAGGTGCTCCCGGTGGGGCAGGATTGGCAGCGCGTAGCCGGCATGCTCCGCCCCGAGTTGGGTAGTCATCGACTACTTCGCCCTGACAGCTGATGCACTGGGAAACCGATGGCGTCCTATTCGCTCAACCCAGACGCAGTGGCCCACGCCCGTCGTCTCATCGATTCTCGTCAGTACGTTCTCGACAGCGACTGGGGCGATGTCCAGCCTCGCGCAGCGGCCCAGAACAAGTTTTTAGACTCCCACTCCTGGGACGAATACGCCGAGTGGCATCTCGGGCTGACCGACGGCGTGGCCGATCGGAGGAAGGCTCGGTATGCGTTCGTATATGGCGACTTCCGTCGTGTTCACCGCACGGGATTGATTGCGTGCGTGTATCGGGCCGCGGAATGGCGGCACAAAGAGATCGAACTTGCGGCCCACGAGCTATTGCAGCGCTTGGACAGCAGGACCAGGTAGCTATTGACGGGTCTGAGCCATCCCGTGCCCATCGAGGCCAGGCGTGTGGGATTCATGCGGTCGTCCTCGGTCTCCTCAGCGAGGGCGGCACTGTCGTCCCTGGAAAACTCGCGCTTAGGTCAACCCTCGACGATGGCGTCATTGCGCTTTGCGCTACTCAAACGGCCCGGGATCCCTCAGGCCTACCGGGTGGCTGGTGCGTGAGCGTGGCAGCCGGAAGTGCGTGATCAGATCGTCGGCGATGTCGTCCGTCGCGCGGTTGGCCGCTG
>Ga0214469_1000232_pt1 | contig 18336 bp, 17 predicted proteins | sample RVTome_10_FD_187340 | JGI IMG/M metagenome (GOLD analysis project Ga0214469, IMG submission 187340) | Soil microbial communities from uranium-contaminated site in the Upper Colorado River Basin, Wyoming, United States - RVT153D57 HiSeq ... | reverse complement strand
TTTGTCCGACCAGCCCGGCGAGTTGGACGGTTACGGGCCGGTGGTCGCAGAAATCGCCCGCAAGACCGTCCGGGAGAACATCGACGGCGAATGGGTGTTCACCGTCACCGACCAGGGCAGGCCGGTCGCTACCGGCACCCTGAGTCGACGGCCCACCGCAGGCCAGCGTCGACGTGTCCGTGTCGATTATCCCACCTGTGTCATGGTCGGCTGCCGTCAACCCGCCCACCAATGCGACCTCGACCACCGCAAACCGGTCTCCGAAGGCGGTCCTACCCACAACGACAATCTGGGACCACTCTGCCGTCACCACCACTTGGTGAAACATCACAGCCGCTGGCGTGTGAGACGACTCCACAACGGCGACCACCAATGGACCAGCCCACTCGGCCACACCTACACCCGCAAACGAGACCCACCCGACTGAGGACTGCGGATCTAGTCGGAAAACGTGGCCACCCGACCTTTGACTATCAGCACCCCCTCGTCTGTCAGCAGCCGGGCCTGTCGCACTCTGTCCGGTGTCCTGATGCGACCCCCAGAGCCCACGACCCTCCACCAGGGGAGTCCCTCAGACCGGCGCAACACCGTTCCCACTGCACGCGCCGCCCCAGGGAACCCTGCCTCGGCGGCTACCTCGCCGTAGGTGACGACATCGCCGGCCTCGAGAGCCGCGATCACCGCAACCACCGCCTCCTCGAAATCGGTCACAGCGTCCCGAAGAGGCGATCTCCCATGTCACCGAGCCCGGGCGCGATGTAGAAGTTGGGGTTGAGCTCACGATCGAGTGACGCCGCTACCACTCGAACATCGGGGTGGGACGTCTCGATGGCTTCGACACCCTGGGGGGCGGCCACGACACAGACCGCGACGATGTCCAGAGCTCCGTTCTCCTTCACCTTGTCGATGGCCCAAGACAGCGACCCGCCGGTGGCGAGCATCGGCTCCAGGATCAGCACCCGGGCAGCCGACAGCTCGGGGAACTTGGTGTAGTACTCCATGGGCTCGGCCGTCTCCTCGTTGCGCTGGACCCCGGCGAAGCCGATGGCCGCGTCGGGAACCAAGGTGAGCACCGAGTGCAAGAGCCCGAGTCCGGCCCGCAAGACGGCTACCGCCACCACCGGTCTTCGCATCTGGGTCCCGGTAGTGGCCTCGAGCGGCGTCTCTATGTCGACGTCGGTGGTTGCCATGTCGGAGAGGGCCTCGGCGACGAGTAGATAGCCCAGACGTTCGGCGATCTGTCGGAACTCGGGAGGCTCGGTCTCCTTGTCGCGAAGGATGGTCAGTAGGTCTGCGGCCAGAGGGTGCTCGAGGATCGTCATCGACATGCGACGAGACTACGACAGAGTGAACCAGTCAGGACGACGCCCGCGACGCAGAGGTGACATGATGGGGTGAGTGGAGACGTCGAGCACGCGCGCCCTGATAATGGTCGCCCTTCTCGGGGCGGTGCTGTGTCTCGCGTTAGCTCCCTCCGCCGTGCCCGAGGGTTACTCGACGGTGGAGCACACGCCGAGCGAGGCGGGGGCGCAGGCCACCCAGGGTGCCTGGCTGGCCCGGAGCGGCTTTCTTCTCTTCGGCCTGGCGGTGTTTTGCCTCTCCGTGGTCAAGCGCGGGTGGCCCCGCTCCGCCCGATACCTGCACGGGCTCTTTGGGCTGCTGCTGTTGGCCACTGCGGTCTACTCTCAGCGTCCCTTCGTCGAAGGCGTGAGTTACGACCATGTCGAAGACCTCCTCCACTCGGTAGCTGCGACTGCGATGGGCATCGTCTTCGTTGCCGGTGTCCTCGTCGTGGGCTGGCTCCGAATCCCGCGTTGGAAGCTCGTCGATGTCGTGGCACTGGCGTCGGCGGTGGGAATACCGATCGCCATGACGGCGACGGCCGGGATCGACGGTCTGTTGCAGCGGGTGATGTTCGGGATCGCCTTCGTCTGGTACGGCCTCGAGGTGATAGACACTCAGCGTCGCACTTCTTTTGACATGTCTGGTTGAGCACCAGCCGCATCAGCCGGTATTGCGCATGCCGGCCGCGATGCCGTTGACCGTGAGCAGGAGGGCCCGATCGAGCTCCGTCGACTCCTCTCCGCCGCGGTTGCGAGCGAGCAATGACACCTGCAGGTAGTTGATCGGGTCGAGGTAGATGTCACGGACCTCCAGCGTCCTGCGAAGCAGAGGAGATCTCTCGAGGAGTTGCTTGGTCCCCTGCAGAGCGAGGATCTCCTCGATGGTCGTCTCGTACTCGGCGCGGATGACATCGAGGAGATGGCGGTGTGCAGGGTCGACCAGCTCGTGCACGTAGGACTCCGATATGTCGAGGTCGGTCTTGAAGAGCGTCATCTCGACGTTGGAGATGAAGGTGCCCATGAAGCTCCACTCGCTCGCCATCTCCACCAGCAGGTCGCGATACCCCGCCGATCGCGCCTCGCGCAAACCGGAGCCGACCCCGAACCACCCGGGCACGATCTGGCGGGTCTGGGTCCAGCCGAAGACCCAGGGAATGGCGCGCAGGTCCTCGATGCCCCCCAGGCCACCGGGCCTGCGCGACGGGCGGCTGCCGATGTTCATCCTTCCCAGCTCCTCGACCGGTGTCGACGACAGGAAGTAGGGAACGACACTCGGGTCCGACGCCAAGGTGCGATATGACTTGTGGGCCTCGGACGCGAAGCAGTCCATGGCCTCGGTCCAGGCGTCGAGGGTCTTCTTGGAGCGGCGTGACTGGCGGTGCAGCAAGGAGCTCTCCAACACGGAGGCCACCATCAGCTCCAGATTTCTCGCTGCGATCTCTGGATTGCCGTATTTCTCGCTGATGACCTCACCCTGCTCGGTCACCTTGATCGTCCCGTCGACGGTACCGAAGGGTTGGGCGAGAATGGCGGCGTGCGTAGGTCCGCCGCCTCGCCCGATGGTGCCGCCGCGCCCGTGGAAGAGGGTCAGTCTCACGTCATTGGCCTCTGCCACGCTCCGCATCACCCGCTGCGCCTTGTAGATCTCCCACTGCGATGCGGTGATGCCGCCGATCTTGTTGGAGTCGGAGTACCCGAGCATCACCTCCTGGGTGTTGCCGCGGAGCGAGACGATCCGACGGTAGTTGGGGTCGGCCAACAGGGAGTCGAGCAGCTCGCCAGAACGGCGCAGGTCGTCGATGGTCTCGACCAGGGGCACGAATCCGATGTCGGCGATGTCCTGTTTGAGGTCTACCAGACCCGACTCACGGGCGAGCACCGCCGCTTCGAGCACATGGGCCGGGGTCTCGGTCATCGAGATGATGTAGCTCTCGATCACCTGCTTGCCGTACCGGCGCTGCGCTTCACGGATCGACTGGAAGGTCGCCAGAGTCTCGGCGCTCTCTTCGGTCAGCGACGTGGTCGGGCCCGAGAGGGGACGGGTGCCGATCAGCTCTGCGGAGAGAGTTCGCATCTTCGCGTCCTGGCCCATCGACGCCAGGTCGATGCCGACGTGGTCGAACAACTCCGTGGTGGCGATGGTGTGCTTCGCCGAGTGCTGGCGGATGTCGAGGACCGCCATCTGGAAGCCGAGAAGCATGGCTGCCCGCTTCACCCTGGCCACCGCCCCATCCGCGATGAGCCGGCCGCGAGACGCCCGCAACGAGTCGGCCATGAGGTCGAGCTCCTCGATGAGCTGGCTGGGGTGGGCGTAGTCGTGGCCGGGCGAGTGGGCGGCGTCGCTCTTGATCCGGGCGCGAGTATTGATGAGACGAGCGTGCACGTAGGAGCACTTGAGCCGATAAGGGGCATCGGCGGTCCTTGCCCGCTCCCGTTGCCACACGTCGGGGAGCAGTTGGCGGTCGGTCTGGAGAGACTCGAGCAGCCGGTCGCCCGGGTCGGTGAGCTCGCTCGACATGGACAGCTCCTCGCTCAGCTCCTCGACCTCAGCGATGAGGAGTGTCAGGCCACGATCGTGCTGGAGGGCGAGAGCCTCCAATGTCGTCTCGGCTGTGACACCGGGATTGCCGTCCCGATCACCTCCCACCCACGTCCCGAAGCGCAAGGGCGCGGTCTCGGCTCCGGGTGACAGCCGGTGAAGCTGGGTGTCGATGATGTCGGTGAGCCGGGGCAGAACCTCTTCGGCGAGAGCTACCAGGTAGTAGAGGGCGGAGCGGGTCTCGTCGACGACCGTCGGGCGTTCGGTCCGCAGCTCATCGGTCTGCCAGATCTGGTCGATCAACTCGGAGGATCGACGGTCCACCAGCTCTATCTGGTCCTGGTTGGTGGCCCGGAGTCGGCGATCGATCAGCTCGGCCACCTCACCCCGCTTGGTGAGGATGCTTCGCCTCGCCGTTTCGGTGGGATGGGCGGTGAACACCGGCCGGACCTCGAACCTGGAGACGATGTCGTCGAGGAGATCCTGGTCGAGCCCGGCGGCGAGGATCCGATCGACCGTAGATCGCAGGTAGCGGTCGTCGCTGGCCATCTCCTCGATGCGATGGACGTGCTCGGCGACGTTGGCCAGGTAGAAGTAGGTGGTGAACGCCCTGACCAGTGGGATCACTTCGACTGTGTCCAGCTTCGTCAGCAGAGAGTGGAGGTTCCGGGCGGCGTCGGCGCTGCCGCCTCGTCGAGCAGACTTGCCCAGTGACCTCACCTCCTCGACCAGGTCGAGCAACTCCTGGCCGTGCTGACGCACCAGGGCGTCGCCGAGTAGGTTGCCCAATCTCCTGATGTCGGCCCTGAGGGCTTCGTCCCTGGTCGTCACAGGGCAGAGGCTAGGAGGTCACCCGCAGGCGGCGTCCGCCGTCATCGCTCCCGACTCGATCGCCGAGGCAGGATCTTCGATCATCTGCCTCACCGTCGCCCTGATCCGCTCGATGTCCGGGATGGCCGCACCTTCACGGGTTCTCCCGGACCGCCAGCTGGAGTCGAAGCCGATGACTCGTATCTCGTTCTCGTCGATCCGGGGCACCAGGCGGACCATGTCGGGAAGGAGGTCGACCGGGAGATCGGTGGTCATGTTGGCCTCGACGACGGTCAGCATGTCGGAAAGGCTCCTCAGCATGCCGACCAGCTCGGCGTCCCGAGCCATTGAGGCGAGGATGCAGCGTTGCCGGCCCATGCGCACGTAGTCGGACGATCCGTAGCGGGCCCGCGCATAGGCGAGAGCATGATCGCCATCGAGGAAGTGGTCGCCCGCCTCGATCCGGACCATCTCGTAGCCGCCGGTCTCCGGGTCGTAGAGGGGTCCGTCCACGGGGCGGGGCACACGCACGTGGACCCCGCCGAAGGCATCGACCAGGTCGGCGAAGCCGGTGAGGTCGACGAGCATGTGGTAATCGATCTCCAAGCCCGTGATGTTCTCGATCACCTCGCGTGTCGCCGAGGCCCCGGGGTCAGGGCCGTCGAAGAGACCTGCGTTGCGGTGGCCCCAGCCATAGACGGCGTTGAGGATCTTCACGGGAACCTCACTCCCGTCCTTGAAAGTCACGCCGCCGAAGTTGCGGGGTACCCCGATGAGTGCCGTGTCTCCGCTCACTGGGTCCACTGACGCAACGATCATGGTGTCGGTGCGTAGCCCACTCCTGCCCGGGCCCGCGTCACCCCCGAGCAGGAGCACGTTCAGTCGCTCCTCCCCGAAAGGACTCCACAACGCGAAGTCATTGGGATCTATCTCGTCGGCTCCGTACTCGCCCGGGGCGCTGACGACCGGCGACAACTCGAGTTGGGTGGTCGTGGTGGCATTGGTGGTCGTCGTGGTCGCGGGAACAGTGGTTGTCGTGGTCGTCGTCGGTGCTGCAACTGGAGCCGAGGTTGGGAATACCGTCATTATGGAGTCGCGGGTCTCGAGACCGACCCATGCCACGGCGACATGTGGCACACCGACGAAGATGGCGAGGAATACCCCGGCGAACCACCGTCGCCCTCCACTCACGACCCAGGCATGTCCGGTGGCGAACAGGCGTATCGCGGCGAGCAAGAGGTTGCCGAGAACCACCAAGAGGAGCACGTCCGGGTTGGCCAACCAGGCGTAGATCTCGATTGGCTCTACGAACAGGAAGAGGGTCAATGCCACGATGGCGAGAAGTCCCGTGACGAACACCAGTGTCTTGCCGATGACAGGATGGTCCGTTACGAGTTGTCCCCATCCCGGGACGATCGTCGACCGCAATGCTGCCCCGAACGAAGAGGGCCGTCGATTGGACACGCCATTAGAACGACACAGGTGACTTGTTGGTTTCCCACCGACGAAGAGAGGAGCCGGCCCGGCCGGCTCCTCTTCTCGCGTCGGAGGGAGCTTTCAGGGCAAATCGACTCCAAAGACGGGCACGTCGTCGGGGCACATTGCCACGTTCGGGTTCCAGTCCTGGAACATGCCGCTGGGGTTGGGCTGCCACACCCAGGCGTGGAGAACCCACAGCGGCAAGGTCGGGTGTTGATGGAAATGCCGGCCGAAGAGGCTCGGCGGCATTTCGCCGGTCCAGGCGTCGACTGGAACGATGTATTCGAGACCGACCAGTTTCAGTTTCCCGTTGGGACGCATCTCGAACACCAGGGCCTCTGGGGCGTTCGCCTGTGGCGTCCCGTCGAGAATGGAGCCGTTCAGGTAGTGGAGTCCCATGCCACCGACTCCAGGGTTCTCGAAACAGCCCAGGGTGTCCAGTGTGCTTGCGTACCCGGCAGCCTCGGCATCGCCGACCCGGTGGAACCCGGCAGTGGCCTGTCGCGCCTCCGCCAGCTCGGACTGGCCCTGAGCGATTGCCTGTGTGGCGGTGAGCATCAAGACGGCCACTAAGAGAAGGCTCACGGATCTCCTCACGACGCCGCTCCCACGTAGAAGTAGGGGTCCAGGACCGAGATCTCCGAGATCTTGCTCACCGGCAACTCACTCAACCCCGCGGCACGTCGGATCGCCTCTGGCGAGGGCCCGTCGTAGACACAGAACGTCTTGGTGTGGTCATCGGTGACGAACGACTGCACCCAGGTGACTTGCTCGGTCGCGTTGTTGCCCACCACGCCGAGCATCGCCTTTTGCCCTTCGGGAGTCGTCGGGATCTCCAGACCTTGTGGGAACTCCCGTTCCACCATGTAACGAGGCATTCGATTTTCCTTTCGGCCGGTATCTCCGGCATTGCCCGAACGTATGGAGAGAGGATCCACGAGACATCGGGGCAGACCCCTATCTCCAGGCCAGGACGCCCCTATTTCTCGACCGCACCCACCTCGACCGCGGCGCGAATTGCATTCGGTCGGGAGCTGACTCCCAACTTGGAGTACACCGCGGACACGTGGTGCTCGACCGTCTTCTTGGAGACGTAGAGCTGCTCGGCGATTTGATGGTTGCTCAGCCCGTCGGCCATGAGACGGAGCACCTCGAGCTGTCTGGCGGTCAGGCCCGCGGGGTTGGAGAGGGTTTCCTTGCTGGGCCCGCGTGGGATGCTCTCGACCCCGAGGTCGCGGAGCTGGCTTCGAACCCGATCGCCCATCGGACGGGCGTCGAGCCGGTCGAGCATGCCCAGGGCCTCGGTCTTGGCCTCTACCGGCCCGTCGGCGAGAGCCATGGCCACCTCGTAGGGACAGCCGATCTCCTGCCACGCCTCGGCAGCAGCCTTCCAATCGCCCGCGATCTGGAGTGCGAACGGCTCGGCGGCCCTCTCCGGTGGCCCGTCGATGCGTCCGGCCCTCCACATCCAGAAGCCGATCTCCCCGCGGGCCCATTCGCTGTCGGTGTCGAGGGCGCGCCCGTAGGCCTGTTCGAGCTCGCCCAGACCTTCCTCGGCTCTGCCGGTCAACCAGAAATACTCGGCGCGTCCACAGATCGCATTCCAGCCGTGTTGCAGCTCGTGGGAACGCGCCAGCTCCACCATCTCGTCGAGGAGGGCGAGGCCGCCGGGGTCACCCCGTCGCACCCTGACCCGGCCGACGGCGCTCATCGCAGTGAGGAAGGCGATTCCCTCTCGTTGCAGGGTCGTCTTGCCGACCAGGGTGGCGTATTCGACGGCGTCGTCCCATCGACCCTGTTCGAACGCGATCCGCGCCATCCACGATCGGGCGTAAGCCACGCCGTAGTCCTCGTCGGTGGCGAGACCGTGCTCGACATCACGCCGCAGGGCGGGTAGCGCCGTGTCGTAGTGTCTCGATTCGCCACCGCCGGATCCGAGCATGCTCAACCCGACGGCGACCAGGCGTGGATTGCGCATGGTCTCGGCTTCCGCGACCGCCTGGGTGAGGAACCGCAGGCCTTGGTCATCGTCCCCGACAACGACATGGATGCACCCTCTCATCATCAGGACCAGCCAGGCCAATTCGACACTGTCGATTTCCTCGGAGACCCGCGCGGCCTCCTCGAGACTCTCGAATGCCGGCTGTGCATGGCGGGCGAGCATGTGGTGATGGGCGAGCCGGTAGAGAGTCATCCCGAGCATCTCGCTGGGTCCCAGAGGTCGGAGCAGCCCTATCGCCTCCTCCATCGCTTCCCATCCTTCGTCGAATCGCCTCAGGTTCCAGAGGGCCCCTTGAAGGAGACCAAGGGCATTGGCCAGATCCTCCACCTGCCCTGTGCCCCGAAAGTGTTCGATGGCCTGGCGCAGCTCTAGCTCTGACGTCTCGGGCTCATCGAGGATTCTCAACTCGGTTCCCAACCGGACCCGGAGTCGTGCGGTCTCGGATGTTCCCAACTCCCCGGCGTGGTCGAGGGCCGCCCGGTAGAACGACACTGCCTCGCGCCGAGCTCCCCTCTCGACCGCTTCGTCTCCGGCCCGAGGGGCGTAGTCGATCACCAGGTCGGACCGTCCGGCTCGGACGGCGTGATGGGCGAGACGGGCCAGGTCGGCGTTTTGATCCTCGTTCAGGATCCCGATCATCCGAATGTGCAGACCAAGCCTCCGGGCGGGTGGCAGCGACTCCTCGACTGCCGATCGGGCAAGCTCGTGGCGAAACCGCAGACTGTGCCCGTCGCCGACGAGCACACCGGCGGCCAGGGCAGCGTCTATGTCGTCCAACGTCCCGCCGACGATGATGGCGGCGTGACCGATGTCGAGGGAGCGGGGTGCCACCGACACTCCCTCCACGACGCGGCGTGGGCGCTCATCCAGCTGAGCCACGCGGGCGAGCACCGCCTCTTGGACGGTTTCGGGGAGCCCTTCCCCGCTGGCGAGGATCTCGGTGACGAAGAAGGCGTTGCCGTCGGTCAGTTTCATGAGGGCCCGAGGGTCGAATGCGCGGTCAATGGCCAGTTGGGCGACCGCCGCCAGAGACAACGAGGGGACGACCAGGCGATGTGTCGAATCGAGTGGGATCAGTTGTCCGAGAACCGGCCGCAGACGATGATCGGGGCCGACCTCGTCGTCGCGGTAGGTGCACACCAGCAACGCTCTCGAGCCAGCCAAGCGCCGACCGACGAACCTGAGGAAGTCGAGGGTGGCGTCATCCGCCCAGTGGATGTCCTCGATGAGCATCACGATCGGTCTGATCGTGTGTCGGAGACGGTCGAGGACCTCGTTGTAGATCTCCATGGGTTCGCGGTCGAGCTCGAGGTCCGAGAGGCCAGATTCAGGGTCGGCGGCGAAGTCGTAGAGCGGGCTCAACGGGCGCGGTGTGGTGAGGGGGTCACATGCTCCTTCGATCACGAGGACCGACTCATCGAGAGAGTCGAGGAATCCGCGGAGGAGGGAAGTCTTTCCCGCACCGGCTTCCCCGGCGACGAGGGCGAGACTGCCATCGCCGGAGATGACTCGGTCGAGCAACTCCCCCAGGGACACCAGAAGCCCCTCTCTCTCCAAGAGCATGGTCGGAGAGTAGGGGACCCTGGCCGCGGTGGTTACCCTGCCTCGGGTGCGATTCGACCAAGTGAAGATCCTGGCCCGCGACCCAGAGACGCTCGTCGAGTTCTACGAGCAGGCCCTCGGGTGTGAGACGGTGGTGCCTCTCCTCCACATGGAGGACGATGCTGTGGCCCGGGCTCTGGGTGTCCCCGATGCCGATGTTGCCCTGACGGTCCTACGGTTACCGGGGCGCGGTGGGCATGGCCCCGTGCTCGAGCTGTACTCGGTGGAAGGCGACATTCCTGGAGACTGGCACTTGCAGCCGGGTCAGGGACAGCTCGCCTTCGAAGTGGAAGATCTGGAGTCGGCGATGGGCAGAGTCGGTGGCGCGGGGGCTAGCAAGCTGGGAGACCTCGTCGAGTGGGAATCCCCTTCGGGCACCGCAGCCCGGTTCGTATACATGCGCGACCCCGAAGGCAACGTCATCGATCTCTGGAGCAAAGCCGACTGAGGCGGCCTATTTGTCTCCGCGCTGTTTGTGCACGCGGCCCTCGACACCCTTGAGCGATATGCCCGATCCCGCTGCGTAGCGGACCATCGTCATCTCGGCGAGGATGGACACCGCCACTTCCTGGGGAGTCTCCGCACCGATGTCGAGACCGATCGGTGAGTGAATCCTGGCGATGTCCGCGTCGACGAAGCCCAGATCGCGGAGACGCTCCACCCTCAGGCCATGGGTCCGTCGTGAGCCCATGGCCCCGATGTAGCGGGTGTCCGACTTCAACGCTGCCTCCAGTGGGGGCGTCTCGTGCCGCGGATCGTGGGAGAGGACGACCACCCAGGTGCGACGGTCGAACTGGATCTGATCCATCAGGTCCTTCGGCCAGCCCACCAACAGACGGTGAGCCGTGGGAAATCGCTCGTCGGTCACGAAGGGCGCCCGCGAGTCGACCACCGTCACCCGATAGCCCATCTGGGTCCCGAACGACGCCAGCGCCTGCCCGATGTGGACTGCACCAAAGATGAGCAGGTCAGGTGGTGGGGCGAGAGTCTCGATGAAGGCCGAGTGGTCGCCGTAATCGAGGGTGCGATGCTGCTCGCGGTCCATGAGTGTCACTGCGTCATCGATGAGATCGGAGGAGACCTCGTCGGGTAGTGACCCGGCCACCATCTGGCCTGTACTGTCGATCACCGCCTTCCCTCCGACGGCCGGCCCTTCGACGAGGGTGACCACCGAGCCGAACGACTCGGCGTCGAGCAACCTCTTTATCGCCTGATTGACGTCGTTCACCAGGGCTCGATGAAGACGTCGATCGTCCCCCCACAGGACATGCCGACCTCGAAAGCGTCCTCGTCGGCGATCCCGTAGGTCACCTTCTTCGGCGTCCCGGTCTCGATGACCTCTTGAGCGTGGAGGAAGACGTCGTTCTCCACGCAGCCTCCGCTGACCGAGCCCTCCATGTCACCATCGGAGGAGACGAGGAACTTCGAACCCTCGGGTCGAGGAGCGCTGCCGTGGACCTTGATGACGGTGGCGACGGCCACTTTCTTGCCTTCGTCCACCCACTTGTCGCGTAGTGCGAGCTGGCTTCTCATCACACCCCAGCGTACTGCGCCGGTGCTTTCTCGAAGGTCGCCTTGCAGCCTGGTGCGCAGAAGTAGAAGGTCTCGCCCTCGTGATCGCTGATCCAGCGTGCAGTGGCCACCTCGACCTCCATACCGCACACCGGGTCGATGGCGATGTGGGGTTTCTCGGACGGAACGGGCCAGCCTCGCAGCTCACCAGCGGCGCGTCGCTTGACCAGATCGGCCACGATCGATACGCCGATCTCCCGGTGGGCGATGTGGCCGAGGTCGAGTCCGGCGGGAGCCACTACCCGGGAGACCTGGTCGTCGGCGAGACCCCGGTCGCGCAGATACCCGGTGATGGTCTCGGCGCGCTTGCGGGAAGCGACCAGGCCGATGTAGCCGGCCTCGGTGGCCAAGGCCGACTCGACGGCAGGCTCGTCGTAGTGACCCTGGGTGGCGATCACGATGGCGGAGGACCCGGTGACCTCGGGGAGCTGCAGGTTCTCGTCGACGACGTCGACCCTCCAGTCGAGGGTGCGGGCCAGTGTGACCAACGTGGTCACCGCGGGGGACCCACCGATGACGACCAGGTGAGGTTGAGGGAGAACCGGCTCCAGGAACACTTCCAGGGCTCCTTCGGAAGTGCACGATATCGGCACCGTGGTCACGTCGGGTCGGTTCTCCACCGTGGCGATGTCCTCCTCGGTGCCAAGAAACAACAGACGGGGATTGCCATCTGACATCGCTTCGCGTGCCTCGCGGATGACCACGGGTTCGGCGCAGGCGCCGCCGATCCAGCCGTGCACGGTCCCGTTGGGTTCGATGACCGCGGTCGACCCGCGCTTGCCCGACGAGGGGCCGCGGGCCCACACCACGGTGGCGGTGAGGAAAGGCCGGTGCCGGCGGCTCAACTCGGCCGCCAACTCCAGCAGTTCCCGGTTCATCAGCTCTTCGCTTGCTCCATCGCCGCCCACACCCGGTCGGAGGACACCGGCATGTCGATGTTGTCGATGCCGAGGTGCCGGATGGCGTCGATTACCGCGTTCACGAACGCAGCCGGGGAGCCGACCGTTGCCGACTCGCCGACACCTTTGGCCCCGATGGGATGGTGCGGCGACGGGGTCACCGTCTCACCCAGCTCGAAACGAGGTGTTTCCCATGCGGTGGGGATCAAATAGTCGGAGAAGTTCGATCCGATGCAGTTGCCGGTCTCGTCGAAGGTGATGTATTGCATCGAGGACATGGCATACCCCTCGGCGAGGCCACCGTGGATCTGGCCCTCGACGATCATCGGGTTGATGCGCACCCCACAGTCGTCGACTGCGACCATACGCCGCACCTTCCACTGGCCCGACCCCGGGTCGACGTCGACCACGACGATGTAGGTGCCGAAGGGATATGTCATGTTCGGCGGGTCGTAGTAGTTGACCCCCTCCAGCCCGGCCTCCAGATCCGGCGGTGGGTTGGTGTAGGCGGCGAATGCGACGTCCTGGATGGTCACCGAGCTGTCCGGGTCGCCGGCGACGAAGAACTTGCCCGGCTCCCACTCCAGGTCGTCTTCGGACGCCTCCAGGAGATGAGCCGCGATCTTCTTGGCCTTGTCTCTCAATTTGCGCGAGATCATCGCGGTGGCGGCCCCGGCGACTGGGGTGCTGCGAGATGCATAAGTTCCCAGCCCGTAGGGGGTGTTGTCGGTGTCTCCCTCGACCACTTTCACGTCCGACGCCGGGATGCCGAGCTCCTCGGCGACGATCTGGGCGAAGGTGGTCTCGTGGCCCTGGCCCTGGCTGCGGACACCGAGCTTGAGAATGGCCTTGCCGGTGGGGTGGACCCGTAACTCGGCCGAGTCGAACATCTTCAAACCGAGGATGTCGTAATCCTCGCCGTGCCCGGCGCCAACCACCTCCGTGAAGCTGGCCATGCCGATGCCGACGAGGCGTCCGTCCTGGCGGGCTTCCTCTCTCTCCTTCTGGATCTCGTGATAGCCGACCATCTCCATCGCCAGACGCATCGCCTTCTCGTACTCACCCGAGTCGTAGACGAAACCCGTCGGCGTCGTGTAGGGGAACTGCTCCGGCTTGATGAAGTTCTTGGAGCGGAACTCGGCTGGGTCCATGCCGATCTCGTAGGCCGCGTTCTGGACGAGCCGCTCGATGAGGTAGGACGCCTCTGTCACCCGGAATGAGCACCGGTAGGCGACACCGCCCGGTGCCTTGTTGGTGTAAGCACCCCGGGTGCTCACATATGCCGCCGGATAGTCATACGACCCGGTGACGATGTGGAACAACCCCGCCTTGAACTTGGTGGGCTGAGCGTCGGCGAAGAACGCGCCCTGATCGGAGAGCATGTCCACCTTCAGGGCGAGGATCCTGCCGTCGCCGTCGACGGCCAGCTCGCCCTTCATGTAGTAGTCGCGGGCGAAACCGGTCGAGATCAGGTTCTCAGTGCGGGTCTCGACCCATTTCACCGGCTGGCCGATGACGAGAGAGGCGGCCGTGGCCACGACGTAGCCGGGGTAGACCGGCACCTTGTTACCGAATCCACCACCGATGTCAGGCGAGACGATCCTGATGTTCTGCTCGGGAAGCCCGGCCACCAGGGCGAACACCGTGCGGTGGGCGTGGGGCGCCTGTGACGTCATGTAGAGCGTGGCCTGCCCGGTAGCCGAGTCGACGTCGGCGACGATGCCACAGGTCTCCAGCGGTGCGGGGTGCGAACGGGGGTAGAAGGTCTCCAGGGCAACCACCTTGGCGGCTTTGGAGAATGCCTCCTCCACGGCCGCCTTGTCTCCGGACTCCCAGGTGTAACAGAGATTGGATTCGAGGTCTTCCTTGTCGTCGCGGATCAGCGGAGCGTCGTCTTCCAGCGCGCGCTGTGGGGTCACGATCGGCTCCAAGTCCTCGTACTCGACCTGGATGAGCTCGGCGGCATCCTCTGCGATGTAGCGGTCGGTGGCGATGACCGCAGCCACTTCCTGACCCTGGAATCGCACCTTGTCGGTGGCGAGTACGGCCTGGGTGTCTCCCGACAGCGTCGGCATCCAGGCAAGGTCGTACTGCGCCAACAGCTCCCCGGTCACCACTGCCAGCACGCCCTCGACGGCTTCGGCTCCCGACGTGTCGATGGAGATGATCTTGGCGTGGGCGACGGGGCTGCGGTGGATCGCCATGTGCAGCATCCCCGGGAGCTCGATGTCGTCGACATAGTGCCCGCGCCCTTCGATGAAGCGGGCGTCCTCGACGCGACGACGGCTGTGACCCAAGCCCCCGATCTCGGGGCTGGTCTTCGGTTCGTGCATGGTTGCGGTCATTGGCTGGCACCTTCCCTGGTGGTGGCCGCGGCGGCCTGGATCGACTTGACGATGTTCACGTAGCCGGTGCAACGGCACAGATTTCCCGAGATACCGAATCTGATCTCGTCCTCGCTGGGGTCGGGGTTGTCGGCGATGAGCGCCGTCCCGACCAGCATCATCGCCGGGGTGCAGAAGCCGCACTGGAGGCCGTGATGCTCCTTGAACGCCTCTTGCATCGGAGACAGGGCCCCATTCTGTTTCAGCCCCTCGACCGTGGTGATGGACCGTCCGTCGGCCTGCACTGCGAAATAGGTGCACGACTTGACCGGTGTCCCGTCCACCAACACGGTGCATACTCCGCAACTGGTGGTGTCACACCCGATGTGCGTCCCGGTCAGCTTCAACTTCGACCTGATGAAGTCGACGAGGAGAAGCCGAGGTTCCACCACGGCGCTGTGCTCGGTCCCGTTGACCGTCACGCTGATGTTCACTCCTGGCCTCCCTGGGCGATCTCTAGCGACTTGGAGAGGGCACGACGGGTGAACACGTCGACGACGTGCCGCTTGTAATCGGCGCTGCCACGAACGTCGGAGGTCGGATCACACGCTGCTGCAGCTATACGTCCCGCCTCGGCGAACAGTTCTTCGCCCGGGGACTCTCCTTCCAGGAGCTCCTCGGCCTCGTCGACCTTGAGATTGGAGGGATAGACGGAGGTGAGCGCCAGACCCGCCCTGCTGATGCGGTCGTCGGCGTCCAACTCGAGATGGGCCGCCACTCCGACCGTGGCGTAATCGCCGACCTTGCGCTCGAGCTTCTGGTAGTCACCGCCACCCCGCTCGTATCGCGGCACCCGGATCTCGGTCACCAGCTCGGTGGAGTGAAGGGAGGTGGTGAACATGTCGACCAGGAACTGAGTGATCGGGATCACGCGCTCCCCGCCGGTCACTCGATCCCCGTCGGAGCCGGGATGGAATTGGGTGTGGCCCTCCTTCGACGTGGCGATCACTTCGGCGTCGAGAGCGAGCATGACCGAGGCCCAGTCACCCTCCGGATCATGGTGAGCCACCGATCCGCACACTGTTCCGAGGTTGCGCACGACGGGGTCGGCCACCCATGGTGCCGCCGATGCCATGAGGGCGTTCTCCGAATCGACGACCTCGGACCGGACGACATCGTTGTGCCGGGCCAGCGCCTGAATTCGGACGTGACCATTGGCCACGTCGATCGAGCTCAGGTCGGGAAGGCGGTTGATGTCCATCAGAGTCGAGGGACGGGCAAACCGGAGCTTCATCATAGGGATGAGACTCTGGCCTCCGGCGAGGATCTTCACTTCATCGCCACGCTCGGCGAGAATCGACAATGCGTCATCGAGAGATTCGGGCGCGAGATAGTCGAACTTGGCGGGGTACAAGAGACCTCCTCATGTGTCCAGTGTCACTGAACCTACAGAAGTGTTGATGAGCGGTGTCGGAAAAGTCCGGTTAAGGCGTCATCGAGTCGAGGAGTTGGACGACTCCGCGCAAGTCGCTGACGCTGGCCGCCGGGAGAAGATGATCGACATAGGGGAGGACTGCCTGCATTCCGCGCGTGGCGGGGCGATAGTCGGCCCTGGCTGCCAAGGGATTGAGCCAGATCACCCGGTGCACCGAGCGGGAGAATCGAGCCATCTCGAGACGGAGTAGGTCGGGGTCGCCACAATCCCAGCCGTCGGAGAGAACCAAGGCAATCGGGCCTCCCCGGGAGAGCCGGCGGCTCCACAGCCGGTTCCACTCGGCGAAGGCCGCTCCGATCTTGGTCCCGCCCGACCAGTCGTCGACGGTAGCCGAGACTTTGTCGAGGGCGGTCCGTGTGTCGCGTCGCTTCAACTCCTCGGTCACCCGGGTGAGCCGGGTGGAGAAAGTGAACACCTCGACCTCGTCGAGACGACGATGAGCAGCATGGGCGAAAACCAGGAACAGGTCGGCGTACTTCTCCATCGACCCCGAGATGTCGGCGATCACTATCAGCGGTCGCTGTCTCTTGCGCCGCTGTCGTCTCACGATCGGCATGAGATCGCCCTCGGGGCGAACGGTTCCGCGCAGAGTGCGGCGCAGGTCGGGGATGGGACCGCCAGTCGACCTCAGCCACCGACGGGTCTTGAAGTCCGATGGCTGCCACATCATCGCCATGACCATGCGTCTGGCCTCCGCGAGCTGGTCCTCGTCGAGGTCGGCGAAGTCATGCCGGGCGATGTTCTCCACTGCCGAAGCACCCTGCCGGGACCGGGTGTCGGCCGTCGGGCTCTCGCCTAGGTTCTGGAGGAGAGGTCGCATCGCGGAGGTAGACGGCGCCAGGTTGGAGTGCTGCTCTGCGGCGGGCCTCAGCCGCTCCAAACCCTCGAAGAACTCGATGAAGACCTGATCGAACGGCTCCCGCTGATCGGGATCGGTGACGGCGAGTGAGCGGAGCGCGGCGTAGACGTGGCTCCGTCGTGAGGCGTCTACCAATGTGATCGACCTGGCCATGTCTCCCACCTGGTCAGGGGTAACCGTGAGCCCACGCTCGCGAAGCGCCTCGGCGAAGGTGGCCAGGTCCCGGACGGGGCCTTTCATCCGACCAGTGCTTCCAGCCCGGCCTCCCGCACGGTGTCGATGTCGTCTTTGTACTTGAGGACGACTCCGAGGGTCCGCTCGGCCATGGCCGGGGTGAGGCCGCCGTCGTAGAGCAGCTCGAGTGACTCGGCCCAATCGAGGGTCTCGGCGACACCGGGCGGCTTGAAGAGGTCCATCTGGCGCAGCTTGCTCATTGCGGCAGCGAGACTCTCGGCCAGGTCTCTCTCAACTCCTGGAACCTTGCGGGCGACGATCGAGGCCTCCAAGGCGGGGGTCGGGTAGTCGATCCAGTGATAGATGCAACGGCGTTTCAGCGCGTCGTGAATCTCTCTGGTGCGATTGGAGGTGAGAATCACGATGGGTGGGTCCTCGGCCTTGATGGTGCCTATCTCGGGTATCGACACCTGGAAGTCGGAGAGCAACTCGAGGAGGAAGGCCTCGAACTCCTCGTCTGCCCGGTCGAGCTCGTCGATGAGGAGCACCGGGCGACGCCCGTCCCGGGCCGCCTCGATGGCCTGGAGGAGAGGGCGGGCGATGAGGAAGTCACGGCTCAGGATGTCCCGGGCGGTCGCCTTCGCCCCTTCGCCACGGGCCTCGAGCAACCTGATCTCCATCATCTGGAGGGCGTAGTCCCACTCGTACAGGGCATGGCCGACATCGAGGCCTTCGTAGCACTGCAGCCTGATCAGATCTTCACCCGAGATGGCGGCGAGGACCTTCGCCACCTCGGTCTTCCCCACCCCGGCCTCACCCTCGAGAAACAGGGGACGTCCCAGTTGGAGGGCGAGGTGCATCGCCACCGTGAGGTCGTCGCCGGCGAAATAGTCGTGGCTGTCTAGCGCGGCCTGGAGGTCCTCGATCGTGTTCGGGATCACAGGGGACAGGTTAAGCCCCGTCCGGAGGTGGTGGAGATCCGGTGCTCATGCCGAGAGGTCGTTGCCGGCCGGCCCCCACAGCTCGATCTCGTTGCCGTCGGGGTCGCGGAGGTGGGCGAACCGGCCATTGGGATGAGTCTCGGGGGCTTCCTCGACTTCGATTCCCTCCTTGGCGAGCTGGGCGACCATGGCATCCATGTCGGCGACCCTGAAGTTGACCATCCACTGCTTGGCTTCGTCGAAGTAGTCGGTCTTTGCCTCGAAGGGGGCGAAGACCGTGGGGCCTCTCTCTTGCCA
>Ga0214469_1000231_pt1 | contig 18375 bp, 19 predicted proteins | sample RVTome_10_FD_187340 | JGI IMG/M metagenome (GOLD analysis project Ga0214469, IMG submission 187340) | Soil microbial communities from uranium-contaminated site in the Upper Colorado River Basin, Wyoming, United States - RVT153D57 HiSeq ... | reverse complement strand
TGTCGATCAGAGAAGAGCACCTGGTCCGGCTCTCTCCTCTCGCCGTGCCCGGTCCCGAGGTCCGCTCGGTGGAGGCGATCGCCGCCTACGACTCGGTGGCCCTCTTCGTCAATCGAGCCCGGTTGGTGCAGCCCCACTTCGAGTTGAGCGAACTGAACGCCTCACTGGCGGCGGAAGTGTGCCGCCGGCTCGACGGGATACCGCTGGCCATCGAGCTGGCCGCGGCTCGCCTCAAGGTGCTCTCGATCGGGCAGCTGGTCGATCGTCTCGACCAGCAGTTTGCCCTGCTCGCAGGAACGACCAGGGACCTCCCGCCCCATCAACAGACCTTGGAGACCACCCTGGACTGGAGCTATGACTTCCTGGGTATGGCGGAGCGTGCCCTGTTCACCCGTCTGTCGGTGTTCAGCGGCGGCTTCACCTTGGAGGCTGCCGAAAGCGTCTGCGCCGGCGGGATAGTGGTCCGGGAGCACGTGATGAACCTGATCGGCCGGCTGGTGGAGACATCCCTGGTGATGGCGACGGATACGGACCCGATCAGGTACAGGCTCCTCGAGCCGATCAGCCACTACGCCCGGATGAGACTCGACGAGGGGGAGGAGATCGAGACCCTGCGCGACAAACACGCCGCCTATTTCCTCGCCCTGGCCGAGGAAGGCGACGATCAGATCCTGGACACCGCACAGAACGTCTGGGCCGATCGCCTCGAGCGCGACCGCTACAACCTCCTGGCCGCCCTCGAGTGGCTGCACGAGTCGGGCCGGGCCGCCGAAGCCATGGCGATGGCAGGTGCCCTTCGCTGGTTCTGGGTCATCAAACGGGAGGTGAGCGACGGATCCAAGTGGCTCGATCGCACCCTGGCGCGTCGTGACGGGGTCGAACCGGCGATCGTGGCCCGAGCCCTGAACGGCGCCGGCCTCCTCGCCAGCAGGAGGCTCGCCTTCGACGAGGCTCAGGTCGCCCTCACCGAGGCCATGGACATCTATCGCCGTCTCGGCGACAAGCGGGGCGAGGCCCGCCAGGCCTATCAGCTCATGGCCACCGCATGGCTCCGCGACGACCTGGATGAGGCGACACGTCTCGCCCCGGTGGCGGAGCGCCTCACCAGAGACGTCGGAGACACCTGGATGCTGGCGTGGACCCTCGCCGTGTGGGGGACGATGGCGCGGCTTCAAGGTGACCTGAAGGAGGCCAGGTCCAAGATGATGGAGAGCCATCAGATGTTCCTCGATCACGCAGGTCTGCTCGACATCGGATGGTCGGCGCTCCGTCTCGGCGCCCTGGCCCGTGACGAGGGGGATTACAACGAGGCGACCAGCCGTTACACCGAGGGGCGCAACCTACTCGTCATAGCCGGGGACTCGCTCGGGCTGGCCCATGCCGACGCCGGGCTGGGGGCGATGGCCTGGCTGGCCGGTGATCACGACTATGCCCTGGAGCTGTACCGATCCGCGCTGGAAGGTTTCACTCTCTACGAGGAAGCCGCCAACAACCTGTTCGAGCTGAAGACGATGATCCAGTCCAACCCGACAACCGACGAGTTGCAGCGGATCGTCGATCAAAACCGGAGCCGCGCCCAACACACCGAGGACCGGGGCGGGTCCCGGGCTGCGCTCGGCGAGTACCTGTATCACATGGGGAAGACGGCCTTTCGCCATGGTCATGTCGAGCGGGCCCAGACGGCACTGCTCGAGAGCCTGGTGCTTTGCCAGGGTGCCAAGGACATGAGGGGGGTTGCCATCGCCGTCGCCGGGCTCGCCGTCTGCGCCCACGTGCAGGGACGGGACGAGGTGGCCGCTCGCCTGTTCGGGCTCGCCGATTGGGTGGCGAGCGAGAATCGGGTGACGGTCTGGCCCCCGCCAGAGGAGCGCGATTACGCGGAGATGGTGGTCTCCACCCAGGAAGCGCTCGGCGGCCAGGACTTTGCCCACGCCACGGTGGAAGGCGAAGCAATGTCGGTCGACGACGCGATCATCTTGGTCGGCGCCGAGAAGAAGGGGGACGGCGAGGCAGCCTGAGCGGCCCGGATCCGGGGCGTCCCGTCCTCAGTAGTCGATGCCCCGGCGCGCCACGATGCCGCTGTCGAAGGCGTGTTTGACCTTCTTCATCTCGGTCACGGTGTCGGCCAGCTCGACCAGGCGGGCGTGGGCGTCACGGCCGGTGAGGATCAGGTTGAGACGGGGCGGGCGGCCGCGGATCGCCTCGACAACCTCCTCGATCTCGATCCAGCCCCAATTGATCGGATAGGTGATCTCATCGAGGATCATGAGCTGGTACTCATCGGAGTCCATCTTCTCCCTGGCCCGCCGCCAAGCCTCCCGGGCGATCGCCTCGGACTCATCCATGTCCGCGGAGTCCCAGGTGAACCCGTCACCCAGCGCCCACCAGTCGATCCCTATCTGACGACCCACCTTCTCCTCACCCACGCTCCAGTCCCCCGACTTGAGGAACTGGATCACCGCCACCTTCCAGCCTCGGGCCACGGCGCGCAAAGCCGTGCCGAAGGCAGCCGTCGACTTCCCCTTGCCGTCGCCGGTGTTGACCAGCACCAACGAAGACAGACGTCGACCCGGTTTCGGGGGGGCCTCGGTGGGAGGCTGGGAGGGATCAGTCATGTCGTTCTCCGTCTCGCCGCTTGTCATTCTGCATCGGTGTCGGCCCATTCCACGATCGTCAACTCGCCCGGGGCGGGATATGAGGCCAGCCCGACCCGTCGGGTCAGGAGGCGGATCACACCACCGTGGGTGAACAGGAGATGCTCGCCGGGCCTGAGACTGGCGAGAAACGCCCCGACTCGCTCCTCGAGCCGAGCCACGGATTCGCCGCCAGGAGCGACGAACCCGTCGAATCCGGCCAGGGCGTCCCGGGTGGACCGATCGCAGTCGACCCAACGCCTGCCCTCCAGCTCGCCGAAGTCGATCTCGCGCAGCCGCGGATCGGTCTCTGCCCGTCCTGCGGCCAGACAGGCGAATTCCGACGCCCGGGTCAGGTCCGAGGTCCAGACTCCCTCGAACACTCGACCGTCCAGCCGGGGTCGGAGCGGGCGGGCCTGACTCCTCCCCTGAGCGCTCAGTGGGATGTCGGTCCACCCGCAGAGCCTGCCTTCTTCGCTCCAATCCGTCGCACCGTGGCGGATCAACCAGAGCCTCATGCCCACCACACCGTCCCCAACCGACCCGATGAGGCAAGAGAGGCCCCCAGCACCAGGAGCGAGATCTCGACGAGCTGCTGGGCCGCGCCCAGAACATCTCCGGTGTACCCGGAGATGCGTTTGCGGGCGAGCAGGCCCATCATCACGACTCCGGCCGAAGCCACCGCTGCGAACGGCCCGACCCACCAGCCCAGCGTGACCAGCCCAACCCCAATGGAGAGGACGATCCCGGCAACGACCTGGCGTCGCAATCCAGGGTTGGAATGGGCCGCACCGAGGCCCTCACCTGAAGCAGCGGGAATGGCACCCATGAGACCGATCGCACCGCCCCGGCTCAAGGCGTGCACCGCGGGAAGCACGGTCAGGGCGGCCACCGAGCCAAGTGTGGCCAGGGCCACCACCCGCACCACGACGCTCAGCACCAATGCCAGCACGCCGTAGGTCCCATGGCGCGGGTCTTTCATGATCCGAAGGATGTCCTCCCGACCGGTGCCTCCGCCGAACCCGTCTACCGTGTCGGCCAGGCCATCCTCGTGAAGGGCGCCGGTGAGAAGAACCCCAAGGGTCACCGCCAGACCGGCGGCGATCGTCGTCGGCATCAACGAGGCGAGGACGGCATAGGCAACGGCGATGGCGAGGCCGATGACGCCGCCGACGAGCGGCATCCATTTCACCGACAGGCTCAGATCGCGGCGATCCCAATCGGCCGTGGCGACCGGAACCCTGGTCAGCAGGGTGACGGCTGCGCCAAGACCTCTCACCGGCTCAGGCCCCATTCGGCGAAGGTGGCCACATCGGTGACACATCTCGCCGCCAGCCTGATCAGGGGCACCGCGGCGAGCGCTCCGCTGGCCTCGCCCAATCTCATGCCGAGATCGAGAAGTGGGGTCTTGCCCAGCATGTCGAGAAGGAGTCGGTGCCCCGGCTCGGGCGAGCAATGTCCGGCGATGGTGTGGTCCAAGGCGCCACCACGGGCGACCTCGAGTGCGGCACATGCCGCCGTGACCACGAAACCGTCCAACACCACGGGAAGGGAGCGGGAGCGGGCTTCCGCGACCGCCGCCGCAACTGCGACCAACTCCGAGCCACCGACCTGACGCAGCACCTCGCTGGGCTCGGCATGGGTCACTCTCTGACGAGCCGCATCGACCGCAGCCTTCTTCCTCACGAGCGCAGGGCCATCCACCCCGGTGCCGACACCGGTCCACACCTCGGCGTCACCACCGAACAGGGCGGCTGAGACCGCAGCTGCGCTGGTGGTGTTGCCGATCCCCATCTCCCCGACTACCAACAGGTCAGGGCGATCCAATCTCGAGACCGCCTCGACGCCCGCGGCCCAGCATTCGTCGAATCGGGCCGGGCTCAGGGCAGGCTCGATGGTGATGTCACCCGTGGCTCGCCCCACCCCCACATCGACCACCGACAGACGCGCCCCGAGAACCGAGCACATGACAGCGGCCGTAGCCGCCCCATCCCGCAACGCCCCCACCATCGCCCCGGTGACCTCCCGCGGGTAGGCGCTGACACCGTTGGAAGCGACGCCGTGGTCGGCGGCGAACACGATGCAATCGACCGTCTCGGCCCGAGGAGCAGACGTCCGCTGCCACCCCGCCAGCCAGATGGCGATGTCGTCGAGACGTTGCAGGGCACCGACCGGACGGAGAACCTGCTCAACCCGTGCCCGCACCGCCGCCTCGGCCCCGGCGTCGGGGGAGGTGAGATTCCCCGAGAGCTGGGTGGCCAGGTCAACCATCGGTTGCCTGCTCCCAGACCGATCGGGCGGGTTGAACCGGCACCACTCCCCCCGCAACCGCCAGGTAGACATGGTCGGCTGCGTCGGCCCAAATCGAGTTGACCCTTCCGAGCAGATCTCGATAGCGACGGGCCAGCTCGTTCACCGGGACGATGCCCGAGCCCACCTCGTTGCTCACCACGACGGTGGATGGCCCCCTCGCCGCCGCCGACGCGGCACTGCGGCGCCCCCTGGCCACGATCTCGCTGTCGTCGAGACCGAGCTCCATGAGATTGGAGACCCACAACGTGAGGCAGTCGACGATGATCCGGTCGTCACCCTCGACGCCGGCGAGGGCCCGTTCCATCTCGACCGGCTCTTCGACGACCCGCCAGTGGGCGGGACGGGACCTCTGGTGTTGCAGGATGCGGCTCCGCATCTCGCTGTCCCGGCCCTCGGCGGTTGCGATCAGGGTCACCGGCCCGGGGCCCTGGGTCAGCCCCTCCGCCAGCCTGGACTTCCCGCTACGCGCTCCGCCCAGGAGAATGATCAACGCCACCATCGCCTCCTCTCACTCATGAGGGACCGCGATCCGGTTCGCTGGAGAGTCGGGACGCACCGGGATCACGGTCAATCCGGCACCGGGCTCGTCGACCACCCGGACCGTGGCCGCATAGTGCCGTTGGATCCGCTCCTCGGTCAGCACCTCGCGGGCCTGCCCCTCGCTCACCACGATCCCCTGATCGAGCAGCACGAGGCGCTCGGCGAACTGACCGGCCAGGGTCAGGTCGTGCAGGGCGGTGAGAACGGTCAGATCCTGCTCGACCCTCAGGTCGTCGATCAGCTCCATGACCTGCTGCTGATGACCGACGTCGAGCGCCGAAGTGGGCTCGTCGAGGAGCAGGATCTGCGATCTCTGGGCCAAGGCCCGGGCCAGGACCGCCCGTTGCGACTCGCCCCCCGACAGCGACTCGATGTGACGATGGCCCAGATCCCGGAGCTCCAATCGCTCCAGCACCTCGCTCACCACCGCCCGATCCTCGGCCGACTCCGTTCCCCAGTAGGGGATGTAGGGGGTGCGCCCGATCGCCACGTAGTCGGCAACGGTCACGCCTTCGGGCATGATCGGTCGCTGCGGGAGGAAGGCCACGAGCTGGGAGAGACGGCGCCGGCCCATCCCCAGCGTGGGCCGGGCACCTATCTCGATGCTGCCCGAATAGGCAACGAGGCCAGCCACCGCCCGGAGCAGGGTCGTCTTTCCCGCCCCGTTTGGCCCGATCAGGGCAACCCAGGAGCGAGCCGGGATGTCGACGTCCACCCCGTTGATCACGTTGCTGCCGTTGTAGGCGACCGAGACATCAGTGAGACGAAGATGGCTCACGCCATCCTCCTCGACCGGGCCAGCACCAGTAGGAAGAAGGGCGCCCCGAAGAAGGCGGTGACCACGCCGATCGGTATTTCCACAGGGGCGAGGATCGACCGGGCGATGAGGTCGGCCAGAATGAGGAAGGCGGCCCCGAAGCCGAGCGAGAGCGGCAGGATGACCCGGTAGCTCGACCCGAGCACGAGACGGATGGCGTGGGGAACGATTATCCCGACGAAACCAATCAGACCGCTGACCGCCACCGCGGCCGCGGTGCCCAGCGTCGCGGCCGCCACCACCGCGAGACGGACCCGTGCCGAGCTGATCCCGACGCTGTCGGCCTCCTCGTCGCCGACACCCATCACGTCGAGAAGCCGCCGGTAGAGGATGAGAGCGACGCCACTGAGCACGACATAGGGCAGTATGAGCGTGACTTCCCGCCACCCCACCGTGCCCAGCGCTCCGAGGATCCAGGCGTAAACCTCGCGGAAGGTGTCGGAATTCTGCTGTTGGACGAAGGTCTGTGAGGCGGTGAGAAAGGCGGCAACCGCCACACCGGCCAGGATGAGGGTGGCGGCTGCATACGGTCTGGCTGCCGACCGGCCGAGAACATAGGTCACCGCCACTCCGAGCACCGCTCCGGCAAATGCTGCGAGCGGCAGCGGGCTCACCGGCCACTCGGTCTGGGCGGGGAAATAGGCGATGGCGAGCGTCGCGCCGAGACCGGCACCGGCAGCGACACCGAGGAGATAGGGATCGGCGAGAGGATTCCTGAACACGCCCTGGAACGCCGCTCCGGCCATGGCGAGCATCCCTCCGACCAGACCGGCCAGGACGACGCGCGGCATCCGCAGCTCCCAGAGGATGGCCGTGTCGCGGGCGGAGAGACCGGATTCGACATCGATGCCTGGCAGCCGGTCGGCCATCTCGGCGAACACCGCGCCGAGCGACAGATCGACCGCCCCGACCAGGATGCCGAGCAACGCGCTCACGAGAACCGCCACCAGGACCACGATCATCATGCGAGCCCCGACTCTCGTCGTCCGCCCATCGCCCTCTGTCGTGCTCTCCCGGCCCATCAAGAGACGTCCGGCTCCAGGCGATTCACGGCGTCGACGATGATCTCCAGCAGGTCGACCACCCGGGGACCCCAACGGGAGGCGATATCGTCGTCCAGGGCGACCACCGAACCTCTGGCCACTGCGGTCATCTCCCCCCATCCCGGCCGGGCGGAGACGGTCTCAGGTGACTCCCCACAGCATTTGGTGTCGGCGAGGAAGATCAGATCGGGGTCCGCGTCGATGATGTGCTCGGCCGAGAGCTGCGGGTAGAGGGTCTCTGCGCCTTCGGCCTGGTCGGCGATGTTCTCCAGACCGGCCAGCGAGTAGATCTCCCCGATGAAGGTCTCCGAGGTGACGCTGAACAACGAGCTGTCCAGCTCGTGGTAATAGCTGACGGGTTCCTCGAGCTGGGGAATCGATGCCACCAGCCGGTCGATGTCGCCTGTCATCGTGGCCACCAATGTTGTGGCATCGGCGAGGTTCCCCGTGGCCATGCCAATCTGGTCGATCTGGGCGTAGCTGTCGTCGAGGGTGGTCGCAGCCGGAAGGTGGAGGACCGGGACCTCGATTGCGGTGAGAGCAGAGACGATCTCGTTGAGGTCGTCGGAGACTACGACCAGATCAGGGTCGAGAGCGGCGACGGCCTCCACATTCGGCTCGTAGCCCGAGAGGTCGGTGGTCGGGGCCTCCTCGGGGTAGTTGGAGAACTCGTCGACCGCGATGACCTGATCGCCGGCCCCTATGGCGAAGAGCATCTCGGTTGCGGTGGGCGCCAACGAGACGATCCGCTCCGGGCGTCGCTCCACGGTGACCTCGCCGTTGGCGGCCTCGATCGTCACCGGGAAGTCCGGGCTCCCCGTGGTCGAGGTCTGCCCGGTCGTGTCGGTCGCCTCGACGATCGTGGTGGTCGAGATCCCCGCGTTGTCGGTGACCCCGTCGCTAGTGCCGCAGGCGGTCATCGCCAGCAGCGTCAGGATCGTCATGATCCTTCTCATATGGAACATCCTCCGATGATCGGAGGATGAAGAGGCCGGTGGCTTCCCTGAGCCCACGCTTCCGTCTTCATCCGAGACTTTCGTCGTGGCCCTGGAGGTCAGGCGACCTGGCTCGTCCCCTGGCAGGGGCTTCACAGTTGCGGGACAGCGCCGGGGTCTAACCGGCTTCGCTGGCTCCGGGGCACCCGCCGGTAGTGGCGGGCCCGGCCATCATAGCCGGGCCCGCCGGGAGGAACTCGCTACTCGAGATCGTCGGGACGCTCGCCGAGCGTGACCGACAGGGTCATCTCTTCCCCGTCGCGGATCACCACCAGGTCGACGGAGGAGTCGGGTTGATGAGTCTGCACCTGGGCGGCGAGATCGGCCGGGCTCAACACTCGGGCCCCCTCGATCTCGACGACGAGATCGCCGACCTCGAGGCCGCCCTCGTCGGCGGCGCTGCCCGGAGTCACCTCGGTGATGACAGCCCCGGCCTGGCCGGACTCGACCACACCGAGCCTCACGCCGAGGAAGGCGCCCTCGATCTCCTCGCCGGCCACGAGCCGCTCTGCGATGTCGTGGGCGATGTCGATCGGCACCGCGAAGCCAACACCGTCGTTGGCCCCGGAGAGACTGAAGATGGACACGTTTATCCCGAGCACCCGGCCGTCCCGGTCGACGAGAGGCCCGCCCGAGTTGCCCGGATTGATGGCGGCATCGGTTTGGAGGACGGCGCGAGCACTGCCACCTGAGGGTATGGCCTGGTCGACAGCAGAGACGATGCCGGCGGTCACCGTCCCTTGCAGGCCCCACGGGCTCCCCAACGCGATGGCCAACTGCCCGACCTGAGGGTCCTCGTCGAGGGCCAACTCGGCAGCGGGCAGCCCGGTGCGGTCGACCTGGATCACGGCGACATCGGCGCCGTCGGTGCCGCCGAGGACGACCCCTTCGACCTGCTCACCGTCGGCGAAGCGGACGGTGACCCTCTCGTTGCCCTGGACCACGTGTGCCGCGGTCAGGATCAGACCGCCCGCGTCGTAGATGACACCGGAGCCGACACCGGAGCCGGGCCCGGTGCCGGTCTGGATCTGGACCACCGACGGGAGGATCACCGCCGCTGCGTCGGCGATCGGCTCTTCCCCGGGTTCGATTGCCCCGGGTTCGGCAACGACCTCTTCGGTCGACGGCGTGTCCTGGTCGGCGGTTGCGAGGAGATAGGTCACACCGGAGGACCCGACCACGAGCAGGACCGCAAGAAGACCCAGAATCCATGGGGAGCGCCGGGTCGGAGTAGGAGTGAGGGGGGGTCGAGCCGAAGGCGGAGAGTGAGGAGCCGCAGTCGGCTCAGGCTGGCTCGGCAGTTCCCGGGTCACCGGCGGCGCGGTCTCGACAGGTTCGCCCGCGGTAACTGGGCTCTCAGTCAAGACCGGGCTTTCGCCTGCTACGGGACTCGGTTCGGCGGTTGCAGACCCACCGATCCTTGGGGTCTCCGATCCTGGGGTCGTTTCTTCATCGATCATTGGCTAAAACCTCCTGGCTGATGCTCAACCTATGTCCCCGCAGTTCAAAGATCTGTAAAGGGGACGAAGTTCGGTTGTGGACTTCTACCCTCGTCGTTGGGTAGCCAAATCACCATGGTGGTGCCACCGCCTTGCCGTGGTGAGGAAACCAACGCACCTTCGTGCCCGGCGGCGATCTGCTCGACGATCGACAGCCCGAGGCCGATCCGGCCACCATCCGGCTCCTCGGGGAGACCCGGCCCCTCGTCGGCGACCGCCATCCAGGCCCAATCGTCGAATGTCCCGGCGCCGATGTGGATGCTCGAGCCCGGGGCGGAGACACCTATGGCATTGTCCAGCAGGTTGGTGAGGGCGCGATCCAACGACACCGGCACCCCTTCGACGAGGGCGGTCGCGGTCGACGTCTCCAGGACGATCCCTTTCTCCCCGAGAGGCTTGCCGAACTCGGCCGCCTTGGCCGCGACGATCTCGGCCAGATCGATCGCCACCGCCTGTGCCTTCCCGGTCTGGAGACGGGCCGTGGCGAGAAGCCCGTCGATCATCTCGGACATCTTCTCCACGTTGCGCCGGACGATGCCACCGACATCCTGCCAGTCGGCAACCGTCGCCCCACCATCCTCGGCAACGACCTCGACATTGGATCTGATCACGGCCAGCGGGGTCCTCAAATCGTGGCTGGTGTCGGCGAGGAACCGCCTTTGGCTGGAGAAGGCCTGGTCGAGCCGTTCCAGCATCCCGTCGAAGGTGGAGGCGAGACGGGTGATCTCGTCGTCGGGGCCGCGCAGAGCGATGCGCCGACTCAGGTCGGATGCCTGGATCTCCCGGGCGACGTTGGTGATCTCTTCGACAGGTTTGAGGACTCGTCCCGACATCACCCACCCCACTACCAGGCTGAGCAGGAAGAGGGCGATCAAGGCGAAGATGGTGAACCTTGCCACCTCGTTGAGCACGATCTCGTTGTACACCGACTCGATCAGTCTCACTTCCTGCGCTTCGAGGCTCGGGATCACGCCGATCTGGGCCCCGTCCTGGTAGACGGGGCGACCCGTCCAGACGAACCGGGTCATGGTCTGGGCGCGGAGATAGCGGCGAATGGCCAGATAGACCAGCCCGAGCAGGGCGGCGCCCAAACCGAAGACCACGGCCGAATACTGAACCGAGAGACGGAAGCGGATCGAGTTCCACGCCGGCATCAGTCCCCCAGCCTGTAGCCGCGCCCGGGCACGGTGGTGATGAGAGGCGGGTCGCCCAGCTTCTTGCGGAGATTGCTCACGGTCACCCTCACCACATTGGTCATCGGGTCGGCCATCTCGTCCCAGACGTGCTCGAGGAGGTGCTCCTGGCTGAGCACGTGCCCGTCGTGAGCCATGAAGTAGTGGAGCAGTGAGAACTCTTTGGCGCTCAACTCCAGGGGCCGACCGTCTCTGGAGGCCATGAATCGGGCCGGATCCAATCGCAGGGGGCCGACTTCGATCACCGGGTCGGTGTGGTCCTCGCGCCGAAGTAGGGCGCGCACCCGGGCCGACAACTCGGCGAAGGCGAACGGCTTGACCAGGTAATCGTCGGCGCCGGAGTCGAGGCCGGTCACCCGATCCTCGACCCCGTCGCGGGCGGTGAGCATGAGGATGCGGGGTCGCTCGCCGTCGAGAGTCGGCAGTGCCCCGCTGACCAGGTCGCGGCAAAGAGCGATGCCCGACCCGTCGGGCAGGCTCCAGTCGAAGCACACAAGGTCGTAGCCGGCGGTGCGCAGCTTGAGGTCGGCGTCGCCGGCGGTCAGCGCAATGTCGACGGCGTGACCGTCGCGGCGCAGGCCCCGTGCAACGGCATTGGCCAGGTCGGGCTCGTCTTCGACAATCAAGAGGCGCACTTCTCTCCAAAACTATGCGGTGATTGTTAAGGGCCGGGTAAACCGGGTATGCGACAACGTAGGGAGAAACCAGGCGTCACGGCGGTCGCGTACCAGTATGGGTCTATTGGCCCAACGATCCGTGAAACCAGACGCCGATACAAAGGGTCGGATGTTCAGAATATGGTCGTAACTTTCATAACCGAAGATCAAGACGGATTCCACACCTACACGGGTCATGTGGTCTCTCGGGGGCCGGCCACGATCGTGGTCATGCTCACCGAGCCTTTCAGCATGGCGGGGCGATCCGTTCAATTCCCGATGTCGGCCGTCGTCGAGGAAAAGGTCGTCTCCGCCTGAGTCGCCTGGGACTGGTTATCGACTCGCCAGGTGCCGCGACTTAGTCTGTCGGCATGTTCCTCGACGCCTCCACCTGGGAAGCCCTCGCCATCGTCGGCGGCGTGGGCGGTCTCGCCGGTCTGGTCGGCGGCTTCATCTCAAGCGCCAACAGCCTTTTCGGCACCGTTCTCATGGGGATCATCGGTGGTATAGCCGGGTCGGCGATCATGAGGATCGCCGGCGCTCCATCCATCGCCGCGGTAGGCGGTGGATTTTCCCTGGTGTGGAGCGCGATCGGTGGGCTCCTCCTCGGCTACGTGGTCGGTCGTTCCAACTGATCGCTTCCACAATTCGGATCTCGGGCCAGTTTGGCCGCGACCCCTGAAGGGTAAGCAATGTCGATACCGGGGAACCACCCCTGGCGAGGTTTCGACAAAGGAGGATCTCGATGGAAATGCAGACAGGAAGAGATTGGGAGGACCGTCTTCAGGACGAAGGCGCCTGGCAGCGGGTCAAAGGCAAGATCCGGGAGACGTGGGGGGACCTGACCGACGACGAGATGGAGCAGGCCAGAGGCAACTTCGACCAGTTCGCCGGCCGTGTGAAGGAAAAGACCGGCGAGACCGCCGAGGATATCCAGCGCAAGTTCCGGGAGTGGACTTCCTGATCAGGAAGAGAACGGGGCCTTCGGGCCCCGTTCCGCTCGTTCAGGCCAGAGAGGCCCTATCGACCGGGGTGATCTCGACGTCACCGACTCGGCGACCCTCGGTGCTCTGGACCCGCAGCCGCCAACCCTTGTCCTCGACCTGATCGCCGCGTCGGGGGACACGACCCAGGCGATCCATCACCAGTCCGCCGATGGTCTCGTAGTCCCCGGTCGACAGCACCACCCCGTATCGAGACAACTCGTCGGGTCTGACCGTTCCCGAGGCGATGATTCGGCCGCCGGAGTCGACGGTGACCCGTTGCTCTCGGGGGTCGTGCTCGTCGGCTATCTCGCCAACCAACTCCTCGGCGATGTCCTCCAATGTGATTATGCCCGCCGTGCTCCCGTGCTCGTCCACGACCACGGCCAGATGACTCCGGCCTTGGCGCATCTCGGTCAGTACCGATCGCAATGGCGCCGTCTCCGGCACCACAAGAGCCTCGCGGATCAGATTCCCTTCGAGTGGCGAATCGGGGTCGATGTCGTCGACCATCAAGTCCTTGACGTGGACCAAGCCGAGGATGTCGTCGATGTCGGCACCGTAGAGCGGGATTCGGGAGTGACCGGTCAGCCGCATCAAATCCTGGAGCTCGGAGACGGATGCCCTCGAAGGGGATGCATCGATGTCGGGTCTCGGGACCATCACCTCGGAAGCATCGAGCTCGCCGAAGACGATGGCGCCGGTCAGGAGGCGATGGGCGAAGTCCTCGATCACTCCTTCCCGTCGACCGGTTGCGATTATCACCGCAAGATCCTCAGCGGAGTGCCCGACCTCGAGGGCGTCCGCCGGAGACACCCCGAACAAACGCAGGACCCCGTTGGCGCTCGCGTTGAGCAGGGCGATCAAGGGTCTGAAGAGGACGATGAATCCACGAAACGGCAGGGCCATGTTCATCGCGGAGCGTTCCGGCGCGGAGATGGCGATGTTCTTTGGTGCCATCTCACCAACCACCATGTGCAGAAAGACCACGATGAGGAGGGCGATCACCAGGGCAATCCCGTGGGTCACGTTCTCCGAGAGAGGAAGAAGCCCGAGCACGGGCTCGAGAATCGATGCCACTGCAGGCTCGGCGACGGCACCGAGGAGCAACGAGGCCATGGTGATCCCGAGTTGGGCCCCGGCCAGGCTCAACGACAGCTCTCGATTCAGCCTGACCGCGATCTGAGACGACCTTCCCGGCGTCTGCTCCAGCACGTTTCTGCGCGCCGTGATGTAGGCGAACTCGGCGGCGACGAAGAACCCGTTGGCAATGAGGAGAAGGACCAGCCATAACAGAGCCGTCCAATTCATCGGGTTCCCTCATCGAGGTCCGTGATACGGGTGACTCTCACCTGGTCGACACGGTGGCCGTCCATGGCCAGGATCTCGAAAGACGTGTCTCCGACTCGGACCATCTCGCCAACCTGGGGAAATCGCCCGAGACGAGAGACGAGGAAGCCGCCCAGCGTCTCGTAGCGGCCCTCCGCCCATTCGAAGCCCACGATCTCCTCTACTTCGTGACGGTGAAGCAGACCTGAGAGGACCTCGATCTCCTGCACTCCCTCATCGGGCCCAGGCTCCAGGTCGTATTCGTCTTCTATGTCCCCGAAGATCTCCTCGAGCAGGTCCTCGATCGTCACGACACCCGCGGTTCCCCCGTATTCGTCGACTACCACCGCCATACCCCGTCCAGCTCTCTGGAGCTCGGAAAGCAGATTCTCCAGGCTGCTCGACTCCGGGACCTGGAGCGCGGCTTGGGCTATCTCACCGACCGGAGTGACCGGGATGCGTGAGGCCGGAACGGCGATGCTGTCCTTGACATGAACCACTCCCACGATGTCGTCGAGGTCCTCGCCGAATACCGGGAATCGGCTGTGACCCGTCGCGGCCGAGGTGCGCCGTAGCTCGGCAATGGAGTCGTGCCGGCTGAGCCCGACCACTGACACCCGAGGCACCATGGCGTCCGCTGCCACTTTCTCGGTGAAGGTGATGGCACGTGTGAGCAGCTCCATCTCCTCGTCGTCGAGTCGCCCTTCCTCCCCGGAGGAGCGAATCATCAGCTCCAACTCCTCCATGGAGCGCACCCCGGCCAGCTCCTCCCGTGGCTCGATCCCGAGCCGCCGCACCGTCCAGTTGGCCGAACTGTTGAGCAAGAGGATCAGCCGTCGCAGGACCCGGTTGACGACTTGCATCGGAATCCCGAACCAGACCGCGGAGCGATACGGGCGGGCGATGGCCAAGTTCTTGGGCACGAGCTCGCCGAACACCATTTGGAACCCTGTGGCCAGAACCAAAGTCAGCAGAACCGAGATGGTGAGGGAGGTCTCCTCAGGAATGAACCGGACCGCGAGAAGAAGCGGCTCGATGAGACTGGCCACTGCCGGTTCGGCGATCGCCCCGAGGATCAGCGACGTGGCGGTTATGCCCAGCTGGGCCCCGGAGAGCTCGAAGGAGAGGTTGCGCAGCGAATGGAGGATGCGTCTGGCGGCGCGCTCGCCGTCCCGTGCCCTTCGCTCCACCAGGCTCCGGTCGACGGCGACTATGGCGAACTCGCCGGCCACGAAAAACGCGTTGAGCAGGATGAGGAGGACGACCGCGCCCAACCCGAGGTAGGTGTTAATGAACTGGCTCCGGGCTCACGGTTCGCAACAGGATAAATCGGACGGCGGCCTCCACGTTTGTCGGGCAGGCTCTACGGGTAAGAAAACCATGGGGATATCAGGGATTTCGGAACGATCGGAGACTGCAAATGACTGAGAGAGAACGCGAGATCATCGTAACGGACACCAGCGGTGGAGGTGGAGGGAGCTTCGGCGCCATCATCGCAGGTGTCATCGTCGCCATCGCCCTCGTTTTCGGTGTCTGGTACCTCGTCGCCAACACGGGTGACGACGGAGAGGTGCTGCCCGACGAGGTAAACGTCACTATCCAGGAGACCGGTGAGGAATAGTCGAGACGACACGATGTCATGAGGCCCCGGCACGATGCCGGGGCCTCGTCGATGAGGCGGCGACATGGCCAGGTATCGGGTCAACGAGGAAGCGCAGGCCAGGGCTGAGGAACTGATCGCGTCACGGCTCTATGTCGTTCGCAGCGAATGGTCGGAGGTCCAGCCCGACGCCGCGGCGGAGAACGCCTACCTGGAGCGCCACGGGTGGGAGGCGTTTTCCGGGTGGCATCTCGGGCTCACCGAAGGAGCCAAGGACGGGACGAAGGCCAGGTATGCCTTCGTGTTCGGCGACTTCAGGCGGATCCATCGATCCGGGCTGATGGCGTGCCGATTCCGGGCGACACAGTGGGATCACAAGGAGATCGAGCTGGCCGCTCACGACCTGATCCAGAAACTCGACGCCCGCCGCGGACGCAGGATGTAGAGGCCGCGCCGGTGCGCAACCGGCGTCAGCCGACTGCGCCGGCTTCCGCCATGTTGAGCTCGATGAGGCGGTTCATCTCGACCGCGTACTCCATGGGTAGCTCCTTGACGATCGGCTCGATGAAGCCGGCGACGATCATCGAGGTAGCCTGATCCTCGGTCAACCCACGGGACATGAGGTAGAACAACTGCTCCTCGCCTACCTTCGACACCGTGGCCTCATGACCGATCTCGGCGTCGTTCTCCTCGATTTCCATGTACGGATAGGTGTCGGAGCGGCTCTCGTCGTCCAGGATCAGGGCATCGCAGCGAACGAAGGACTTGGCGTTCTCGGCACCTGGCTCGACCCGAACCAGCCCTCGATATCCGGCCCGTCCTCCCCCCTTGGAAATGGACTTGGACACGATGGTGGAGGTGGTGTCGGGAGCGACATGGATGATCTTCGCCCCCGCATCCTGATGCTGGCCCTCACCGGCAAATGCGATCGACAGGACCTCGCCGTGCGCTCCCGGTTCCATCAGCCAGACGGCCGGGTACTTCATGGTGAGCCGGGATCCCAGGTTCCCGTCGACCCATTCCATGGTGGCGTTGCGGTAGGCAGCGGCGCGTTTCGTCACCAGGTTGAACACGTTGTTCGACCAGTTCTGAATGGTGGTGTAGCGGCAGCGCCCGCCTTCCTTGACCACGATCTCTACCACGGCCGCGTGCAGCGAGTCGGTGGTGTACACCGGAGCGGAGCAGCCCTCCACGTAGTGGACATAGGCCCCTTCGTCGACGACGATCAGCGTCCGCTCGAACTGGCCCATGTTCTCGGAGTTGATCCGGAAGTAGGCCTGGAGCGGCTGATCGACATGGACCCCCGGCGGCACGTAGATGAACGAGCCTCCCGACCATACAGCAGAGTTGAGTGCGGCGAACTTGTTGTCGCTGGGAGGGATGATCGTCCCGAAGTACTCCTTGACGATCTCGGGATAGTCGCGGAGCGCCGTGTCCATGTCGGTGAACAGGACGCCGAGACCCTCCAGGTCCTCCCGGTTGCGGTGGTAGACGACCTCGGACTCGTATTGCGCGGTCACGCCGGCCAGGTATTTGCGCTCGGCTTCGGGGATGCCCAGCTTCTCGTAGGTGGCCTTGATCGACTCGGGCACCATGTCCCAGTCTTTCTGCTGTTCACCTGCCGGCTTGACGTAGTAGTAGATGTCGTCGAAGTCGATGGTGTCGAGGGCGCCGCCGCCACCCCACTGTGGGATGGGCTTGCGCAGGAACCGCTGGTAGGCCTTGAGGCGGAACTCGAGCATCCACTCCGGCTCCTTCTTCATAGCCGACATCTCGCGGATCACGTCTTCGTCGAGCCCCTTGCGGGGGGTGAAGGCGTACTCGATCTCGTCGTGCCAGCCGAGCTGGTAGGCGCCAAGATCTATGTCAACAGTGGCCACTGGGCAATCACCTCGAAAGTCGTCTCGTATCGCTTCTCCACATCAACGGGAGAAGGGTCTCTCGAATTTCCACTATCCCGATAGTGTCATTGTACCGGAAGGGGCGGACTGGTGGAAACGGCGTCAGTCGCGCAGTCGAGCCACCACCCTGACGATGGGCCAGGCCACGAAATCGACCAGCTCGCGCAACTCGATGAGCATCCGTCTCACCGTCTGCGGGCGGTCGTAGGGGCTCTGTGCGAGATCCGCCAGGTGACCTCTCTTCAATTCCATGACCTGACCGCCCAACTCGAGGATCTCCTCCTCGTCGAGGGCATCCAGGTGGAGGGGGAGGGTGAACGGCTCGGGATGATCCGCAGCCTCGATGTCGAACCCGTGGGTCTGCAACGTGGTGACCAGCATCGGGATCTTCAGCCCGAAACCGGTCTCCCCCATCGGTCCCTCACGCGGGGGCAGGCCGAGATAGCGCACCACCCTGGCGAGGTCGGCCAGGTCGCCCGTGGCACCGTCCAGCGCTTCGTCGCCGGTGGGGGGATCTCCCCGGGCCGGGACCGGTTCGAATGCCCGGAACTGGTGGAAGGCGATGACGAGGCGGCCGCCGGGACGAAGCACCTGGGCGAGCTGCTCCACCATTGTGTCCGGGTCGGCGCGGTCGCCCTCCCATGTGGGGAACTGGAACACCATCCGGGCCGCCGCACAGTCGAACGAGAATCCGGTCAGACGGTCTGCGATGTCCTTGGCGGCAACCCCCTCGAGCCATCTGACCGGGCCACCCGTGGCGGGAGCCCCGGTATCGGGCACGGTGGCGGTGACGCTGCTCGCCCCGCTTTCGACGAGATATTGCGACAGGTCGCCGAGACCGGCGGAGAAGTCGAGTATGTCCGATCCTGCGGC